>OGQX01003309.1_pt1 | contig 11166 bp, 10 predicted proteins | sample 1553291 | NCBI WGS metagenome assembly OGQX01 (sample SAMEA2580030, study PRJEB22360) | human gut metagenome | biome: human gut; feature: human-associated habitat; material: faeces | place: Denmark | collected 2008/2010
ATACTTTCTGGTTGGAAGTCTCCCACTAAACTAATCTTTTTACCAACAATTATATCATTTTCTTGGTCAATAATTGAAGTACTTCCATCTTTAATATCTATCTTCCAAGAAATTACTTTAATCCATTTTTTACTTAGTCCACATTCTGCAGATACGGTAATAACATCAGGACTTGAAGTATCCAGATTTACGTTTGTTTTGCCCATAGTATCACCAATAAAGTGATCTCCAAGTAAACACCAGAACCCACAAGAAGCATCCCATTCAGGTGTATTATCTGGCCATGTTGCCCCACTAGGAGCGATATTAGCGGTTAGGGTTATGCTATCTGCCGTTGTTAAATCGACCCAAATTGTTTCAGAATTAGTTAATTCAGAGGGGGTATTTTTGGTAGATGTTTTTCCTTCCCCTGAAATACTTCCGATTCCAACAATGGTCATTTTCCCGTCATCAGATTCACTGCTATTATCTGTTGGGCTCGCAGAAATATTGTAAACACCGGGAACAGGGGTTCCCATTGACGCAGAAAACCAACCTGGAACATCCCACCAGTTTCGACTGAAAATGATGCTACTCTCATTGTTTTTAGTCTGACCGTTTACGGTCCAATTACTGGCTTTGCTATTGGTACCTTCATAAGCTGTATAAGTTACACTTGTTCCTGCCGCAACTGTAATATCTTTAGCCCCATTAACGGGATTAGACTTAATATAAAATGGCGCTTTTGCATTTCCACTGGCTCCCCACGTTGGTTGAGTGCCACTTCCCCCGCTCGGAGGAATCAGCTTGCCATTCATGGAGATTGTGAAATTTGCTGTCGGCAGAGAATCATTAGGATACGCTTTAGTCCCGGTTGCTCCTCCAGAGCTGACATTGATGTCTATCCCCGTCGGACTTCCGGATGTTACCCCTTCTTTTGTGTCAAAATCATATGATGTCCCCAAATCCCCTTTGGAAACACTTAATGTGTAAGTAATTCCAGTTGAATCCTTTTCTCCTTCAATATCACCGGCGTCATATTCAAAATCATAAGCGGTCAGTGTCCCGGCCCCAAGCAGACCGACAAGCAAGCTGAGACGGCAGTTGAATGTTTTCATCTTCTTTCTCCCATGTTCTTGTATTTGTTGATTCTCTTTAATAACGTTTTTGTATAGATATCCGGCTTTGCGGATAAATCTTTATAAAGGGCCTCAGCTTTCGCCGTTTCTCCGGTTTTCAGATAACATATCGCCAAGTCATATTTCACAACACGGATATCCCTTCCCTTGGGAAACTGTTGTATATACCGTTTGAAAAACGGAATTGCTTTCTTTTCCATGCCATTACGACTTGTCTTTAATTGTCCTCCGAATAACAAGGCCCGAGCATAAATCGGTTCTTTAGAAAGTCGTTTCTGTTGTAAAATCCAATTGCAGAACTCTTCCGCCTTTTCCTTACTTCCATTCCGCCCGGTTAAATCAACTGCAATCAGCATTCCTATATAGGCAAGAGCCTTTTGCCGGATATCACTTGTCTTGGCCAACTTCTCAAACCCTTTAATTGCCTCATCGAACTGCTCAATCAAAATCAAATATTCACTGTTCAGAAATTTTAAGCGCAGACCGGACTGTTTCAGAAATGCTTTTTCCTCAGGCCAGAAAGCCATCGCATTCATCCTGCAGGCTTGAAGCAGGCGACTTTGCACATTGGGCAAACGCTGATCTACGGCAGCAATATCGGGAGAAAGGGATAAAATTTTCTCCCAATACTGTTTTGCATTATCATATTTGCCGTCCGCAAACGCCAAAAAACCGAGAACATAAATGCAATTTTTTTCTTTGTCATCCACATACCAGACGGGGGCATTGGCGGTATTGTAAAGTTTCAGCGGATCTTCGTCATGGTAGACAATGCGCTTCCATTGATTGAGCGTCGTCGGCTTCTGCGTGGGGACGGACTGTTTCTTGAGATCATCGTTCATCGCGGCGTAAAGGCTCAGCGCATCACGCTTTTCCCTTGCCTTGCGGAACCATGCCAGAGCCTGTGAATAGTATTTCTCCGCCTCTTTCGCGTTCCACTCGATTTCAAGGCTGATCTTGCCCAGAAGCATCAGCGCTTCGCCACGGTAAAGACCATCCGGCTGCTGTTTCACAAACCGATTCAGATAATCCTTGACCTCTTTGATCTCTTTCTTCGGCGAGTTCTCTTTCAATCGGGACGCCAGAATCTCGCCTTTCAGATAACCCGCCGCGGCGGCAAACTGACTCGCCGGGTCCGTTTCGATGATTTCATCGGCAACTTTCTGCGCCTCTTTCAGATAACGCGGAGTTCCGGAACGTTTCACCAGATTCTGCAAACGGCGCAACTTCACATAATTTCCATACGTCGCACCGAACTTCTTCTTCATCGCTTCGGCTTCGATGTCCGCCTTCAACGCATCCGACTGATCGCGTAATCCGCGCCAGACCGCCCCCGTATCGGCAGTTTCACTGCCTTGACCGATCGCAATGCCCGTATCTTCATTCGCAACACGTTTCCGGATGATTTCGTCGGCATTTTTCAGATACCCCTGCGCCCGTTCAAATTCGCCCAGATCGAGCAGAATTTCCGCATATTTCACGCACGCAATCGAACGCTGGTATTCATCGCTTCTCCCCTCCGCCCAGTTCAACAGCGCAAGGGAGCCGGAAACATCATCCTGCAGCGCTTTCACATGGGCAAGTTCCAGGAGTCCCCGCAAAAATTCGATTTTCTCCGTTGTCTTCAGAGTGTCGAATCTTGCGGGAGAAGAGTATTTTTTCAGTAATTTCTCCGCCTGTGAATATTCGGAATTCCTGCGCAATTCCGCCGCTTTCCGCCAGTCGGATTCCGCAGATAATGAGTTTAAAACTGCAAAAAGCAGTGTAATGAACAGCAATCTGAACCCCATCTCTCCACACCCATGCTAAATTGTATTCAATTCATTCTATATTCTATTATCCTCATTTTTTGCCGTTTGTCAAGAACTGAAACAATATTTTTCGTAAAAAGTGTTGTTTTTTAGATAAAATGCAAAATAAAGTATTACAATTTTCTTTGCCAGCGCCGGACTTCCTACACAAACATTGTAAGCCTCCTGATAGTCCTTCGATTCCACCAGCGGCAATATCTGTTCCGTAAATCCCAGGGTGAGAAAACGTGACTTGCGCAGACTCCAGACCGCCCGTATTGTGATCGCAAGCGCTGCCGTCGAAGTCGCAAACAGCAATCCCCAGATCAGAATCCCGATCATGCCGCTTCCGAATACCACGTCATAAAACGTAAACGTTCCTCCGCCCTCACCGGCGTTCCCAACCTGCAAGCCCGTTTCCTCCCCAAACAGACCCGCACTGATAAAAAAGAACACTATGATTAGTCGTTTCATAACCATCCCTTTTTCTAAGAAATACTTCATAAATATGCAAATATTATGTATAAGTCTCCATTGCTTCCCAAGAAAAATGTGTGTATATTTTCTATTTGATAAATTGGACTTGCTAAATCTCTTTTATATGTTTCATATCCTGCACTTGATAAAGCATCTTCTTGAGATACTGCTTCTTCTGTAACTTGTTTTATTTTTGTATTTATTTCATCTTCTGTTAGTCCATATGGTTGCATAATATCTGTTAATTCTATAGATTGTTTTGTTGCTAAATTATAATTATATGTTTGCACCATTACTCTTTGTGGGTTATTTCCTTCTTTTAAAGAAGACTTAATTATTACAGATAATATCTCTCCATTTATATATGCTTGATAACTAACATCATATAAAACTCTAGTGTTAGCTGTTGTATCTATAGTTATTGTATTTGTTTCATTTGTTGTGCTATTTGAACTTTCGTTGTTTGTAGCATTATTAGTATTTTGATTTGTATTTGGTTTTACATTTCCTGAATTTTGTGAATTAGTATTTTCTCCTGTCATAATTTGGTTTGCTTTATTTATAAAGCTTTGTTGTGTTGTATTATTAAACTCTGCTGGAGTGTCTCCTGTAATATTAAATACTGGTATATTTAAGTCCATTTCATAAGATGCCTCATTTTTTACCATTGTAATTGGATATATTATATCTTTATTTGCATCTATTTTTTCTATATTTTCAGTATTAAATCCTTTTTTGTCTAACTTATTTGTAAATAATTCGCTAAACTCTGCTTTTAACTCTTCTTGTGTTAATTCTGTTACTGTCATTTTATTTTCTGTTTTATTGTTATTATTCTTATTTCCATTACTAGCGTTCGCCATTCCTACCAAAAGACTTGCGAACAATACGGCACCTACCTTAATAAAACCCATCTTGAACCTCCTTTTTATTTATTACTTTGTCTTATTTATATTGCAAAGTTCATCTTATTTCCACGATTAAGAAATGGCCATATCGCCGGATAAGTTTGCAATACTTCCCGATCCCCATCAAAAAAGTATAAAATAAGTTTTTTCAAGATAAATGCCGAACCTTGCTAACAAGATCCGGCATATCGTACGTTCTTTATCTCGCAAAAACTCAACGATCTACAAATGCAACTGCAAGCCGATAGAAACCGGATGCACCTTCGGACCTTTCCCATTTTCAAAGAGGTCGATCGGTGAGTACTTGGCGTAAAGACCGATCCAATCCCAACCGGCTTGAAATAAGAAATCCATAGTTACCGGACGGATATTCATACCGGAATCCATTTTCTCTTTGTGCTTTTTACCGGAAGCGTCATTATATACGATCTTCGAGGAAGAACAAGTCTTGATCACACCGACTACACCCGCAGACAAGAAGAATTCACTCGAACGCTTTTTAGGTTGCCATTCCAATAACAACGGAATGGTCAGACTCGTGATATTCAGCTTACTCGCTTTCAACGTAACACTCTCAGGAGCCGGACGTAAAGCCGTAACACCGTCTATCTCCTTGAAATACTCATTCGTATCTATCCGGTAACGGCTCCAACGCATACCGGCACCGATCACCACCGCCCAACGATACCGAGAGAACGGGAACGCTTTTTCCAATACATTCAAATTATATTCCAATGAGTTTCCACTACGAAGGGAGACTCCGTCTACATCATTTACATGTAAACTCCCATCCGCGAAGTTCGCGAAGCCCATTCCAAAACCGGCCCAATGCGGATTGAAGTCTTTATCCCAAGTAGGCACAGGGATATTGATAGACTTCACGTGTTTACGGCGTTCATAGCTTTGTCCGTCCCGGTAATGCCCTTCGAAGATCAACTCGTCGTCCACGGAATCACCATCCTCGTCTACCTCATACACCCTGACTTTCATGCGATCGCCATTATCTTTCACCTCGATACGTTTTCTCTCAAGGGTGATAATCGTATCCCCAGCCAAAGGCTCAACCTCAGCGGCCATCAACCCGATTACCGGGAAGCAAGCCATTAAGACTAAAAGTATTCTTTTCATCTTCCTATCTGTTTTGTTTGTTTATAAATCTTTCTTCGTAAATAATAGCGTGATTAAATCATCACTATCCAAATCTCCCTCAATGTACACCAAGGTTATTACCCCTTTCTTGCTGACCTTAAAAAGGACAAAACGGTTGATATCTGCTTCTACGCCCTTCAACTGGTAATAAGCGGAGACTACCCCTCCATCGTCCGTCACCTCTTTGATCTTCCGGGCCCCTTTCTGGTCCGCTTCCAGACATTGGCGGGTAAACCGCAGGGCTTCCGGATCATCTTTGATCGTAATACTCTTATAACGAGTCATGCCATACGTTTCCAACATCTCGTTAGACAACTCCACCATCGTGACATTACGTTTTTTGCCATATCGTTGAAAGACTTCCTGAATCTTCAAATCTTTCTGTGTCTCGGCAGCCGAGACACCACAAGGCATTAAGCAAAATACCGCCACCAGCAACCATAACATGTATTTGAACCGTCTCATATTTACAGTATTTTTATTCATTATCATCAAATAAAGAACGAAGCTCGTCCAATTGGTTATCTATAATCACACGATCGGCCTCATCAAGATCCACTTCCGGGAAGTACTCGTCCGTAGGAGTGGCCACCTCCTGCAAAGCTTCCAGCGCCATGGAGCGAACTTTATGAATATCCGTATAACAACGACCGTTTATAACGACATAATTATCCGAGCAGAAGCAAGGATCTACCGGATTCAACAGATGGTTAAGCCCCAAAAGCAGCAAGAAACTGGCGGCGATACCGGATACCAAATACAACACGGATCGTAAAGTAAATGTCTTCTTTTCCTCCACCTTTTCCGCATCCAGCATAAAAAGGATATCCTCATCAATCGGAATCAATGCCTCATCTGGCTGTCGTTCCTTCCGACTCTCTTCCTCCAAATAGGTAAACATAGGCGTATAGACCGCCAACCTGTCCGGAACATTCCCGGAAGTAAAGAAGGCTCGAAGTTCCCGCTCTTCTTCCGAAGAGGTTTCTCCTTCAAAATATCGGTTTAATAACTCGTCTATGTCCATTTCTCTTGTTTATTTAATTGTAAAAACTGTTCCCGTATCTTTTTCCGAGCCCTTGAGAGATTCACCCGGACATTCTCGACCGGTGTAGCCGTGATCTCCGCGATCTCGGCTAACTCATAGCCTTCTATATCCTTCATCCGGATAATGGTTTGCTGCAAAGTGGGCAACTGGGCGATCAAGCGCCGTATGCACTCGGCGGCATCCTTTTGCTCCAGTTGTTCGTCCGGGCTTACCGCTTCCGATATCAATGTAACGCTCTCCAACTCCGATCCCTGCGGCTTTCGCAACTTTATCTTATCCAATGAGAGATTTTTCGTAACCTGCATAGCCAGCGCCTCCACGCTATGGTAGGCATCCAGTTTTTCCCGGATATACCAAAGCTTTATGAATGCCTCTTGCACCACATCCTCAGCATCGGCTGCGTCCTCAACCAGTCTCCGGGAGAAATTCAACATCTTCTGCCGGAGAGGTAGTACGGTTATTTTAAACGTCTCAAGTTCCATTTCTATAATCAAGACGACAAAGGAAGAAAAACATATCATGGAAAATTAACTTATTTGGAAAAAACTTTGCCTGTCACCCGTTTGTTTGTAATAGAAAACTTAAACGTTATGAAACTAAAAGTATCATTTACAGCCATTTTATTCATGAGCTGCTGCTTATTCCTCACCGTAGGTTGCCAACAAAAGAAACAAGGTTTCGATGACAAATCGGTCTCTCAAGCGATTCAAAAGGTGATCCAGATAAAATATCCGGGGGCGACCATTACCGATTACGATAAAGATGCCGCAGGTGTAGAAGTCGACATCAAGGATAAAGGCGTTAAGAAAGAGGTTCTGCTCGGCAAAAATAACGAGTGGCTAAGTACGAAATTCGATATCCATGCCGAAGATGTTCCCGTAGACATCATGGATAACCTAACAAATTCGGCTTATCATGAATATAAGATAGATGAGGTGACACAAATAGACAAGCCTTCGGGAACATTTTACGTATTCAAACTAGAGCATGAGAACAATGAGGTTCGTCTCACGTTTAACTCAGAGGCCCAATTATTGAAGTAGAACGATACTGAATCTTTTCTTATTCCAGATTTTTATCAGAATATTTCAGTAGCTTTGTGTGATTAACAAGCTAGCCTATGAAAATTCTGGTAGTCGAAGATGAAAACGCACAGAGAGAAGTTATCGTTCGTTCTCTTGAAAAAGAACGATATGTGGTAGAGAGCGCTTCCTCTTTCCGGGAAGCTTCTCTTAAAATAAATGATTATGATTACGATTGTATCGTATTGGACATCATGCTTCCGGGAGGTAGCGGCCTTACCCTTTTGAAGGAATTAAGGGCCTTACGCAAGAAAGACAGTATCATCATTATCTCCGCAAAAGACTCTATCGAGGATAAAGTTACAGGATTAGATCTTGGGGCCGATGATTATCTGACCAAGCCTTTCCATCTGGCGGAATTGAACGCCCGCATCAAGAGCGTTATCCGCCGCAAGCAACAAGATGGGGAATTGCAACTGTCTTTAGCGAACCTAACGATATATCCCGATAAACATTCCGTCTATATAAACGGGAAAGAGATCGTATTGAACCGTAAGGAGTTCGATCTGCTCTACTATTTCATATCCAACCCCAACCGTTTGATCAGCAAAGCTACTTTAGCCGAGTCCGTCTGGGGAGATTATATAGACCAAGCCGATAATTTCGACTTCATCTATAGCCAAGTAAAAAACTTGCGAAAGAAATTAAAAGCCGCCGGAGCCATCCCCGAAATAAAGGCGGTCTATGGCTTCGGTTACAAAATGACCGACGAGGAATAAATATGAAGCTAATCCATTACACCCTCCGCAATTTATTTGTCCCCATATTGGTCATTTTCGCCGCTTGGGGATGTGTTTTCTGCCTTATGATTCTACATGAGGTAGAAGACGAGACAAATGACAGCCTTGAGAACTACAAAGAGATTATCATCCGCTCCGCCTTAGCGGACAGCACATTGCTGAAAGATCATGTGGATATCATGACCCGGTACTACATTCGTGAGGTTCCGGAAAGCGAAGCGAAACTAGATAAGGACGAGTTCTACGATACTACGGTATACATAGAGATAGAGCAAGAATACGAACCGGTTCGTGCCTTACGCACTTATTTCATGACAAAAGATCGTAAATTCTACGAACTGACGCTGGAGTTATCCACCTTAGAACAAGAAGATATGATCGAGACGATTATCTGGAGCATGGCCGTCTTATATATCGCATTGATAAGTTGCATCTTATTCGTGATCCATCGAGGATTCAAAAGAAGCTTTAAGCCTTTATATAAGCTATTAAGCTGGCTGAAAAGTTTTCAAGTAGGCAAATATAATCCTCCATTAAACAACCCTACACCCATCGAGGAATTTAAGATATTAAACGAGACCGTTCAAGAAAGCGTCAACCAGAGCGACAAGCTATACAACAAACAAAGACATTTCGTAGAGAATGCCGCCCACGAGTTACAAACTCCATTGGCCGTATGCATGAACAAATTAGAATTATTAAGCGAACATCCAGATTGCACAGAAGATCAACTGAAAGAGATCGCTGGCTTGCATCAAGCGTTGAACGGCATCATCCGGTTGAATAAATCCCTCCTATTACTTTCTCGGATAGATAACAAACAATTCCCCGAGACCCGGGATATTTGCCTAAATCATCTTATCCATAAGATATTAGAAGGAATTAATGACATATACGAAAGAAAAGCTCTCCACTTACGAGTTTCAGAAAAAGAGAGTTTGGTATGCACCATGAATGAATCGCTGGCCACTACGTTAATCACCAATCTCATTAAAAACGCCTATGTCCATAATTACGAGAAAGGGGATATAGGAATCACGATCTCTCGCCGTATGCTTACAATCGCAAATACGGGAATCGACAAAACCCTTGATAAGGAATTATTATTTGCCCGTTTTGCCAGCCAAAGCAAACAACAAGAATCGACGGGCCTTGGGTTGGCCATTGTCAAATCAATAGTCGATCTATATTCGATCCGGATAGATTACCAATACGCAAATGGCATGCATACATTCACATTATTATTCTATTAACGGCCGAAATTCCCAATTTTTTCCAAAATGCATCCTTTTCTTTGCGGTATAATAAAAAACAAGGCATATGAAAAGGATCAATTATTTACTGATAGTCTTATCATTATTATCTGTCATGGCTTGTGCCGGCAACGATAAGATCACGAGTGACACCAACATATTGCCGGTTTCCAGCCGCCAATTCATATCGGATCATTTTAAAGACATCCCAGTATCGCATATCCAAATAGAGAAAAATCTGATCCGGATTAGCAGTTACGACGTGATCCTCACGGACGGGACCAATGTTGAGTTTAACCATAAAGGAGAATGGAAAGAGATTAAACGGCATGGGCTCCCTATCCCGCCAGCGATCATTCCGGAGGTAATACAAGACCTTATCAAGAAAAACTATTCATCGAATAAGGTTGTTAAAATAGAAAAAGAGATACGGGATTATGAGATAAAGCTAGATAACGGTCTTGAGATGACATTCGACTTAAAAGGGAACTTGATTGATATCGATGACTAATAGACACTCTAAGATAAGTATTAATATATTTTTAATTAAAATCAATCGTATGAAAACAAAAGCATTCATAATGGCAACTTTGGTTTGCAGCTCATTCGTATTCATGTCATGTGATGACGATGATGACAAATTCACACCTGAGAGTATTGTAACAAAAGCCTTTGACACAAAATATCCGGATGCGCAACGTGTCAGTTGGGAGAACGAGGCAGGCTATGTCAAAGCAGAATTTTACACCGGTTCATATGAGGCTGAAGCGTGGTTTGATCCGCAAGGCAACTGGATGCTGACAGAGACCGATCTTCCTTACAACGCTTTGCCCCAAACCGTAAAAAACAGTTTCGAGGCAAGCCTATACGCTAAATGGAAGATAGACGATGTAGATATGCTAGAACGTCCGGACGCTGGTACCATTTACGTTCTCGACGTTGAAAATGGCGAGCAAGATGCAGACCTACATTATACGGAAGGTGGTATTCTCATCAAGGAAGTAACCGATGGTAACGGCGACAACGAGCATCGTCCCTCTGTTACCCCCAGCGCTATTAAGGAACTCATTTCAGAGATGTATCCGGGAGCGACAATCCTTGAGATAGATATGGAGACAAAAGGTACCGAGGTGGATATCCTTCATGAGAATATCCATAAGGAAGTTTGGCTGGATACCCAGAACAAATGGTTATATACGGAGTGGGAAATACGCTCTTCCCAAGTACCCGATATCGTGATGACCGCATTCAAGGCCTCCGCATATGCCTCTTATCAAATCGATGATATCCATGTCATTCAAAAAGCGGAAGGACTCTCTTATGAGTTCGAGCTGGAGCAAGGAGACCGAGATATAACAATTCTTTTTAATGAAGAAGGGATCTTAGTCTCTCCTACCCATTAAAAAAAGACTCTTTATCGCAGTACTACTGCAACCCACGTGCAGTAGTACTGCAAAGCGGGTTGCAGTAAAACCTCATGAACTATATCGGAGTGGATGGATAAGGAAAGAATTACTGAAAATGATATTTCTGCCACGTATAGACTTTCGGTTCACTGAGATACGGCTCTATTTTCTCACGAGCCTCTTTGCTCAGATATTGAG
>OGQX01003325.1_pt1 | contig 11138 bp, 9 predicted proteins | sample 1553291 | NCBI WGS metagenome assembly OGQX01 (sample SAMEA2580030, study PRJEB22360) | human gut metagenome | biome: human gut; feature: human-associated habitat; material: faeces | place: Denmark | collected 2008/2010
TCAATAATTTTAATGTAAAAAATGTGAAAAATATCTTAAATAAGTCTCATTTTTATTGACAATAGTGTCTTTTAGCATTAAAATGTAAGGGCTATCAAATCAATGACCTATTTTCACCAAAAGTCCATTGATTATAATGCCGGTTGATTTCCGTAAAAATCTGAATATTGTAAAAGATTTTCGTTAAACCTAAATAGGAAAGGATGGTAAAAATGAAAAAAACTCTTTTAACACTCGCTGTTACAGGACTTACTCTTTTAGGACTTGCTTCTTGTAACAATAATACTTCTTCATCTTCTACTCCAACCCCTTCAACTTCTTCCACTGCAACTCCATCAACTACTTCTATAGTAGGTGCTACTGATACAATTAGAGTCAGTGGTCCAGCTGAACATCAAGAATTTGTTTTGAACAAATTAGCTGAACTCAAAGCTTCTAATACAGCTTTTGCTAATGTTGCATTTGAATATCTCCAAATTGGTGAAGATAAAGTTGATTCCAGCGTTACTGACTGGTCTCAAGGTCCAGATGTTTATGCATATGCATCTGATAAGATTCTCGATTTAAATAAAGCTGGTGCTATGGCTACAATTCCTCAAACATATGCTGATGAATTGTTAGATCAAATGGGCGAAAAAGTTTTATCAGCTGCTACATTAGGTGGCGAACTTAAAGCTTATCCATATGCTGGTGATAATGGTTATTTCTTATACTATGATAAGAGTGCTCTTGAAGCTGCTGATATCGAATCCATCGAAGGTTTATTAGCTAAGGCTGGCAAATTAGGCAGAAAAGTTGCTTATCCATTGAAGACCCCTTTCTATAACTTTGGTGCTTTATTTACATGGGGTGCTGATTATCAAATTACATTAAGTGATGAAGGTACTTTAACAAAGATTGATGGCGACTTTGATTCTGAAAAAGGTATCAAAGCTGCTAAAGCTATCTTAAAGATTATGAGAGATGCTAACTGGCAAGATTCACAAGCTGCTCCTACAGCTGAAAACGGCTTAGTTGCTTGTGTTGATGGTGGTTGGAATGCTAGTGCATATAAAGCTGCTTTAGGCGATAACTTTGGCTGTGCTAAGATGCCTACAGTTACAATTGATGGCGAAACAAAGACATTAAGTTCTTTCTTAGGCTATAAACTCTATGGTGTTAACCCACTTCGTGGCAATGAAGCTCATGTTGAATTATCACACATGGTTGCTAAATATTTAGTCAGCGATGCTGTCCAAGAAAGCCGTTATGATACATTATCAATTGTTCCTACAAGTACAGCTGTCAAAGCTCTTGATAAAGTTGCTGCTTCACCTGTTGCTGCTGCTTTATCTGCTCAATCTGCTTATGCTCACCCACAAGGTGCTACACCTGGAACAGTTTGGAGCTGCACAAATACATTTATTACAGATATCGAAGCTGGTACTGTCACAGAAGATAACATTGCTGAATATATGGCTTCTGTCAATACATTACTTGAAACTATCTAATTAACTATTACTTTATCAATTTTTGAGGGACGCATTTTTGTGCGCCCCTCTTGGCTTTTATTGGAAGGATTAAAAAATGACTACTATAGAATATTTATCCTATTCAAAACCAAAAAGAATGGCTATACGTTTTGCTAGCTTTTTTACTGGAATTCCAAAAGCGTTTCAAAAACTTGGAAACAACATTGTTCATAATTTCAATGTCTTTAGAAAAAAAGCTATAATACCTTTTAAAACTATAGGGAAATGTATAGTTCAAGGAGATTTGATTACTAGATTATCTTTTCTAATCATGGGATTAGGACATTTAACTAGAAGACAAATTATTCGTGGCTGCTTTTATTTGGCTTTTGAAGTAATTTTTATCGTATATATGGTTATGTTTGGCGGCAATCAACTTGCTAATTTAGGTTCGTTTGGTCAAATTGCTGGTGTTCAACATGCTGGTGGAAACCTTGGAACATATTCATATATATCAGGAACTGATAACTCATTTAATATTTTGCTATATTCTGTTTTAACTATTATTATCATTGGATTATTTGCTGTTACTTGGTATAGTCAATTGAAAGATTCGTTGACTTTACAACTGAGACAAAATGTAGGTATCTATGCCAGTGATAAAACCACAATAAATAATGTTTTTGAAAAGAGTTATCACAAAACTTTATTAACATTACCTTTAGCAGGAATTGTTTGTTTTACTATTATCCCACTTATTGTTTCAATATTAATCGCATTTACAAACTATGATTCTAACCATCTTTCTCCAGTTACACTTATCGACTGGGTTGGAATGAAAAACTTTGAAACAGTCTTAGGAATGGGTGGAAGCGTAGGAAGTTCAATATTTATGAAAACTTTCTTACAAGTTGTTTTATGGACACTTGTTTGGGCTTTCTTTGCAACATTCATCAACTATTTCTTAGGAATGGCAGTTGCATTATTAATTAATAGTAAAACAGTTAAATTAAAAAAATTATGGAGAACAATTTTAATTACTACAATTGCAGTTCCACAATTTGTTTCCTTACTTTTAATCAATCGTATGCTTTCTACCAACATGGGTGTTGTCAATGCTTTACTTGGAAAATGGTTTGGCATTCAACCGATTAGATGGTTAGAAAGTGGAACATTAACTAAAGTTGTAATTATTGTTATCAATACATGGGTAGGTATTCCTTATACAATGCTCATCACTTCTGGTATTTTAATGAATATTCCAGAAGATTTATATGAATCAGCACGTATTGATGGTGCAGGTAAAATGAGAACATTTATGAAAATAACAATGCCATATATGTTATTTGTTACTGGACCATATTTAATCTCTCAATTTGTTGGAAACATCAATAACTTCAATGTTATTTATTTACTTTCTGGCGGTGGCCCATTATTCAGTTTCGGATCTCAAACCCCACCTGATGCTTTAAATGGTGTCGGTCAAACTGACTTACTCATCACCTGGATTTATAAGCTTTCTTTAACAAATACCAATAAATATTATGGTGTTGCTGCCGTATTAGGAATTTTAATCTTCATTCTTGTCTCAGTATTATCATTAATTTTCTATGGACGCAGTAGCGCTGTTAAAAATGAGGGGGATTTTAAATAATGTTTAATGAAGATAATGCATATTTGCGTGCAAAAATAAAAAGAGGATCGAAAAAATTCTTCTCTTATGCAATATTAGTAATAATTTCCATTATTTGGATGATTCCTTTTATTTACTTGTTAGCTCAATCTTTTGGCAAAGGATACAATCAAAAATATTTCTTTCCAATCGAATATACATTCGATAATTATATAAGATTATTTAACGACAAGGATTACAATTTTTTCGGATGGTTTTTTACAACTTTATTAATTGCCCTTATTACTTCTGTAACTCAGACACTTATTACATTGATGACATCTTACGCTCTTTCAAGAATTCGTTTTAATATGAAAAAGCCATTGATGAAAATGATACTTATCATCGGCATGTTCCCAGGTTTTTTAGGAATAATAGCTACATATTATATTTTAAAGCTTCTTAACTTAAGCACATCAATTTTCTCACTGATTATTCTTTATACTGCTGGTGCAGGTATGGGATATTATATTTCTAAAGGTTTCTTTGATACAGTATCCTATTCACTTGATGAAGCAGCAATGATCGATGGGGCAAATAAAAACACTATATTCTTCCGTGTTATAATGCCACTTTCAAAGCCGATTATTGTTTATACAGTTTTAATGGCATTTACAGCTCCTTGGGGTGATTATATGACAGCTAGTTATCTTGCTGCTGGTAATCCGAAGATGTTTACAGTTGCTGTCGGTTTATATGAAATTTTAAATAAACGTAACTTCACTGAGTACTTGAATTATTTCTGCGCTGGTGCTGTTGTTACTTCTCTTCCTATCATCGTCATCTTCTTCGTATTACAACGTTACTATGTTGAAGGTGTTACTGGTGGTGCTGTTAAAGGTTAATCATGAAAAAGAAATTAGCTTCGTTAATTCTATTACCTATTGTTCTTTTTTCAACAATAGCTTCGTGTGGAAAAAATAATTCATCTGGTTCTTCTTCAACTCCATATTTCCATGAAGATAATATTCCTGATGATAATTATCGAAATTATTACGAAATATTTGTCTATTCATATTGCGATTCAAATGGAGATAAAATTGGGGATCTAAATGGTATAACTTCAAAATTGGAATATATAAGAGACTTGGGCTATACTGGAATTTGGTTAACTCCAATATTTACTTCATCTAGTCTTCATAAATATAATGCTTCTAGCTATTATGAAATAGATGCAAGCTTTGGAACATTGGAAGATTTCGATAAACTTATTTTGAAAGCTCATGCTCTTGGGATAAAAGTTATTCTTGATTTGGCTATAAACCACTCTTCAAAAAATGCTAGTTATTTCCAAAAAGCTGTTGAAGCTCATAAAAAGAAAATTAATTTTTCTTCGTTAAATGATGAAGAGAAAAAATATCAAGATTTCTATGTTTTCTATGATACAGAAGATCAGGCAAAACAATCTCGGAAAACTTATTATAAAGTACCAAATTGCAATTTCTATTATGAAGCCAATTTTGATTCGGATATGCCAGAATTTAATTTCGATAATGAAAATGTCTGGCAGGAATTCGATAACATTATGACTTTCTGGCAACAAAAAGGTGTTGATGGTTTTAGACTTGATGCTGTTAAATATTACTATCTAAATGAAACAAATAAAAATGTTACCGCTCTTTCAAGAATTAAACAAATAGCTTTAAGAAATGATCCAAAAGCTTATATAGTTGGTGAATGTTGGGATTCTAATTCCACAATTGCTTCCTATTATCAAAGCGAAGTTGATTCTTATTTCTATTTTGGCGCTTCCCAAGGAAATGGATTTATTCGTTCTTCAATGGGACTTGATGGTGCTGATAAAGGATCTTATGTTCGAAATCTTAAGACGATGATTGAATATAGCAATGGACATATTCCTGCTCCTTTTTTGGATAATCATGATATGAGTCGACTCGGTGTTTCTGATCTTGCCTATTGTAAATTCCAATATGGATTATTATCGATGCTCAATGGTAATACATTTACATATTACGGAGATGAAATAGGTATGGGAGGAACAGTTTCAAATAATGATGCCAATGCCAGAACTCATATGGATTGGTCAAAAAGCGATGAAGGGGAAACAAATAACCCTTATAATGGAACTGGAATATATAATTTCGATCCTGTAGAAGATCAACTTAAAGATCCTACAAGCCTAATAAATTATTATAAAAGAGCAACAAATGTTCGAAATCAATTTCCATCTATTGCTAGAGGTGAAATAGGTACAACATACGAAGCTAGTAAACGTGATAGACAGGTAATGATTGAAAAAAAATATAAAGATGAAACGATAGAAATTGTATTTAATTTTTCTAAGACTAATACAACGGACTATCAAACAGATAAAGAATTGGTTTGTTATCTCCAAGCGACAGACGATATAATTAAAAAAGATAATACTTATACTCTTCCTGGATATGGAATTGCGATATTTAAATAGAAATTAGGAGGCATAATATGGCCAGTGTAAAACTAGAACACATTTATAAAGTTTATCCTAATGGTACAAAAGCTGTTAGTGATTTCACTATGGATATTAAAGATGGCGAATTTATCGTTTTTGTCGGACCTTCTGGCTGCGGTAAATCCACAACTTTAAGAATGATTGCCGGTCTTGAAGATATCACAACTGGTGAATTATATATTGATAATAGAATAGTTAATAATGTTGAACCTAAAGATAGAGATATTGCTATGGTTTTCCAAAACTATGCATTATATCCACATATGACAATATATGAAAATATGGCATTTGGTTTAAAAATTCGTCATGTTAAAAATGAAATTATTCATCAAAAAGTTTTATGGGCAGCTGAAATCTTAGGCTTAAAAGATTACTTAGATAGAAAGCCGAAAGCGATGAGTGGTGGTCAACGTCAACGTGTTGCTTTAGGTAGAGCTATTTTACGTGATCCAAAAGTAATGTTGCTCGATGAACCTTTATCAAACTTGGATGCTAAACTTCGTACGCAAATGCGCAGTGAAATTGCTAAACTTCATCAACAATTGAAAACCACTTTCATCTATGTTACTCATGACCAAACTGAAGCTATGACTTTGGGTACAAGAGTAGTTGTTATGAAATTAGGAAAAGTTCAACAAATTGATACTCCAAAAAATTTATACAATTATCCATGTAATAAATTTGTTGCTGGATTTATCGGTACACCGCAGATGAATTTCTTCCAAGGAACTCTTCTCCGTGTAAAAGATAAAGTTAATATTAAATTCTCATGGTCGAATGCTGAAATTAATGTTCCATATTCTGATATGCTTAAAGTTCGTCCATCATATCTAGATGGAAAACATAAAGTTTATATTGGTATTCGCTGTGAAAATATATCTGTTGCAAAAGATGATGATGTTGAAAATACTGTTAAAGTTAAAGTTTCACACTTTGAGGAACTTGGAGCTGAATCTTTAGTTTATGGTGATATTAATATGGATGGTGATGGATTTGCTGAAACATCTACTCGTATTATCATGAGAGTAAATGATATAGGTAATATTCAAATTGGTCAAATTATCAACGCAAAATTAGATATGTCCAAAGCACATTTCTTCGATATTGATACAGAAGAAAGTATTCTTCCAAGAGTTCCATATGAAAATGCCTTCGATTGTGAGATTAATGATCATGTTTTGAAGTTCTTAGGATATGAAATACAATTGCCAAGTACAATTGAAGTTAATGATAGTAAAGAAGCTATTTTAACTTTATCAACCAGAGCTATAAAAATTGATGAAAATGGTGCTCTTGAAGCTGAAGTTACTAATATTGAGACTATAGGTGACACTAAATTATGTTATTTGCATGCTTTTGATAGAACATTCTTTGCAATTGTTGATGATTATTATGAAATTGGATCTAAGGTTAAATTTAATATCGATTTCACAATGTTAAATATTAATGAATTAGTCGATGGACATGAAGTAAATGTTTTGAAACCATTAGGTGATACAGATACTTTTGTTGGAGAATTCTTCAATTATAAGACTTTTATGGCAAATAATCCACAACCTTCTTTCAAAGCTGAACACGATCAAAGACTGGTTGAAATTCAAGCTAAAATTCAAGAAAAGAAGAGTGTTTTAGAGCTTGAAAAGAAGCAAGAATTAGCTCAATATACTGAAGATGTTGTAGCTCAAAAATATAAAGAAGCTGTTGATAATTTAGCAACATTACAACAATCTTTAGCACCACAAATTGCTGATGTTAAGTCAAATGCTAAAGCAGAATTAAGCACACTTAAACAAAAATATAAAGAAAAGCAAAAAGAAATTAAAGCTAATAATAAAAAAGAATATGCTGAAAAAGTAGCAAATGAAAATAAGACATATTCGGAAATTATGAAGAATAATAAAGATAAATTAACTTTAAGACGTCGTAAAGAAGAACATCGTATTTTCAAAGAAACTTTGCCAGCACAAAAAGAACGCGATTTAAATAATGCTTTAAATAGTGCTTCAGTCGATTATGAAACTGCTACTTCACAAGTTAAAAATCGTCTTAATAGACAAATTCTTGAGAGTAAAAATGCTGTTAAAAGCGCTAAAGAACAAATTGAATTCTATAAAGACCCAGTCAAATCTATTGAAAAAAAATATCGACGCAAATTTGCTGAAATTGCCAAAGAAGAAAAGAATGCTGGACGTTTAGCTGACTTATTATTCTTCTTTAATATCAATAAATTCTTTATTGAATCTAACGATACAATTTCTAATAAGTTAGTTCAAGGTTTAGGAACATCGGTTTTCAGCCGCTCTTTCGTTTTCCAAATCCCACATGATGCATATGAAATTGCTGAAGAAGGAATTGAAGTTAAGGTTATAGGTCAATTAGATTTCGGTAGCGCTAAATATTTAAAATGTTCTTATTCTGACTATAATGGTGAATTACAAAATGTTTATATTAAGACAGATAAAGTACTTGAAGAAGGAAGCGTTATACATATAAAACCTGATATTACTCGTAGTACAATTACTGAACCATCGATGAATATTAGACTTTATTAAGGAGGTAGTATATGAAAAAGAAACTATTATTTCTTCTTACGCCTTTACTTCTTCTTACTTCCTGTAATTCCTATTATAATGTCGATGATGAAAAAGCAAAGTATTTGGAGTATTGTCAAAATATAATACCTCATACCTATACTAAATATAGTGTTGAAGGAAAAGGACATGTAGTCTCTTATGATTGCAATCCTTCAGTTTCAGTTAAAACTGATCAAGCATTAACTTCTACTACTAAAGCCTTATTTTATAATAGATCAGTACCACTTCAAATTGATGCTACTAGCGAAGATAAAATTGAAGAAGTTTTTCAAACATTTACAACATTTATGACCAGTACAATTGATCCTGATCCACGTTTTTATGTTGAAATTACTTCTGATAATCTTTTGCACTTTTACACATTGGGATTGCATAAAAAAGATTTGCAAATTTCAAATGTCGATGCAAGAACACCAATAAAAGTTACATGTAGATTTGTTTTTGATTATTATTACAATAATCAGGGATTATTAGTGAAAGAGAGCATTAAATCATTGAATACAGTTACTAATGATAAAGATAAAACTGTAGAAGTCATAGCTGATTATACTTACGCTTGATAATGAAAAAATATTTGCTTTTATTACCTCTTATTTTATTGACATCTTGCTCTTCTAATATGCCTAGTTGGATGGTTGATTATTTTAATAAAGTTAGATTTGGAAATGCTTATAATAACATTGATAATGCTAAACTTGAATATAATGCCACTTATTATGCTACAGATGATAAAGGCAATAAGCTTGATGAAGTTCTTGGAAACTGTTATACATTCTATTATTTAGATAAAGAAGATAATACTAATTATTACGCTTATCTTAATTCTAGCTATTCGGGAAATTTTGTTACAAGCTATCCTGATGCTACCGGAAATGTTATCGAAAAAGTAAATACAAGAAAGTGTGTTCGCTACGCCGAAAAACATGATGGTTATCCATATATTTATAAAACGCGAATCAACGATGAAGAAAAAGAAAAGTATATTAGTCTAGATTCTATGAATGTTTCTATCAATTCATTTTTCTATTCTGAAATCGTCGGAACTGATTTATATATAGGTGGAATGTATTATGCCGATACACTTTATCAAAATAGAAAATATCAAAGTTTATTCTCTATGACTGAAGATGGAAAAATGGTTTACCAGACAGATCGTTTAGCTATATTTGATAAAGATGATGACACAAAGATAACAGGACTTTATTCATCGAAAATTGTCTGTGATACCTTAGGAATGCTTGAAAGTAGAAAAACAGAAGCATATACAGTAGAAAGACTAGATGAATTTGATGAAAATGGTGATTATAAATATCGCTATCTTACATATTTAGTAGAAGATTTAAAGATTACTTATAATAACCAAGAATTCGAAAAAATATATGACATTTAAAAAGTTGCAGAAATATAGTCCATTTTGGATTATTTCTGCAATTTTTTGTTGACCTATAGCAATTTCACTTATTGGTTAGGGAGATTACTATGTTGTATAATAAATATAGAAAAGGAATGTATGCTTATGAACGGTAAAATGAACATGTCTATTTCGCAGATTTTTCAAAAAGACGGCAAACCGACAGCTTTCGTGCTGTTTAGCGAAGGCAGAAAAAGTGCCGAGGGTAAAATTCCAGACTGCACGATTATTTCCAATGACGGCTTTTCCGAAAAGGAAGTCAAAGCACTGGAACTGTATCTGAAAATGCAGCAGGAGTCTATTTTAAAGACTGCAAAAGAAGTGAATATTATGAAAGCGTTTATGCAGAATTAAAGGCAAAAGTTAAACCAGTCTGCCGATTCTTTTTATTGTGATTGAATCGGCGGATTGGTTTTATTTTCGCTAAACAGGCGGTTGGGTTTTTTTTTACTCTTTTACTGTTTTTTTCTGTTCATTTATAATTGTTTCAACAGCCGCTAAACTTATTCTGACAGCATCAGCTATCTGATTTGATGTATAGCTTATCTTATGCATATTTTCCTTTCCAATCATACGGTTCTAACATTTCATCTTTAACAAAATGTATATGGCTCATACTGTTAGAATCCATATTCATACAAAGCCAAATACTAAATACCTGCTTAATATCGTCATAGTTACTATTTACAAAATCTCTTTCCCTTTGAGATGAAATAAGCCTGCTTTTTAACCTCCACTCTTGACAAAGAGCCTTTTTATTGTCAATACAAAAACACCCCAGTAATATATAAGCCCAACCGCCTGATATATTCCCGGGGTATCATCTATTCTGTCAATTACCTTACATCACTGCCTGAATATCCTCTGCAATCTGCTCCGGTGTCAGATGATTTGCCTTTAAGACATCTTCGACATTATACCTGTCTAAAAATTCCTTCTTTAATCCGAAGTTTAAGGTCTTGATATCCGAAGCACCGTAAAAACGTGCGATTTTTTCACCGAAACCACCGTCTAACACGCCGTCTTCAAGTGTCACAACCATGCTGTGTTCTGCTTTCAGATTTTCTAACAGTTCACTATCTAAGCCTGTGATAAATCTCGGATTAATCAGTGTCGCATGGATACCGGATTTCTTTAAAAGTTCTGCTGTTTCCTCGCCTAATGTATAGAAATCACCCAATGCAAGAATTGCCACTTTACTGCCTTTTTCTGTAACTTCATAGCGGTTTAATGTGCTGTAATCCGCATCAACCGGTCTGCCGGAAGTTGCCACACCTGTTGCAGGTACACGAATCGCTACCGGGTGGTCTTTCTGCTCTACTGCCCAGTCAAGCATTGCAAAATATTCTTCCTTACAGGTCGGTGCAAGGTATACTAAATTCGGAATATTTGCAATCATCGGAATATCGAAAAATCCGATATGGGTAATATCGTTCATTCCGTATACGGAAGCACAAAATGTCAGAATTGTTGCAGGACTGTTATTGACACATAAATCCTGTGATAACTGGTCATAACATCTCTGTAAAAATGTGCTGTACACACCGTAAACCGGCTT
>OGQX01003337.1_pt1 | contig 11094 bp, 9 predicted proteins | sample 1553291 | NCBI WGS metagenome assembly OGQX01 (sample SAMEA2580030, study PRJEB22360) | human gut metagenome | biome: human gut; feature: human-associated habitat; material: faeces | place: Denmark | collected 2008/2010
AAAATGAATTTAAATTAATCGCATTAATATTTATTGCGTTTTTAATACCATCTATATTAACATTCCTAGAACCAGATACAGGCGCAGTTATAATATATTTTATAATTACCTTACTTATGCTTTTCATAAGTGGTATAAGACTTAGATGGTTCATAATCGGAATAAGTATGTTAATTATAATAGTAGCTAGTTTTTTAGCTTTCTTCTTTTTAAAACAAGATATGTTTATAAAAATATTTGGCAGTGACTTTTTTTATAGAATAGACAGAGTTATAAATTGGCAAAATGGTAGTGGAATGCAGTTAGAGAATTCACTAGCCGCAATAGGTTCTAGTGGTATACTAGGACATGGTTTTAATAAAACTCCACTATATTTTCCAGAAGCAGGTACAGATTTTATATTTAGTGTTTATGCATCAAATTTTGGATTAATTGGATCTTGTATTTTTATATTGTTAGTTGTGCTTTTTGACATACACCTAATAAAAGTTGGTATGAGTTCAAAAAGCATTTATAAATACATAATATCAGGTATACTGGGAATTTTCATTTACCAGCAAATACAAAATATATCAATGACTCTAGGATTATTACCAATAACTGGAATTACATTACCATTTATAAGTTATGGTGGAAGTAGTCTCTTATCATATATGATTTTAATTGGGTTTGTAATATCAATATACAATGAAAAAGAATTAGATAAAAATAATATCTAATTCAAAGTAACCTCTTCATAAACCTTTTTTAACTCTTTAGAGACATTTTTAATGTCTTTTTCTAATGCTACTTTATATGCTTCCTCTGTTAAATCAGGTAATGTTCCGTCCAATATTTTTGTGATTTTTTCTTGGAATTCATCCAAATTCTTAGCTTTGTATACATTCTTACCATCAATCAACCAACCATCAAAAACACCAATATCTCTAATAAGTGCTGGACACTTACAAGCACATGCCTCTATTATTGGAATTCCTTCGGTTTCCTCAAGTGTTGGAAACAAATAAAGATCACAACCACTCATGGCCGCTTTTATAACACTTGGTTCTACATAGCCGGCAAAAACTAAATTGTCTAATTTGGTATTAACCGCATCCCTCACCTTTTTAGTAGAAGCCGCTAAAGGGCTATAACCAAACCAAATAAATTTATACTCCTTCATTCTTTTGGCAAGTTCAACAAAATCAACAATTCCTTTTCTCTCTATATATAAGCCAATTCCTATAATTACCTTTTCATTATCGGCTATATTATAGTCTTTTCTAAATTTCTTACCAGCTTCTATATCACGTTTAAAGAAATCAATTTCTATACCATTTGATATAGCATATATTTTTTTATTTTCTAATCCCCTATATCCCTCTAATAATTTTTTAGAATATGGGGTTGGAGTAACGATAACATCTCCTAAACTATAACATTTAATAAGCCATTTTTTAAAAAGTTTTGAAGTCTGTTTAGCAAATATAAATCCGTTTTTATAGTCTTCTTCTGTAGAATGAGCATGATATACAATTTTTTTCCCTTTTCTTTTAGCCTTTTTAGCAAGAAAATATGATTTTAAAAAGTATGTATTAATATGTAAAATATCATAATCATCATGTGGATCTAATGTATATGGAATTTTTGCATAATCAAGTGCTTTCATTTGATGCTTAATAGCCTTACCAAGTCCACTCTTACCTACTGTCTTTAATCCTTCTGTATATAATAAAACCTTCATCATTCACCTCTATTAATATTATAATTATACTATATCACAATAATGAACAAAAGAAAACTTTTCCCTAATAAGAGAAAAGTTAATTATCTTTCATATGTAACTGTTTTACCATCAACAGTAGAACCATCTGCCCATCCATCAATATCTGTAGGAGATGTAAGAGTAATCTTCGTTAAACTAGGATTTGATATAAATGCATTAGTTGCCAAAGTAGTAAGTGTACTTGGCAATTTTCCTAAGCCATCATTTGTAAGTGAATTATTATTAAATGCCTCATTCCCAATAGTGGTTAGTTGTGAGCCTTCTTCAAAAGTAAGAGATGAAATTCTGTTTCGATAAAAGGCAAGAGGATTTATAGTCTTAACGCTTTTTGGTATAACTACTTTACTTATTGAATTTTGACTAAAAACTGCATTATCAATTGTTTCTAATTGTGAGCCCTCTTCAAATATTAACTCTTTTATACCAGCACTCTGAAAAGCAGCACCTTGACTCATATTCCTTTCCATAGTTGTAACCGATTTAGGAATTGTAACTTTCTTTATATGAGATACAGCAAAAGCCGCACTATATATTGTTTTAAGTTGTGAATTTTCTCCAAAGTTCAATTCATCTATATTTTTCAAAGCTTCTTTAAAAGCCATAAATCCTACACTTTCTACAGAAGGTGGAATGTTTAAAGATCCTGTAATAGTAGCACCATTTGAATCATAATTAAATTGAAATGCACGCTTACCAATAGATTTTAATTGGCTCCCCTCTTCAAAGGTTACACCTGATATTATATTAGACCAAAATGTAAATTCCTGTAATGCTTTAAGATTTTTCGGTATCATTATAACATTTGATATTTTATTCTGTGCAAACGCATAAGAACCAAGTGTAGTTAATGCCGAATTTTTATTAAATATAACTGCTTCTATCTGATTTGATTGAAATGCTTGAGTATCAATTTTTTCAACAGTAACTGGAATGTTAATAGTACCGGTTATTTTATTAGACTCAAACGCTTCATATCCAATACTCTTTAATCCGTAATTTAATGCAAGTTTAGGGATTGAATTGGCTCTAAACGCATTATATCCAACTGTTGTAAGTGATTTAGGTAGTGCTATCGCATTTGAAATCTGATTATTTCTAAAAGCATTATTCCCAATTGTTGTAAGACTAGAATTTGGTCCTATTACTAATTTTGTAAATTTATTATTATAAAAAGCTTCATTTGAAATAGTAGTAACAGAATCAGGAATAGTTAAAGTCCCAGTTAATTTAAGACTAGCAAATGCACCCACACCAATTATTTTTAATGATTTTGGCAAATAAAGTGACCCGCTAAGACTAGTTCCTCCAAACGCATAGTTATCAATTTTTTCTACAGTATCAGGCAAATTAATTGTAGTAAGTGGACAATTAAAGAATGCCGCTTGTGGAATTTCAACCAAAGTTTTTGGTAATGTTGTATGTTTCAAGTTTGTAAAATCAGAAAAACTAAATGTTGTTAAATAACTTGCATTTTCCATATTTATACTCTGTAATGGTTTTGTATTATCACTAGCAACAAATGCATCATTTGCTATGCTCTTTATGTTTACACCATCTATGCTTTCTGGAATTGATACTTCGTTTCCACATGAATAATCATATTTAGTAATTACCCCACTAGCATTATATGAAAAACATGTATTATCAGTAGTAATGTTTGTAGGTACATAAAGCGAATTACCAGTATTTTATAAATAATCTAACTTCATAGTAACTTCTATTGGATCAGAATTTGTAGGTAATGTTGTTGCCCTCTCATCAAACACAATTTTAAAAGTAAATTTAGTCTCACTTTCTTTTTTTAGTACTTCACCCTGTTTAATAGTATGAGTAAATCTAATATCTTCATTTGTATTAGTTGCATTAGTTGTAACAGTTCTAAGAGTTGCATCTATATTACCATCATTTTTTACAGTAACTTCATATTCTACTGAATCTCCTGGCATATATAAATCAACTTCAAAATTAGCATTAACCTTATTAGAAACAGAAGCAGGATTTACTTCCTGAGCTCTACCAGTTGAATTCTTAAGCTTAATGTCACTTATATAAACGTCCCAAACACCATTAAGCGTTCCTTCTACTCCTACTTTAATGGCTTGTGTTAATAGGGCATAACCTACAGCCATAAACACCAAAACACATACTAAAGTAGTTATAACCATTTTTTTCTTTTTTTTATCCACCATTTTTATGCCCCTTCCACTATTTTATCTATTACTATGATACAATTCATTTGTCGATTTGTCAATTTGAGAAAGAAAAAAAAGATACTCATTTTACATTTTTACAAACTCACAAGCTATCTTAATTTCTCTCTTAAACTATCTATTATACCCTTTTCTATTCTAGAAACCTGTGCCTGTGATATACCTAATTCCTCAGATATTTCCATCTGAGTTTTTCCAATCACAAACCTCTCTTCCAAAACAAGTTGCTCTCTCCTGCTTAAATTAGAAATAGCTTCACGAACAGACATTTTTGTATCTATATTACTATTATCAGTCTTTCTATCTTCTATTTGGTCAAATAAATATATTGTATCTCCACCATCATTATAAATAGGCTCAAAAATACTAATTGGATCTCTCATTGATTCTAATGCATTAACAATATTGTAAGGCTCTACTTCCAATAACTCAGCTAAACGTTCAGTAGTTGGTTCACTATTGTCTTCCATAGTCAACTCTTCTTTGAGCTTTAATGCTTTATACGCCAAATCCTTAACAGATCTGCTTACCCTAATACTATTATTATCCCTTAAATATCTCTTTACCTCACCCTGAATCATTGGTACACAATATGTTGAGAATTTAACTCCATAAGACAAATCAAAGTTATCAATTGCCTTAAGTAGACCAATACAACCAATTTGAAATAAATCATCCATATTATCTACGTGTTTACTAAATTTCTTTAAGATACTTAAAACAAGTTTCAAATTACCATTTACCAATTCTTCCCTTGCTTTTGTATCACCATTCTTAACTTTCTTAAATAATTCATTCATCTCTTCGGTGGTTAACACCTTTATATTTGCTGTATTCACGCCACTAATTTCAACTTTGTGACGTGCCATAAAAAAAATCTCCTTTCATATCTATTAAGATATAAAAGAAGAATTTTTATTCAATTAAATAGTTTTGACTTTAGCATCTTCACAAGAATCCATTGATTTAAAGAATTCTTCAAAAGGAATTTCATTATTTACAGGAATATCATTATCAAAGTAAGTAGAAATAACTTTATCACCTTTAACAAGAAAAGAGTCATTTAAATACATTCCAACACCTATTGCGGCATTAACAAAAAATCTACCCTCAGCAAATATTATATCTCCTACAGCAATCATATCATCTATAGAATCTTTTTTACTTACTAAAAAGAAATATTCTTCGTTATTTTCTTTTTTCTCTTCATCTCTTTCCATTATATAAATTGATGCATCATCAAGATAAGGTTCAACAGCTCTTGAATTTTTTAAAAAACAAGACAAAGTTTCTCCTAAACCTAATGTCATATTATCTCCATAATATTTTTCATTATTTTTTCCAACAATTCTTTTCATATTAATTTTCCCCCATCAAAGTAAAGAGAGTATAACATAATTATTTCACAAAATCAATTAAAATTATTACTTAGACCTATAAAATCTAATTGTTTTATACAACTCCATCACTATTAATATAGGAATAACAATAATAAATAATCCAAGTAAATTATTAAATGAAATTGGCTCAGTTTGAAGTATTCTACTAAGTATAGGTACCCTCATAAATAATACATGAAGTATAATAGAAATTAATATACTAAATATAATAAATGGATTCTTTTTTAATGAAATCTTGAAAATAGATTTTTCTTCACTCATACAATTAAGTACATGTAAATTTTGAATAAATACCATTAATGTAAGTATATAACCTCTAGCTATTACTATATTGCAATTTCTTATATTTATTAAATAATACCAACAGAAAAATATTAAAAAAGCACAGAAGAAACCAGATATTAACACTTCAAGAATTAAATTCTTATCAAACAATGATTCTCCAACAGGTCTAGGTGGTTTAGTCATAATTCCATCTTCACCAGTTTCAAAAGATAATGAAATATCCTGTAGGCCATCTATTACTACATTAATCCATAAAAGTTGTATTGCAACTAGTGGAGTTTTCATATTACACATAATCGATAACATAAAGAAAAGTACTTCAGATATACCACATGAAATTAATAAGTAGCATATCTTTCTTATATTGCTATAAGCAACACGTCCCTCTTCTATACCATTTACTATAGATGAAAAATCATCATTTATCAAAATTATATCAGAATTATCTTTGGCAACATCACAACCATTACCCATAGATATTCCTACGTTAGCACACTTTAATGCAGGAGCATCATTTACTCCATCACCAGTTACCGCAATAAATTCTCCCTGCCTTTTATAAGATTCTACTATTTTTAATTTTTGAATTGGTGTAATTCTACTAAAAACAGTTTTATTTCTAACAAAATTATCAAACGTATTTTTACCTTTTTTTAAATAATAATCAATATCATCACCAGTCGCAACATCATTAAAATATTCAGCTATTTCTAGTTCTTTTGCAATTTTAAATGATGTATGTGGATGATCCCCTGTAATCATTACAACTTTTATTCCAGCATTCTTACATTTTCGGATTGACCAAACCGCATCTTCCCTTATAGGGTCTATAAAAGCAACAAGTCCAAGAAAATCTAGGGATGATATATTTTCTATATCATATGATGATTTAACTTTTGAAGTTGCAAGCGCTATTACACGATAACCCTCTCTAGCAAGTTGTTCATTTTGCCTACTAATTTTTTCCTTATCTATATTTACCTTTTTTCCATTTACTATCATCTTATCACAAAATGATAATATAACCTCAGTTGAACCTTTAACACTACAATATGTTTTACCATTCTTAATATACTTAACCGCAGAATATTTATTTTCACACTCATATGGAACAAAATCTACTTTTGATAAATTATTAATATCCATTTTATATTTTAATCCTAGTGCAAGAAAAGCAACATCAATCATATCACCAGTTTTTATCCATTTATTATTCTTTTTTTCTAATGTTGCTTCATTATTTATACAACCAGACTCTACTAGTAAACTTATTTTTTCTAAAGATTCACTTGATTTTATAGTACCATTATCATTATATCCAGACCCACTTATATTAAATATACTATCATCAGGTAATAATATTTTTTTAGCAGTTTGTTCATTAACAGTTAAAGTACCAGTTTTATCACTAGCTATTACAGTACAACTACCCAAAGATTCCACTGCATTTAATCTTTTAACTATTACATTCTTTTTATACATCCTATTAGTTGCGATAGAAAGTGCTAGGGTTAGTGCAAGTGGCATGCCTTCAGGCATTGCGGATACTGTAAGAGCTATTACAGACAAGAATATTTCACTATTTGGAAAGCCTTTTGATTTTAAGATAAACATTATTATAAAAGAAATAATTACTATAAATAAACTTATCTGTTTCGAAAATTTTTCCATTCTTATAGTAAGTGGAGACTTTTCCTCTTTTAAATTATTTACCTCTTTTGCAATATGTCCTATTTCTGTATTAGAAGCAATTGCTGTTACAACGCCTAATGCCCTACCAGTTAAAACAGAAGTTGAAGCATACACCATATTACTTCTTTTATATATTGGACAAATTCTTTTTAAAGTTGTTTTATTTTTTAAAACAGCTACACTTTCTCCTGTAAGAGATGACTCATCAATAGTTAAATTTTTAGACTCTATTATTCTAGCATCCGCAGGTATTTTAGAACCTGGTTCTAAAACAATAATATCACCTACAACTAAATTAGATGAATCCACAATTAATTCTTTAGAATCTCTAATTACTTTCGCATCAACCTTTATTAATTGTTGAAGTGTCTCTGCACTCTTAGTTGCTTTATATTCTTCACAAGTAGATATAATTGCATCAACTAATATTATAAATAGTATTGCAAAAGCATCTATCACCTCACCAGTTACAAATGACAATACTACTGCAATTAAAAGTACTATTATGATTGGTTCAAAAAATTCACCTAAGAATATAGAAAAAACACTTTTATTCTTTCTTCTAGGTATAATATTCTTTCCAAATTTATCTTGACGACGTAATGCTTCCTTCATACTAAGACCATCAACGCTAGTTTTTAATTCATCAAAAATCTCATGAACGCTTATTTTGTACCATTCTTTTTCTTTCATATCAACAGCCCCTTATCCTAAATTAATTATACCATTAAATATAAAGAAAAAACAGAAAAAAAGAATAGATAGTTCTATTTCAGATATATAAGTTAATTATCCCCTAAGCGACTCTATTTGACTTGGCGTAAGATTAGTACATTTGGCTATTACATCTAAATTTATATTATTTTTAAGCATATTTAAAGCAGTTTTTCTTATTCCTTTTTGAACTCCTCTTTTGGTACCCACTTCTATTCCTTCTCTTCTACATTGATCTTTTATTGCCCATTCTTTATCATAACTTTCTCCATACCCTGTATCTATTAGTGCTTCCTCTCTTTCCTTGACATATCTTTCCATTATTTTATCTCCCTTCGCATAAATTCTTGCTTTATGTGTGTCTGGTTCTACAAGTGCAAGCAAACATCTCTCTTTTTCATTTAACTTTTTTATATCTTTACTATATAAGTTTGGTACATATAACTGCATTATAAGTATTTTATCTGTTAGTAATACATTCTCCCTATTACCTAATGCAAATGTATCCATTATTTTACTGCATCCTTCATATGCATAATTATTTATATTTATCTGTATTACCTGTTTGTAATTATATCTTCCTCCACTTCTACTTACATCACTATATAATTTATATGCATATTCTATATTTCTTTCCATTATATATGGACTCTCATTTGAGTTTATTTCTACATTTAATATACTATTATCTAGAGTTAACACTAAATCACATCTTTGATTTTTTTGGTACCTTTTGCCTTTTGATAATTCATTCTTTCCAAAACTTATATTGCTTCTAATCTCTTCATAGGATCTATTTAAAAAACAAGATAATAGTTTTGCACAATAGTCTAATCTTGATTCTTTTAAAAACATTGTTTTAAACATTGTATCAGATAACATCGATGCACCCTTATTTTTATTTAGGTCTACTCTATTCTTTCTTGTTTTCGTTAAATCACTTAACAGAGTATATGAGTAATTATCTACTCCACAATTTATCCTTCTCACCTCCTCTTCTATTATAAATATTACACATATATTTATTTTTTCCTAAAAAAGTTTAAAAAAAGAATCAAATTTCTTTGATCCTTTAATATTTATACTCTTGTTTTACCACCCATATATGGTTGTAATGCCTTAGGAATACTAACACTTCCATCTTCGTTATAATTATTTTCTAAGAATGCAATTAAAGCACGAGGAGTTGCAAGAACTGTATTATTTAATGTATGAACTAAATAATTACCATCACTACCTCTAGCACGTATTCCAAGTCTTCTAGCCTGAGCATCTGTTAAATTAGAACAACTACCAACTTCAAAATACTTCTTTTGCCTTGGACTCCAAGCCTCAACATCGCAAGATTTAACTTTTAAATCCGCTAAATCACCACTACAACATTCCAAAGTTCTAACAGGAATATCCAAACTTCTAAAAAATTCAACAGTAAATTGCCACATTTTATTGTACCAATCCATACTCTCCTCTGGTTTACATAATACAACCATTTCTTGCTTTTCAAATTGATGAACACGATATATTCCACGTTCTTCTATACCATGAGCACCGACTTCCTTTCTAAAGCATGGTGAATATGAAGTAAGTGTAATAGGAAGTTTAGCCTCATCTACTAACTGTCCTTTGAACCTACCAATCATAGAATGTTCAGAAGTACCAATTAAATACAAATCCTCTCCCTCAATCTTATACATCATAGCTTCCATCTCAGCAAAACTCATAACGCCATTTACTACATCACTTCTTATCATAAATGGAGGAATACAATAAGTAAAACCTTTATCAATCATAAAATCTCTTGCATATGCAAGCATCGCAGAATGAATTCTAGCAGCATCTCCAACTAAATAATAAAAACCATTACCACTAGTTCTACCAGCAGAATCTTTATCAAGTCCAGCCATCTTTTCCAATATATCTGCGTGATATGGAACTTCATAATCAGGAACTACTGGTTCACCAAATTTTTCTATTTCTACATTTTCACTATCATCCTTACCAATTGGAACTGATTTATCTATAATATTAGGAATAACAAGCATTTTTTCTCTTAATAACTTGCTTAATTCTTCTTCCTCTTTTTCGATAGTTACAAGTTTTTCATTTATTTCTACAACTTTTTGCTTAGTTTGATTTGCTTCTTCCCTTTTTCCTTCTCTCATTAATTGCCCAATTAAAGCACTTGTTGAATTTCTATTTCCTCTTAAATTATCACCCTCAAGCTTTAAACTTCTTATCTTCTCATCTAATTCAACAACCTCATCAACAAGTGGTAATTTTTGTTCTTGAAACTTATTCCTAATATTTTGTTTTACTAACTCTTTATTTTCTCTTATAAATTTAATATCTAACATAATTTACTCCTTTTATCTTGTAATTTCTTATATGATTTTTTATATTTTTCCATTCTTTCATAATCCTCATCAGTTGGATTAGGAATTCTTGAAATATCCATATTATGTTCTAAATCCTTCATTTTAACATCAATTGCGATTAAATTATTACTATCTACGATATCATCTATATACTTATCATAACTAACATCATCACTTCTAGTTAATATACATACCGCATCAACTATATGTTGTGGAAATCCTAATTCTAGCAAAATAGTTTTGGAAACAACTGTATTTTCTATAACATCGTGTAAAAGCCCAACCACTTTCCTATCCTCATCATCAAATGCATTAGAAACAAATTGTAAATGTCCTAAATAAGCATATCCTCCCTTATCCTTTTTATCTCTAAAAAAGATATTAACAAGCATTGTAGCTTTTTTTACTAAATCATCAATATTTTTAATAAATTCAAAATTTTCTTTATCTAACATAATTTCCTCCTTATAAAATTATATATAAAAAGACCACTATAGGAGCGAATATTACGCGGTGCCATCCTATAGAAGTCTTAATTTTGATAACGGTCTCCCGTAAATAGATACTTAATTTCCCTATTTCTCTCCTGAGTTGATTCTGTAGAACTATTCTTAGTTTACACCAACCACTAAGTCTCTTGTTAACAGCACTCT
>OGQX01003347.1_pt1 | contig 11061 bp, 8 predicted proteins | sample 1553291 | NCBI WGS metagenome assembly OGQX01 (sample SAMEA2580030, study PRJEB22360) | human gut metagenome | biome: human gut; feature: human-associated habitat; material: faeces | place: Denmark | collected 2008/2010
GCCGACGCTGCCGAAGAAGCGACGGCATTGCGCAGGCATGGCAATCCGCCGCTGTGCCTGTTCTCCGGCCGGGAGGGCGACTTAAGCAGCGCCCGCACCATTTACGGCCGGGATGTGGTCAGGCTGCCCTCCGTGGGCTGGTTTGCCCAGACCGTGGGAAAAATCATTCAGGGAAGATTACAGGCACTCGAAAGCTAATGAAAAAACGCGGCTTCTATGCCGCGTTTTTTAGATAAATTGGCACTGTACAACGCCTTTTAAGTATGCTACAATTCCCAAAAGCGGGAAAACAGGAGATGATGACCTTGACAAGTCAGGCGCAGCGGTATCTGGAAAAGCTGGATATCGGCTATTCCTACCGCCTTGCAAAGCGGATGGAGGAGCACTGCACCAACCCCGTGCTGGGCTACCGCACCGCAGGCTCCCCGGCGGAGATCGCCACGGGAGACATGCTGGCGGCGGAGATGAAGAAAATCGGCTTTTCCAAAGTATGGAAGGACGCCATCACCGTGGACGCGTGGGAGTTTGAGAAGGCGGAGCTGTCTTTTACCGACGCCGGGGGACGGGAGCGCCATGTCCAGCTGGGCGCGTATCAGACGAATTTCGTCACGGACGGCCCTACCGCCTACGAGCTTGTCTATGCGGGCAAGGGCACGGAAGCGGATTACGAGGGGCTGGACGTTAACGGGAAGCTGGTGCTGGTGGAGATCAATCAGCGGAACGAATGGTGGATCAACTACCCCGTGTATCAGTCCCACCTCAAGGGTGCGGCAGCGCTGATCGCCGTGCAGACCGGGGGCTACGGCGAGGTGGACGACGCCGCGCTGAACGCCCAGGATATCGCAGGCCCTCCCGAAGCCGCCGCCTTTTCCATTTCCCGGAAGGACGCCGGGGTGCTGAAGGAGCTGCTTGCGGACAGTGCGACGGTGGCCGTCACGCTGGACGCCTGCACCCGGGTGGAGCGCGACCGCACCACCTACAACATCATCGGCGAGCTGACCGGCCGGAACCCTGACCGGAAGATCATGCTGTCCGCCCACTACGACTCCTATTTTGACGGCTTTCAGGACGATAACACCGCCATTTCCATGATGCTGGGCATGGGCAAAGCACTGGTAGAGACCGGCTGGCAGCCGGAGAACACCATCCTTTTCTGCGCCATGGCGTCGGAGGAATGGGGCGTGGCAGATTCCCAGTTCGACTGGTCCACCGGCGCTTACGAGCAGGTGTTCACCGTGCATCCCGAGTGGCGGGGGCAGGTCATTGCCGACCTGAACTTTGAGCTGCCCGCCCTTGCCCACGGCACCCGGGCGCGGATCCGCAGCACCTACGAATATGTGGATTTTCTGGAGGAATTTCTGGAAAATCTCCCGGAGCTGACACAGGGCTATCCCGAGGAAACCCGGATCACCGCCCCCATTGAAACATGGTCGGACGACTTTTCCATTGCCATTGCGGGCATTCCCTCCATGGTCAACGATTTCACCGGCGGCAGCTTCATGGAGACCCACTATCATTCCCAGTTCGACAACGACACCTACTATGACGAGGACGTGTACCGCCTCCACCACGAGCTGTTCGGGCTGCTGCTGATGGCCATTGACAAAACCAGAGTGGTGCCGCTGAACTTCGCCGGAACCTTCCGGAAGGCCAAGGAAGCCCTTGACTTGGACTGGTGCGCCCGGACGGAGGCCGACGGCGAGAGCCTTGCCCAGGCGCTGGATGAAGCGGCGGCGCTTGCCCAGCAGGTCTATGACCGTGCGGCGGCCATCAACCGGGGGCAGGAACCCGGCGAAGACGCCGGTCGATTGGAGCGGCAGCTGCTGAATCTGTTCCAGCAGACCCAGGACACCTTTGTCCGCATCGACTGGTACGGCAACGTCCAGTTCCCCCAGGAAAGCTTGCAGCAAAGCCTGGAGCTGCTCCACGGCGCGGCAGACAGCCTGACGGAGGGAAATCTCTCCGCGGCACTGCGGAAACTCTATGAGATCGACAACAACCGGTATGCCTTCCTGTTTGAGCAGCGGGTGTACCGCCACTTCACCCAGTACGTATTTTCTCAGCCCAAGGAGCGCCTGAAATGGGGCTACCGCCGGATCGTGGGGTATATCAACCTCTATGCAACGGTCAAGAGCCTGCTGGAAAAGAAAGCCAAGGGCATTACGGACTACACCGCGGAAGCGGCCTTCCTGCAGGGCGCGGCCGCCGCGCAGGAGGGTGCCTACCGGGATCTGGTGGGCAGTCTGAACATCAGTGTGGAGGAAATGAAGCGGATGCTCCGCGACTGCCTCCCAAGATAAAGGAACGAATATATGGAAAGCGAATTATACAAAGTTACAAAAAAAGACCTGCCAAAGCTTCAGGCACTGCTGAACAAGTGCTTTGCCTCCGACCCGCTGTACGAGACCCTGATTCCTAACGAGGATATCCGCAAGAAGCTTTTGCCGAAGCTCTTTGCCTGCGACATGGAGGAATTCTACAAAAACTGCGACATTTTTGCCGACAGCCCGGATTTGAACGGCCTTCTGGTCGTTTCCGACGAGACCGAGCCGTACCATTTCCTCCAATACTACTTTACGGAGCTGGAAGCGGAATTGCAGACGGACGCATGGCTGATCAAGGAAGACCCGTCGCTCAGAACCCTGTTCCACTTTTTTGCCGCCCGGGATTATCTGAACTCCCACTGGACGACCCAGCTCCACGAGGACAACCGTCTCCATGTGATCTATCTGGCGGTAGACCCCCAGATGCAGCACCACGGCATTGCGGTGAAGCTGCTGAAGGCGGCGGTGGATTACGCGGACAAGCATCACATGATGATGTCGCTGGAGACCCACAATCCCCACAACGTGTCACTATACCAGCAGTTGGGGTTTGAGATTTACGAGGTTCTGGAAAAGCATTTTCATCTGAAACAGTTCTGCATGGTGCGCCCGATTCAAAGCGAGCTTGGACAGCCCGCGAAGCCGGGAAATGCGATCTGACCGGAAATAGAAAATCCCGTCCGCAATCTGCGGACGGGAATCTTTCTGTTTATACGAACTTTTTTCGGCAGGTCAAAAGCCCATCAGCCGTTGCGGACTTCCATAAACAGGCTTTCCATATACCGGGAGGTTTCCTCCGGCAGGAAGTTGAAGCTGGTGCCGGTGGTGAGGGTGTCCGCGTCGGGGTAGGCGACCTCGCTGTCCGCGACCTCCGGATCCATCAGCTCCTTCGCCGCGGTGGAAGGGACGCTGTAGCCCAAAAACTCCATGTTGGCGGAGGAAATCTCCGGGCTGCACAGGAAGTTGATGAAGGCTTCCGCCGCCTCCTTCTCCTGACAGCAGGTGGGGATGCACATGGCATCGATGAACATGTTGTAGCCTTGCGCCGTGGGACGGTAGAAGGCCAGATCGGGGTTCTCTTCCACCATGGTCAGATAGTCGCCGGCGTAGTAGGGGGCGATCCAGGCCTCCTCGTTTTCCATGGCGTCAAAAATCTGATCCATGACGTACTGCTGCACCACGGGCTTCTGCTCCGCCAGCTTGGCGGCACAGGCCTGAAGCTCGGCCTCGTCGGTGGTGTTCACGTCGTAGCCCAGCAGGTACTCGGCAATGCCGAAGGCGTCCCGGGAGTTGTCGAACATCAGGATCTTTCCGGCGTACTTCTCGTTCCACAGCAGTTCCCAGCCGGTGACATCGGCTTCGTCCACGTACTTGGTGTTGTAGATGATGCCCACGGTGCCCCAGGTGTAGGGAACGGAATACTTGTTCTCCGGGTCGTAGGAAGTGTTTTTGAAGGAGTCGTCGATATACTGGTAGTTGGGGATGTTGTCGAAGTTCAGCTCCTCCAGCATACCCTCCTGCACCATCCGGCCGATCATGTAGTCGGAGGGGATGATCACGTCCACGGTGATGCCGCCGTTGGACAGCTTGGAGTACATGATCTCGTTGGAGTCATAGGTGGAATACTGCACGCGGATGTTGGGGTAGGCTTCCTCAAAGGCGGCGATTACATCCAGAGAGCCGTCGTCGCCCTCGGAGATGTACTGACCCCAGTTGTAGACGTACAGGGTGGTCTTTTTACTGCTGCCGCAGCCGGAAAGACCGGTCAGGCAGCTCACGGCAAGCAAGACGGCAAGGATAACGGAAATCCCTTTTTTCATGACAATTCTCCTTTATACCCCGCTGTGGGCAGCGGCTCGTTTTTTGTCCCCGCGGAGCTGAATGAGGTTCATGGTGACCATCAGCACCAGAATCAGCAGGAATAGCAGGGTGAACAGGGCGTAAATTTTCGGATGGAGGGGCTTTTTCGTGTAGGAATAGATTTCCACGGGAAGGGTCACGAAATCCAGCCCGCTGACAAAATAGCTGATGACAAAATCGTCCAGACTCATGGTGAACGCCATAATAGCGCCGGACACGATGCCGGGGGCAATCTCATGGAGCGTCACCTTGAAAAACGCCTGCAGGGGCGTGCAGCCCAAGTCCATGGCCGCGTCCCGGAGGGAGCTGTCCGTCTGCTTGAGCTTCGGCATGACGTTCAGGATCACGTAGGGGAGGTTGAAGGTGATGTGGGCAATGAGCAGCGTCCAGAAGGTCAGACTGTTCCGCTGCCCCAGCATCCGGGTTCCCACGAAGACGAACAGCAGGGAAAGGGACACGCCGGTGACGATATCCGGATTCGTCATGGGGATGTTGGTCAGCGTCATGGCAGCCTTGCGCAGTCTGGGGTTCAGGTTGTAGATGCCCAGTGACGCCACCGTGCCGAAGACCGTGGCGATGAAGCTGGCGAGAACCGAGACGAGCAGGGAGTTGCCCAGCAGCTTTAACAGCGTCCTGTCCTGAAACAGACGGGCGTACTGCTGCAAGGTAAACCCTTCAAACTGGGTAACGTCCTTGCCTGTATTGAACGACGCCACGATCAGCACTGCCATGGGGACGTACAGGAAAATGAAAATCAGAACGGTGAGAATGCGGTTGGCTCTTTTCATACGATGACACCGCCTTCCTCATTGCCGCCGCCGAAGCGGTTCATGATGCCGGTGCAGATGAATACAAGGATCATCAGCACCAGACTCAGCGCCGCGCCCAGATTGGGGTTGTTGCCCTGCTTGAACTGGCGCTCGATCACGTCGCCGACGAGCACCGTGTCCGTACCGCCCAGCTTCTGGGAGATATAGAAGGTGGACACCGCCGGGACGAACACCATGGTCATGCCGGAGAGAATGCCGGGAACGCTGAGGGGCAGCACCACCCGGGAAAACACCTGCGTGCTGTTGCAGCCCAGATCCTCCGCCGCTTCAATGAGCCGGGGGTCGATCTTGACGATGACGCCGTACAGGGGCAGGATCATATAGGGCAGATAGTTATACACCATGCCCAGAATGACCGCCCCGGGGGTACGGATGAGCCGCAGCCGGCCGATGCCGATGGCGTCGAGAATATTGTTGATGATGCCGGTATCCTGTAACAATCCGACCCATGCGAGGGTGCGGAGCAGGAAGCTCATGCACATGGGCAGCATCACCAGCATGTACAGAAACTTCTGAGCGGTCTGGCTTCGGTGGGCGATGTAGTAGGCCATGGGGTAGCCCAGCAGCAGGCAGATGAAAGCCGACGCCACCGCGTAGAAGATGGACTGCCACAGAACGCCCCAGTACAGGTTCAGCCCTCGCAGGTTCACAAGGCTGAATTCCCCCGTAGACGGGTCGGTAAGGGCATAGTAGCACACCACACCCAGAGGGATCAGCGTGAATACCACCATCCATATCAAATACGGGGTGCTGAGCAGAACAGACTTATTCTTCTTCATCTTCGGCATCCTCCGTCAGCTCGTCATACTCGGCGGAGTAGGAGCTGTAGTCGCCAAAGAGACCTGAATATTCGCTCTTGTGCATGATGTGAATGTCTTCCGGGTTCAGGCGGATGCCGATGGTCTCGCCCACGCCGTGGTAGTCCGTGGTCTGGATGAGCCATTTGAAGCCCTTGAACTCCACGATGATATCGTAGTTAAGACCCTTGAAGGTAATGCCCGTGACGGTGCCGACGAGATGACTCTCCGCGGGCTTCACGATGTCAATGTCCTCCGGGCGGATGACCACGTCCACCGGCTCGTTGGGGGCGAAGCCCTTGTCCACGCACTCAAAGACCCGGCCGAAGAACCGGACCTTGAAGTCTTCCAGCATGACGCCGTCCAGGATGTTGCTTTCGCCGATAAAGTCCGCCACAAAGGCGTTCTTCGGCTCATTATAGATATCCTCAGGTCTGCCGATCTGCTGTATCCGTCCCTTGTCCATGACCACCACGGTGTCGGACATGGAAAGAGCTTCCTCCTGATCGTGGGTGACATAGATGAACGTGATGCCGGTGGTCTGCTGGATGCGTTTCAGCTCGATCTGCATGTCCTTGCGCAAGCGCAGATCCAGCGCTGCCAGCGGTTCGTCCAGCAGCAGCACTTTCGGCTGGTTGACCAATGCCCGGGCGATGGCAACACGCTGCTGCTGGCCGCCGGACAGACTGTCCACGCTGCGGTTTTCGTAGCCCTTCAGGCTGACGATTTCCAGCATTTCATTGACCCTGCGGTCAACTTCGTCCTTGGGCAGCTTTGCTACCTTCAGGCCGAAAGCGACGTTGTCGTACACATCCAGATGCGGAAAAAGGGCATAACGCTGGAACACGGTGTTGATCTGCCGCTTGTAGGGCGGAACGTCGTTGATGACCTTCCCGTCAAACGTCACCGTGCCGGAAGTAGGCGTCAGAAAGCCGCCGATGATCCGAAGCGTTGTGGTCTTGCCGCAGCCGGAGGGGCCGAGCAGTGTGAGGAATTCGTGATCGTTGAAATAAAGATTGATGCCGTCGAGAATACGCTCCCCGTCGAACTCCATGGTCAGGTCCTGGAGTCTGATGAGTTCCTTGGACATTATCCTCCCCCGTTTCTTTTTTAGGAATCCCTGACTAAATCGCCTTCGGCTGAGCAGCGGATCTTTTCCCCCAGCCGTGCGGTTTCAAAAGTGGGAAATACACAAAGTATTCCTCCACTTTTGAAACCTTCGTCTGGGGAAAAATCTCTCGCTGTCAGCTCTCGCCGATTTAGTCAGAGATTCCTTTATTTTATGCCGAAATACGACAGATACTACTATACCGTAAATTTTTGCAATGTCAATGGATTATATCCGTTTTTTCCCGGGAAAGTTTCGTTTTCCGTTCCGGCAGACGAAAACCGTGCCGCGGCAGAACTGACGTTTGCCGCGGCACGGTATTTGGGTAGGGTTTGTTATGCCGCAGGAGCGGTGACGGCGGCGGTTTCCGGGATGGTTTCCCCGGCGGTTTCCTCCGGAACGGTGCTTGGAACGTAGGTTTCCGGATGGCTGGCCAGGTCCTGATAGTAGGCTTCCCGGTCGGCTTTCTGCTGTTCCAGATACGTCCGGCATTTTTCCATGCCCGCGCCGACGATGGAGTCCGTGCGCTCCATGGACTTCTTCGCGGAGGACAGCATGGCGTCGTTCAGGTTGAACAGCTCTGCCCACTGATCTTCATTGTCCTCGTCCAGCGGCAGGATGTTATATTGCTTCGCCCCGTCAGTGCGCATGTTCACCCATGTGGGCAGCGCGTCCACGCTTTGCAGATACACGGCTCCGTCGGAATACTTTTCAAAGGTGACGGTGAACAGAATGCCATCCTCCGTATAGTAGGGAGGCGCGGCTTGAATATAGCCGTTTCTCTGGTTGGATACGGCGTTGCCCAGAGAGTAGATGACCACGGTCTTGTGGTCAGGGTCAACGGTGCTGGTAAGCAAGTCCACCGGTTGAACAACATGCGGATGCCCGCCCACGATCACGTCAAAGCCAAGATCGCACAGCTTCTGCGCCATGGTGTCCTGAAGGGAATTTTCCTTGATGTTATATTCCACGCCCCAGTGAATGAACATCATGGTGGCTTCCGCACCGTCCGCTTTCATCTGTTCCAGAATCTGTTCCGACGCGGTGTACAGCTTGCCGGGGTCGTTGTTGAGGAAGTAGTTCATCTGCCCCTCGTCCTTGATGGGGGTAAGACCATTGAGGGAGAAGGAGGTGCCGTTGCTGCTGTATGCCCATGTGTAGCACACCATGCCGATTTTAATGCCGTTTACGTCCACCACGGCGTATTTCGGCTCGTCGGCGTTCAGCTGGGAGCCGAGGGCGGTCAGTCCCTTGCCGCGGATGATCTCCACGGTGCGGGTGATGCCCGACGCCATGGTGTCGCCCGCGTGGTTGTTGGCGGTGAGCAGCATGTCATAGCCCGTGTCCACTACGCTGTCGATCAGCGCGTCGGGACAGTTGAAAGCGGGATTGCCCTGATAGGGGTAATCGTCGCCGCCGAAGGTGGTTTCCAGGTTGGCGATGGCATAGTCCAGCCCGGACACGATGTCCTTCACATAGCGGAAAATGGAACTGAAATCGTAGGTGCCGTTGCTTTGCAGGCAGGTGTCAAACACCGGCTTGTGCATCAGCAGATCGCCCATGGTGCCGATGGAAGCGGTAGCCACCACATGCTCCGGTTCCGGCAGGGTGGTCTCCGGGGGCTGGGTCTCGGCCTGCGTCGGCTCTGTCCGGGGGGCGGTGGGAAGGGTATAAATCTGTGTCTCCGTCCGGACGGAGGCTTGGGGCGTTTTGTTCACCAGATTAACACACATCCAGATCACAAGACCTGTCAGCGCGATCATGACGAAAATCAATACGGTCAGCAGCACAACGACTGCTGTGTTGTTTCCCTTCGGCTTTTTGGACATGGGTACTCCTCCTTGTCAGGCTGCCTCTTCGGTCGGAACAACGGGAGTTTCCCGCGCCTGCTTTTCCTGCGCGTAGTAGCTCCGGCATTGCTCAAGCCCCGGGCCGACGATGTTCATGGTGCGGTCGTAGGATGCCACGGCGTTCGCCAGAGCGGCGGCGTCCAGACCATACAGATTCTGCCACTCCGTCCGCCGGGCGTCTTCCAGCGGGACGATGTTGTATTCCTGCTTTTCGTCAACGCTGTGCAGGTTGACCCATGTGGGCATCACGTTCACATCGGCAACGTATACTCCGCCGTCGGCGTATTTTTCAAAAGTGACGGTGAACACCGCGCCGTCCTCGGTGTGGCCGGTGTTCAGGGTCATCAGGTCCCGGCGCTGGTTGGATACGGCGTTGCCCAGAGAGTAGATGACCGCCGTTTTGTGCCGGGAATCGGAGCTGCTGGTCAGCAGCTCCATCGGCTCCACCACGTGGGGGTGTCCGCCGACAATGACATCCACACCCATATCGCACATTTTCTGGGCGATCATCCGCTGGGAGGAATCCGCTTGGAGGGAGTACTCTGTGCCCCAGTGGATATACAGCATGGTAGCTTCCGCGCCGTCTTCCTGCATTTGGGACAGGAGAGACTGTACCTCGGAATAGAAGGCGTCCAGATTGGTTTCCACAAAGTAATTCACCAGACCCACCTGGGCGACCTCCGGCTCATAATTCAGGGAGGGACGCCCGTTCACCTCGCTGGTGGCGTAGGTGTAGGCCGCCATGCCCACCTTGATGCCGCCCACGTCCACCACGGCGTACTTGGGTTCCTCGTCGCTGAGCTGGGTCCCCAGAGGGGTCAGACCCATTTCCCGCACCCGCTTCACCGTGCGCAGGACGCCTTCAGTGGTGGTGTCGGAGCAGTGATTGTTGGCAGTGAGCAGCATGTCGATCCCCGCGTCCTTCGCCGCCTCCACGATCCCGTCAGGACAGTTGAACTTGGGGTAGCCCTGATACACGTAATTGTCGCCGCCCAGGGTGGTTTCCAGATTGGCGACAGAGTAGTCGTACCGGGCAGTATATTCTGCCACGTAGCGGAAAATCGATTCAAAATCGTAGCCGCCATCCTCTGTGGTGCAGGCGGTGATCACGGGCTTGTGCATCAACAGATCACCCTGAACGCCTACGGTGGCGGAGGCGACCGGCTCCAGAGGCGGAGTCTCTTCCGTTGTTGGCGGGGTGGTGGGGGCGTCCTCGGGCTTCCCCTTGCCCACGGAACGGACAATGAGGACTACCGCGACGACCGCCACCAGCACCAGCGGCAGCAGCTTCAGCGCGGTATTCCGGCGGGGTTCCTGTCTTGCGTATTTCGGTTTATGTGCCATGGGGTTCCTCCTGAAAGATATCGGTCAGGTAATGTACGGTATGGACGGCCTGTCCTCCGCGCAGGTACACGCGGGGCACCCGGCGGCTGATACCGCAGGCAAATTCGTAGTTGAAGCTTCCGGCCGCGGCGGCGATCTCCTCCATGGAGATGGTCTCATCGCCGTCCGTCCCGATCAGGGTGACGGTGTCACCAGCCTGAACGCCGGGGATATCGGTAACGTCCACCATCATCTGATCCATGCAGACCCGCCCCAGAATGGGGGCGCGCCTCCCGCGGATCAGGACGTAAAACTTGCCGGACAGACTGCGGCGGTAGCCGTCGGCGTAGCCGATGGGGACGGTGGCCACGACAGTGGGGCGGGTGGTGACAAACGTGCCGCCGTAGCTGATCTCCCGCCCGGGGGGCAGGGCTTTCACGTAGGAGACCCGGCTGAGCAGACGCATGGCGGGAGTCAGGGGGAGAAGGCCGGTGTCCACCTCGTCGCTGGGGTACAGGCCGTAGGTGACGATGCCGGAACGAACCATCTCGTAGTGGTGGTCGAAGTTCATCAGTCCGGCGGAATTGTTCAGGTGGCGGATGAGAATGCGGACACCCCGGCGTTTCAGCATGGCGTCGAAAGCGTCGAAACATTCCGCCTGTGCGCGGGCGCGGCTGAGGTCATAGCTGTCGGCGGTGGCAAAATGGCTGAACAGCCCCTCTGCGGTCAGTCCCGGCAGGGCGGCGATTTCAGCGCAGATGTCGGCGTCGGCTTCCGTTACCTGAAAACCGATGCGGCTCATGCCCGTGTCCACGGCAAAGTGAAAGGCTGCGGATACCCCCGCTTCCACGGCAGCCCGGGACAGGGCTTCCCCGTCCTCCCGGCGGAAAATGGCGGGGCGGATACAGCGCTGAATGTTCGTATGCCGCGGAAAAGCGGCGGTTTTTCGTGGATCAATATTTCGTTGAC
>OGQX01003350.1_pt1 | contig 11056 bp, 8 predicted proteins | sample 1553291 | NCBI WGS metagenome assembly OGQX01 (sample SAMEA2580030, study PRJEB22360) | human gut metagenome | biome: human gut; feature: human-associated habitat; material: faeces | place: Denmark | collected 2008/2010
TCCCGACTCCAGCCTTTTCTATGATTTTCCAGTGTAGATATGTATATCAGTACCTTTTAATATCGGTTATATTATAAACCAAACGTTGACGGATAAAGTAGATGCCGAAGCGGAATGGAAAAGTGATTTCGGTGTTTCTCTGACTTTCGGAAAAACGTATTACCTGCATAAGAAGCCGTTGCTGAATATGATTAAGTTTGGTATTGACGCAACATGGTTTGAACTTTCGTATGCCAAGTATTCCGAACCGGACGTCTTTGCGGAAGGAGGTTCGTACACACGTGCTTATAATGATTACAGCAGTGGTTATGAAGACTATTACGAGGAAGATTTTGATTTGGGTATTCATCAGATAGATGCGTCTATGCACGTAGGTCCCTCCGTCACAGTCAATCCGGTAGGCGATTTGAAAGTGGCTGCCTATTTCCATTATGTGCCTACTTATTCTATGGTGGTCATCGATGACAGCTTCGGACACGGATATGTTTCCAATTTTGCGTTTGGTGCTTCTGTTGCCTATAAAGCAATTTCGGTCGGTATAGAGCATCGTTGGGCGAAGAAAGCTACTTATAACGGACTTTCTTTTGATGAGGAAGGTATGGATTATGATGCTCCGGACTTTGAGGATGTAATTGAAAGTGACAAGTGGAAGATGAAGTCAAAATCCTTCCGTGTATTTTTGAGTTTCAGATATTAGGATTCATCACAAAAAAAAGCACAGGGTCTCACAGCTTTGGGGAATCCGGTAAGCATTACCCGCATCCGGAACAAAAGAAAACTCTGTGAGGCTCTGCGCTTTTTTTGTGGTGAAGGATAAGAAACCTACCGCTCGGTATAATCTCCGTTCTTTCTGATAAGTTCAATCAGCTTTTCTACGGCTTCCTCTTCGGGGATATTCTTTTCGATACACTCCTTTTTCTTATACAGGCTGATTTTGCCTCGTCCTGCACCTACATATCCGTAATCGGCATCGGCCATTTCACCGGGACCGTTGACTATGCAACCCATGATTCCGATTTTGAGTCCTTTCAGGTGTGATGTAGCTTGCTTGATGCGGGCAATGGTGCTTTCGAGGTCGTAGAGCGTACGGCCGCACCCCGGACAGGATATGTATTCGGTTTTGCTGGTACGGATGCGTCCTGCCTGCAGGATACCGAAAGCCGTGGTGTCTACAACCTTGTCGTCTATCGCCTTATCGCCTTCCTTGCCGGTTTGGTTGAAAAGGAAAATACCGTCGCAGAGCCCGTCGATGATGAGTGCTCCCATATCAGCAGCCGATTTGATTTGCAGATTTTCAGTTTCAGTCTCAGCGTAATGCTGGAAGAAGACAAGTGGATTCTTTAATCCTTCATTCATCAGTTGGTGCGCCAATGCACGGTATTCACCCAGTCTGTTGGGATGGTTGCTTTGTGCGACAAGTACCACTTCCGGGTGGTATTTCAGTCCGGCAATTACTTCGTCGTTCAATCCCATATAGGTGATAAACAGAAATTTCAGTGATGCGCTGCATCCGCTGATAAACGGCAGCTGTTCGCCTTTAAATGCAGGCCATGTGTTGGCTTGTCCTTCCCAAAGGTCGGCATCGATAATGTATTGTATGCCTTCGGTGGGAGATTCGGGCAATTGACGGCCCACGTATACATAGTCGGGCATAAACTGCGGATTGAAATCCATATTGCCGTCCAAGCGTGCGGCAACGACAACGGGAAGGTTTTCTCCGCCTATATTGCGCACGGCTGTCGTGGCTCTGCGTTCAGGAGACAAGTACTGGAATTCGGGAGCTACAGCACCCGGTATGTAAGGGTGGTTACGGCGTTGTACAATATAGTCCGCTAATTTCCGGGCAACAGGAATTTCTGCTTCGGGAGCTTCACTTAAAGATACGCGGATGGTATCGCCCAACCCGTCTGCCAGCAAAGCACCTATGCCTAAGGCCGATTTGATGCGTCCGTCCTCACCGTCACCGGCTTCCGTCACACCGAGGTGCAAGGGGAAGTGCATCCCTTCTTTCTCCATGATGTGGGCAAGCAAACGTACGGTTTTCACCATGATTACCGTATTGGATGCTTTGATGGAAATGACTACGTCCATGAATTGCTCCGCAACGCAGATTCTCAGAAACTCCATGCACGATTCTACCATGCCTTCGGGAGTGTCTCCATAGCGCGACATGATACGGTCGGATAACGAGCCGTGGTTCACACCGATACGGATAGCCGTGTGATTGGCCTTGCAGATATTCAGAAACGGGACGAAACGGTCGCGTATCTTCCGGAGTTCCTGTGCATATTCTTCATCGGTATACTCCAGATGCTTGAAAGTACGTGCGGAGTCTACGTAGTTGCCCGGGTTGATACGGACTTTTTCCGCATACTGCGCTGCCACATCTGCTACTTTCGGGTTGAAATGCACATCGGCCACCAATGGGGTCATGTAGCCGTCCTGACGTAAGGCTGCGTTGATATTCATCAGGTTTTCTGCTTCTTTGACACCTTGAGTGGTAAGACGTACGTATTCTCCACCGGCATCCACAATACGTTTGGCCTGTGCTACACACGCATCGGTATCTTGCGTGGAAGTGTTGGTCATACTTTGTATGCGGATAGGATTGGAGCCGCCCATAGGGGTGGCTCCGATATTCACTTCTGATGTTTCCCGTCGGGAATAATTGAATATATCCACGTTATTAGTGATTAATGGTCAGTGATTATCAATCACTTCTTTCAGTTTGTTTTATACTCGTATTTAACTTCTTTCAGGTCTTCGTTTGCTTTCACGATTTTCTTTTTCAGACCTTCTTTATAAGCAGTAAAGGCTTCTGCCAGTTCCTTGTCGCTCAATGCGAGCATTTGTACGGCAAGAATAGCTGCGTTCATTGCTCCGTTGATGGCTACGGTGGCCACAGGGATGCCCGGAGGCATCTGAATGATGGAATAAAGCGCATCCACTCCATCGAGTACGGAGCCTTTTATGGGCACGCCGATTACAGGCAGTGTGGTATTGGCTGCAATAACGCCGGGCAGGGCTGCTGCCATGCCGGCTGCCGCGATAATAACTTTAATTCCGCGTTTACGTGCCCCTTTGGCAAATTCTTCTACGGCTTCCGGAGTACGGTGGGCGGAGAGGGCGTTCATTTCGAACGGTACATGCAAATCGTTGAGCAACTGTGCGGCCTTTTCCATGACAGGAAGGTCGGAAGTACTGCCCATGATGATACTAACAATTGGAGACATATTATTTAAATTAGTGTTTAGTGATTAGTGTTTAGTGATTAGTGTTTAGTGATTAGGGATTGATGAGAAAAGATTTTAAAACAAATTATTACTGCTAATCATTACCCTAATTACTAAACACTAATCACTAAACGCTAATTATTAATCAGTGCTTTGTATGCTTCTGCATCCAGCAGTCTGCCGAAATCAGCATCGGCAGCGGGTTTGATTTTGATGAGCCAGCCTTCGCCATACGGGTCTTTGTTAACCAGTTCGGGCTGCTCTTCCAATGCTTCGTTTTGTTCCAGCACTTCTCCGGCAACGGGCAGGAAAAGGTCGGAAATGGTTTTTACTACTTCGATGGTGCCGAATACTTCATCGGCTGCCAATGTTTCGCCTACGGTTTGGATGTCGACAAATACGATATCTCCCAATTGTTCTTGGGCGTAATCGGTAATTCCTACATAAGCTACATCTCCTTCGAGACGAATCCATTCATGTTCTTTCGTGTACTTTACATCATTAGGAAAATTCATAATCGTTAGTTTTAAGAGTTAATATTTGATATTTAAAATAAGAATATGCTGAATAGACGGAATAACAGTTTGCTGAGCGGATGAAGTACCAGCAAGGTACAAATCAGTCCTACGGCAAATCCGCCCATTACCTCACCGAGCGTATGGTGTTGCAGGATAATCCGTGCCGTGCCCAATACGCCTGCTACGAGAATGAATATACACAGCCAGCCCACCGGATTGTATCCGAACAGGGCACTGAAAGCAACCAGCCCACCTATTATGGCACCGGCTCCCGCCATGTGTTCGCTGAGCTTCCATTTCAGGTTGACAATGACACAGATAATCATCACGATAAGAGAGGCAAAGATAATTCCTGTCATATACCAGGGGATGTTCAGCCGGTGCATCATGAGCAGGCAGAACACATAGGAAGTGATGGTCAGGATGAAAGGCACATATCTCCGTTTCCGTTCCGTTAAATCCTCAGGAGTGAATCCGTTGATTTTGCGAAAGAGGAAAATGGTCAGTGTGGGCATAAGGATTGTAAAACAATATACCACGCCCAATACAATCAACTTGTATTGCAGGGGCATGATTCGCAGGTATGAGAATACGAACAGAATCAGAAATGCCATGAAAGGTATGGAGAATGGTGTAAATATCATCGAAATTACCCTGGCTGTCCTGATAAGGTTTTTATCTGCTATAATATGTTGTTCTATTGCCATTTTTTTATTTTTGCATTATCACTCTACCGTTTGGATTGCCTTGTGCCGTTTCTATTTTCTCAGCCTTGCTACCGGAATGTTTAATTGCTGGCGGTATTTGGCTACGGTGCGGCGGGCAATGGGGTATCCTTTCTCTTTCAATATCTCGGTCAGTTCGTCATCGGTATAGGGTTTCTTCCTGTCCTCGTTGTCGATGCATTCCTTGAGTATTTTCCGTATCTCTCGGACTGACATTTCTTCGCCGTCTTCCGTAACATATCCATCGTTAAAGAAGAACTTCAGCGGGTAGATGCCGTAGTTGGTCTGTACATATTTGCTGTTGCTGACGCGGGAGATGGTTGAGATGTCGAGTCCTGTGCGCTCGGCAACGTCTTTCAATATCATGGGGCGAAGCAATGACTCGTCACCGTCGAGAAAGAAAGGGCGTTGCAGGTCGATGATGGCCTGCATGGTAGTCATCAGGGTATTCTGCCGTTGCTTGACGGCATCGATAAATCCCTGAGCTGCATCCATTTTCTGTTTCAGGAACATCATGGCCTCTTTGGATTCCTTGGACTGGTTTGCCTTGTTCTTGGTGTGTTCCTCTACCATTTCGGTGAAATCGCGGCTCATGCGCAGTTCGGGAACATTCCGGTTGTTGAGCGACAGGTTGATAGTGCCGTCGTCATAGGTATCCACAATAAAATCGGGTACGATTTGTTGCAGGTTCTTGCCGATAGCTTCACCCAAAGACGCTCCCGGACGCGGGTTTAGTTTGCAGATTTCTTTTATGGCTTGCTGGAAAGCATCTTCTTCCAGTCCGAGTTTCTGTTGTATTTTGTCCCAATGCTTACGGGTAAAATCCTCGTAGCATTCGGAAATGATTGCTTCTTCAATATAAAGAATCGGATTGGGAGTGAAGTGCTGCTGTTCTATCTTGCGCCGTATCTGGATGAGAAGGCATTCCTGCAAGTTGCGGGCTCCTAATCCGGCAGGGTCGAAATCCTGAATGATTCTCAATGCTTCTTCCAGTTCTCCGGTAGTGGCCTCGATGCCGGCATAAATGGCAAGCTCATCGCTGATACTGTCCAGTGATTTGCGCAGCAGTCCGTCGTCGTCCAATGAGCCGATGAGATACTCCGCCAGTTCACGCTGGTGTTCGGTTAGGTTGCGCTCACCCAGTTGTTCTTTCAGGGTTTCATAGAAGGAAGTCGTATCGGAGAAAGGTATCTCTTCGGCTTGTTCTCTCTTGCTGTGGTTGTTTTCCTGTAATTTATAGTCGGGTATGTCATCCTCGTTGAGATAGTCGCTCAGGGAATCGTAATCGGTATCTCCACCATCTTCTGCGTTGGAGTCTGCATCGGGGGTATCGGAATATTCATCGCCGGATGTATCATCTTTTCCCTCTTCCAGTGCCGGATTTTCCAGAAGTTCGGCACGTACGCGGTCTTCCAGCTCTATTGCCGGAAGTTCCAACAGCTTTACTACCAGAATCTGTTGTGGTGACAGCGTCTGTATCTGCTGCTGCGCTTGGGTTTGTATCTGTCGGGAGCCTTGTGCCATAATTTACATTATTTATCCGCTGCAAAGATAAGTTTTATCTTCGCACTTTTTGCAAAAATAGTGAATAGTTCGGGAACGAAAAATCTTCTTCTGTTATATTTAACAAGAAAGCTGCGGTTCGGTTGCTTTTTCTTGTTGGGTTGTAAGTCAGTATTTCCTGATTTTCCTTATCCTTTCAAATATTCTCTTTATCTTTGTGGTATAACAACTAAAACTATGAACATTATGTTTGCTAAAGAAACGTATATACAGCGTCGGGCCCTGTTGAAGAAAAATATAGGCTCAGGAGTGTTGCTGTTCTTGGGTAATGACGAACAAGGACTGCATTATGAGGACAATACTTTCCGTTATCGTCAGGATTCTACCTTCTTGTATTATTTCGGTTTGTCGTTTGCCGGTTTGTCGGCGATTATCGATATTGATGAGGACAAGGAGATTATATTTGGCGATGAACTTACGATTGACCATATCGTATGGATGGGAACGCAGCCTACCCTGAAAGAGAAAAGCGGGCGTGTGGGCATAACGGAAGTAATGCCTTCTGCCGAAATCATGAACTATCTGCATAAAGCAGTGCGCAAGGGACAGACTGTGCATTACCTGCCTCCCTATAGGGCGGAGCATAAATTGAAACTGATGGAGTGGTTGGGCATTCCGCCTGCACGCCAGGAAGGTTCTGTTCCATTTATCCGTGCAATTGTGGCACAACGCAGTTATAAGTCTGCCGAAGAAGTAGAAGAGATAGAAAAGGCATGTAATGTGACGGCTGATATGCACATTACGGCTATGAAAGTACTTCGTCCGGGTATGTACGAATACGAAGTTGTAGCAGAAATGAACCGGGTGGCCGAATCCAATAATTGCGAGCTCTCTTTTGCAACGATTGCCACTGTCAACGGACAGACTTTGCACAATCATTATCATGGCAATAAGGTGAAGCCGGGAGATTTATTCCTGATTGATGCCGGTGCGGAAGTGGAGTCGGGTTATGCGGGCGATATGTCCTCTACCATTCCTGCCGATAAAACGTTTACCCCTCGTCAGCGGGCTGTTTATGAAATTCAGAATGCAATGCATCTGGAGGCTGTCAAAGCGCTTCGTCCGGGTATTCCTTATATGGATGTTTACGACCTTTCCGCCCGCGTAATGGTAGAGGGCATGAAAGAACTCGGTTTGATGAAAGGCAATGCCGAAGATGCTGTACGTGAAGGTGCACATGCCTTGTTCTATCCTCATGGATTGGGGCATATGATGGGGCTGGATGTGCATGATATGGAAAACCTCGGCGAGATTTGGGTCGGTTACAACGGTCAGCCTAAGAGTACGCAGTTCGGTCGTAAGAGCCAGCGTCTTGCCATTCCTTTGGAACCGGGTTTTGTACATACCGTTGAGCCGGGCATTTATTTTATCCCCGAACTGATAGACCTTTGGAAAGGAGAGAAGAAGTTTAAAGACTTCATTAATTATGATAAAGTGGAAGAATACCGTAACTTCGGAGGTATTCGCAATGAAGAAGACTATCTGATAACGGAAACCGGCGCACGCCGTTTAGGCAAAAAAATTCCGCTGACACCGGAAGAAGTGGAAGCGTTGAGATAGTTAAAGATAGCTGAGAGTTGAAAATTACCGTGCAGTACAATGGCGGCACCTTATTTTCAACTCTCAATTTTTTTTGATTCTCAATTCTCATTTTTTTAAGCGTGCAGCTCCAATACAAACCGTGTGCCTTTCGCATAGCTACTGTCCAATGTAAGGCTGCCATCCATTTTGGTGGCAATCAGCGCGCAGATGGGTAATCCCAGACCATCGCCCTGCGTCAGGTCTTTTACTTCGGTGAAAGGCTTGAATATGTTTTCGCGCTGTTCTTCGGCGATGCCGCAGCCTGTATCGCTTATGATGAACTGATGTGTATGAGCGCCGCGTTTTTTGAAGTCCAGCCCTATTTTTCCGCCGGCGGGGGTGTATTCGGCAGCGTTTTCAAGCAAATGCAGTAAGATGCGTTCCAGGTGTTCCGGATTAATCTTTATGTTCAGTTTGGGAGCATTGACAATGAGGAATACATTTTCCTGTACTTGGCCGCGTATTTTGTTCATAACGTTTTCACAGAAAGCCGAAATATTCTCTTCTTGCATTTCGTACGGTTCTGATAGGCTGTTTTCCAGTTCGGACAGTTCTTGTATGTGAGCGGAGAAAGTACGCAATGCCTGTACGCCGGGCAGCTTCGGGTCGAGAGTGTCCAATGTAGGCTCCATCTGGGCGGAGATATTTTGGATGAATTCGGTCTTCAGTTCATTGTGTTCGTTGGCAATGCCGATTGCTTTCTTTTGTTTGCGTATCAGTAGGATGAAGCGTAGTAATATGATGGCTCCTGCCACTAATGCTGCCGCTAAAACGGCTGCCAGGACGCAAAGACCGGTGATGATATGCTGTTTGGAGGAAAGAGAGTCGTCTTTTTCCTGAATGATAGTCAGACTTTCATTATATTTCTTTTTCAATGCATTCAGTTCCTTCTGTGCAGTGAGTGCTTTAACAGAATCTGTCCAGGTAATGTATTTGTCGTAAGTACGTGCCATTAATTCTGTATCGTTTGCCCGAAGGGCAATGTTTATGAGATTTTGATAGCATTCATCCACTTTGGCGTAGTTGCTTTGTTGCTTATACTGTTCTATCAGTTTCTTGAAAGCCGTATCTCCCTGCGAATTCATGCCGAAAGTGTAGTAATAGCTGGCTTGGGTATACAGAAAGTCATTGCTTAGAGAGTCATTTTTGGCAGCTTTGGCTGTTTCTTCCAGTCTGTTTAACTGTTCTTTGGCACGGGTGGGGTTTTTGAGGCTGATGTACATTTGCAGACGTTCTTTGTTGATGCGGAAACGTAAATCAGGAAAGTCTTTTTTGAGCTTTTGTTCGCCGGCTCTCACCAGTAGTTCGGCATTGCGCAGCAGTTCGAATGCTTCTTTATAATAATTTTCCCGGTGATAGAGGGCGCTGGCATTTACACCGCATTTTACAGCCTGGGCATAGTTTTCTTGCGTGGCGAAGGCATTGTAAGCCTGTAAAAAGAGATAGCGTGCCTTGATGTATTCTTTCTTTGCCAGATTTTCCTGTGCCTGTTTCATCAGTTCATCAGCGCGGTTTTGTGCAAATGTTTGGGTACACAGGCAAAAGAGAACCGCAAGAAGTATGGGAATGCTTTTTTTCATTATAACCGGATTTGTTTTGTTTGCCTACAAAGTTAAAGTTTTCTTTGTTTGTTGTATGCGGATGTTTGTAATTCCCTGCCAGAATTAACAGAATGTTTGGTATGGCAGGAATTTTTGTCCGGACCGAAGCTGTTTGCCGGTTCCGGACAAAGAGATTGTTTGGGTGTCGGGTTAGTATTTGAAACTACTGCCGCCTAAGAACTCCCTGAGCAGGGATGTCGGCGGAATTTCCTTATCCTGTACCGGAGTGAAGTATTTGATGAACTTCATAAGCCGGTAGGCTTCGGCGTATTCCGGACAGTTGCGCGGTACGCTGGTAAGGATAGGTTCTGCATGGCAACGCAGTACGGCAAATTCAAACAAGAGGGCGGAATTGAACATGACATCGGCATTTTCCTGATAGGGGAATATCCATTTGTCTTCACCGGCACGTACGCTGGGCCAGCGCGAAATGGTTTCTTGTGCTGAATATCCCCGATAGTTGAAGTCGCGGATGATGCGGCGCAACAGGCGGTTGTCCGTAGTAGGAATCCAGTTGTGATCGTCCAGTGAGATGGTGGTCAGTGCAGATACATAAATTTTGTATTTGTTTTCGGCAGGAATCTGCGGAGTGAGTTCCGGATTCAGGGCATGGATTCCTTCCAAGATAAGAATGGTGTGCTCGTCAATGCGCAGTTTGTCTCCCTTGTATTCTTTTTTGCCCAATGTGAAGTTGAATCGGGGAAGTTCCACTTCTTCTCCCCGTAGCAAAGCTTGCAATTGATTGTTGAACAGCTCAAGGTCGAGGGCGTAGAGAGATTCGTAGTCATAATTGCCGTTTTCGTCCAGCGGGGTGTCTTCCCTGTCTACAAAATAATTGTCCAGAGAAATGGGGTAGGGGCGCAGGCCGTTGGTCATCAGTTGCACCGAAAGCCGTTTGCTGAAAGTTGTTTTTCCGGACGAAGAAGGGCCGGAGATCAATACGAGCTTTACGCGGTCGCCGTTTTCTCCCCGGTGATAGATTTCATCGGCAATCTGAGCAATCTTTTTTTCCTGAAGGGCTTCTGCTACATTAATGAGGTCGGTTGCATGTCCGGCTTCGCATGCCAGATTGAAGTCGCCTACATTGCTTAGTCCCATGATGTAGTTCCAATGCAGATGTTCCTTGAATACATCAAGCATCTTTTCCTGTTTTACCACTTCTTCCAGTACGGTCGGGTTTTCTTTGTTAGGGATACGCAGCAGCAGACCGTCATAATATTTTACGATGTCGAACAACTTGATAAAACCTGTGCTGGGCAACAGGTTACCATAATAGTAATCTACCGTATCTCCCAATGTATAATAATAGGTGTATATAGAGCCGGAGGTTTCCAGCAGCTTTACCTTATCGTTCATTCCCCGTTCGCTGAATACCCGTACGGCTTCGGTGGTATGGCATTCGGTACGGCGGAAAGGGATGTCCTCGGCTATGATTTCCTGCATCCGCTTCTTGATTGCCGATACGTCTTCCAACTCAATAGGACGTCCGATGCGGAGATTGCAGAAATAACCTTTGGATACGGGATGCTCTACAAACAGCTTTCCTTCCGGGAACAATTCGCTGACAGCCTTATATAGGATAAAACAAAGTGAGCGGACATACGTACGCATGCCGGAGGAATCCCGTACATCCAGAAATTCCACATCTTTATTATTATATACCCGGAAATTCAGACCTTCGGAGCGGTTATTTACTTTGGCGCTGACCACTTGATAGGGGAAATTAAGATTAAAACCGTAATAAATATCCAAAAGTGAGCTCCCTATAGGGAATTCTTTATAAATATTATTATTTTTGCAACAAATTTGTAACATATGTTTCATGGCGTCTTTTT
>OGQX01003352.1_pt1 | contig 11054 bp, 9 predicted proteins | sample 1553291 | NCBI WGS metagenome assembly OGQX01 (sample SAMEA2580030, study PRJEB22360) | human gut metagenome | biome: human gut; feature: human-associated habitat; material: faeces | place: Denmark | collected 2008/2010
TGCTATCCCCATTTATAAATATTATTAAATCTTTTTTTTCTACTTTAATTTTCATATAAAAATCTTTCCTTCCAATTAACTACCAATATTATAGCATTAATAATTTGAATTGTAAATAAGTTTATTGGAAAAGAAAAGGCATTCTTGTTAGAGTGCCTTTTAACTATTATATAGTTTCTTTTCTACTTTTGAAATAGTATACTGAGTATGTTAATGCTCCAATACCTGCAGTCCAAGCGATGAATATTAATATATCACCTGTTTTACTATTTTTATCTACATCTTCATTAGTTTTATCGCCTATTTTACTCCAGTAAGCATATAAACTAATATCTGATGTTACTTCTTTAGTAAAGTCATATTCTTTTCCATTTTCTTTTTTGTCATACCATCCATCAAATGTATAACCTTCTCTCGTTGGATCTTCAGGTTTTACTACTTTATCACCTTTATTAACCACTTTAGTACTTTTTTCAGTTGTACCATCGTTTGTATAGAAAGTTATTGTATACTTTGTTTCTTCTTCATTTAATTCTTTTTCGTATTGAGCATATAATGTAACACTTGCTTCTGTTGTATATTTAGATCCAGCATTATACGAAGTTCCTGTTCCGTCTTTTTTTGTATTCCAGTTTACAAATATATAACCTTCTTTAGTAGGTTTAATATCACTTAATACCAAGTCAGTACCTTTTGTCTTAGTTTGATTAGATGGTGCTCCAGTACCACCATTAGCATCATATTTTACTGTATATGTAATAGTATTTTCTTTATATTGAGCATATAAAGTAACATCACTATCTGTTGTATATGAAGCACCTATATCATACTTTGTTCCTGTTCCATCTTTCTTTGTATTCCAACTTGTAAATGTATAACCTGTTTTAGTAGGTTTTGCAGTACTAATAGTTAAAGATTCTCCTTGTTTTTTTGTTTGATTACTAGGTGCGCCAGTTCCTCCATTAGCATCATATTTTACTGTGTAAGTAGTAGGTGTTGGGTTTTCTCCTCCACCAGTTCCTCCGCCTGAAGAACTACAATTCCAATTTGCATAAAAACTTTGATTACCATTAGTTCCAAAATATTGTCTGTAAACTGTTCCTGTAGGACTACCATCATGCCATCCATCTGCAGTACATCCTGACTTAGTTAATGTTGGTATCCCCATTTGGCTATAATAGTTTGTTGCACCACTATAGATTTTCTTGGTCCATGTGGTTGAACCATCACTGAATGTTCCTCCGTTTGCATAGAATGTAGCGGTATAAGTCGTTGTTGGAGCTTTACAGTTTGCCGCTGATGTAATTGTGTTTGATTTATACCAACTTCCACCTGAACATGTTGTTGATGGTTGACTTGATGCCCATACATACTTATTGTCAACATCACATTTCCAACAACTATATGTTGGTGCTTTACAGTTTGCCGCTGATTTAATGCTACCAAGTATGTGCCAACTTCCACCTGAACATGATTCACTTGGTGTACTTGTTCCCCATTTGTATGAATTGCTCACATCACATTTATAACATGCATAAGCTGCTTGAGCTTTAACTGTACAATATCCGTTATATGGTGTACCAACTGCTCCAGGCCCTGTTGTCCCACTCGGGCAGGTTCCTGTTACAGTTACATATTTACCACATTGACTTGATACTGTAGTTCCTTGATAAGTAAAATTTTTATACTCAAAGCCCGATGGACAGCAATAATATTTTCCATCAGTTCCTGGTACTACACTATATCCACTTGTAGTACATGTATAGTTGTCTGCGGCAGATGCATAAGTATTATTAATGTTTTGAAGCAATGTTACTGTTATAAATCCAAATAAAAATGCTGATAAACCTATACATACTGATTTTAATTTGTTTTTCTTTATCTTTTCAATCATTATTTTTCGCTCCTTACCTTATGCTTTAATAATAACATTAAAGCTTGGTTTTTGCAATACTTTTTAATCCTTTATCAAATAAAAAATAATTATCATAAATATCGATATTAAAAGATACAAAAAAGATAAGAACTTTGTCTGAAGTTCTTACTTTAAATATATATCTACCTTATAATTCATAATTGATTCTTCATTAAATACAAATTTATTTTCATTCTTATCAATAACAGAGTATACTCTATTATCTTTTATTTTTTCCATAAAACATTTATCTGCTGATGTTGACATTTTATTGATATTACTATTGATGTAATTCCTATACGTTTCTAATGAATTGAAATCATTTTGTTTTTTCATATTATCACTTAATAATGAATATGATGAATCTATATTATTTCTAATTCTATTTAAATAATCTGATAAATATAGGGAGCATATTTCTTCTTTAGTTACTATACTAGAATTATTTATCTTATTATAGTCATTACTTTCAATATTTATTTTCTTTATATGATCTATTACTTTTTTATAGTTTGTATTGTTAATTGGATAAAGTGATATTGTTAAATTCTCTAAATCTTTTAAGACTATCATTTCAAAATTATTAGTTATTTCTTCAGTAGTGCTATAAATACTTCCCTTTAAATAATAGGCATAACTATTTTTAATATTTACTGAAGTCATTGTAGTTATTTTTACCGATGTATTTATTGGGTATATTGATACTTTATCTAATACATTATTAATAGTTACTTCATTATTAGTTATATATTCTTTATCTAGTAATGAGTATATGGCTTCTTTATTATTGGTACTTGTGTAATTTAGATATTTGTTTACACTGCTAACAATTGAAAAATAATCATTATATTCATTTACTACTTCTAGTTTATCACTATTACTTTTTATATTTAGTATTAATACAATTGCTAATGGTATACCACAAGCCAAGATTACCACTACTAATGTTTTCAAATCATCCTTTTTCATTTATATCACCCTTTATTTACAACCATTTTTAACATAGTCAACAAAGCTACTACTACTTTCTTTTCTTTTTGTACAAGTATTTTTTGTATCTGCAGGTCTTTCAAAATTATAACAAAAATCATATGTTAAATCGCCACTTGATGCATTACCATTGTTAAGATTATTATAAAGTGTAGAATAGCCATTTTCTAACTCATACAATAGAAAACTTATTTGTCCACCTATTGTATTATAGTTGTTAGGAAATGTTGTTTTTAAATTGTTCCATCTTTCATTATGCCACTGGCATAATCCATAACTTGTGGCTACACCATTACTATAATCTCCTAATGCTTCATAATTAAATGAACTTTCATGATTAATATTAGTCATTAATGCTATTACACCATTTTCTGATATTCCATTTGCTTTTAATGTTAGACATACACTTTGTTTATTTGAATCACCAGTTATAGTATTGCCATACTTACTTTTTGGTCTTGTGTTTGTTGCTGATATGTAGTTAGATGGATCAACATAACTACCATTAATCATAACTCCAAAATGCAAGTGGGCTCCAGTCGAAGAACCGCTATTACCTATTTTTCCAATAACTTGTCCTTGTTCTACCTTGTCTCCTGTTCTAACTATAATACTATTTTTGGCCATATGCCCATATACTGTGGTTGTACCATCGTCATGAGCAATCATTACATAATTACCAAATCCACCACCATCAGTATTTCCATAATAGCCATTGTCTTCATATTGTATATCGGTATCATTATTTGGATATATAATTGTTCCGGCTTCTACTGCAATTACATTTACTGTTCCTATTCCACCAGTACCTGGTGATATATCTAGTCCATTGTGATCACTCGTTCTAAAGCCATCATCACCACCATATTCTGATGTTATTGTTGTACTAACTGGTTCTCCATCTGCATAAATTATTCCATTTTCCTCTCTTGTTTCAGAACTACCTACTGGCCACCAGTAAGTATTTTTTTCTTTTATCTTAGAATAATCATTATATGCATATGAATTTCCTGAACTACCACCAATTTCTAGATTATCTATCCAAAGTGGTGATGTTAATATTACAATAAATATTACTGGAAAAAAAGCAATTAATGTTGCTATACCAATTATAACTGCTTTTTGTTTAATACTTAAACCTTTCCATTTTTTTAATAAAACTTTCCACATTAATATCACCACCTAATGGAGAGTATTATAATCCTCCACCTGAGCCAAATGACTCTAATTCATCTTCTGTTACTATTACATTTATTTGCATTCTTCTGTTACCACATACAAATAATGCTTCACCTTGGCTAAATCTCTTTATACCTTCTTTTTCGTTATCATTTAAATCAATTAACATTGATAAATCTTCAACTGATTGTTTCTTTAGTCCCATAACTAAATAATATGAAGAGTTATCAAATATTGCTTTACCATGCATTAATATTCCATCTGCAACAAAGTCTGATGGCTGCTGGGTAATTATTATTGTTCCTGTATTATATTTTCTTGCTCTTCTTTGAACTTGTGCTAAGAATTCTGCACCTAGTTCATTTTTAGCGCCTAATAATACGTGAGCTTCATCTACTGATAATACTGTATTTTTACTTGGGTCTAAACATAATCCCCAAGCAAACTTAAGTACATTGAATAATAGTGCATTTCTTATGTTAGCGTCAGAATTCATTAATTCTTTTATATTAAATACTAAGAAATCACTATCAGTATTTATTGAAGTATGACCATTAAAGTAATATTGTAGTTCTCTTACAAATGGTCTTAATTTTAATTCTAGTCTTTCCATAACATCTCTTTCATGAGTTTTCTCAGTCATTGATGTTAATTTACTTGTTACTGTTACATATACATCACTGAACGTTGGAAATTGATTTGATGTAAACTGTGTAAAGTCTGAAGTGAATGTTATACCAAATCTAGCATATGTATCTTGTACTACTTCACTAAATAATGTTAATACATCATCTTCAATATCTGGAGCATAGTACTTCATAAATGCTTTTAATGATTGTAGTGTTTTATTAAGTACAGTGTATCCTAATCCTGTTTTAATTTCATTTTCATCGGCATCCATTATTATTTCAAGTGGATTTACCATTCCGTATTCTCCACCTTTACCTAAGTCTATGACATCTCCTCCATACATTCTTGTCATTTCGCTTATTTCACCTTCGGGATCAACCGCTACTATTTGGTAACCATTTCTAATATGACTACGAAGTATTAGTTTAGCTGCTGTTGATTTACCTGAACCTGAAGTACCTAATATAATCATATTAGCATTATTCCTATTACTTTCTTTTCTTATTTGATATAAGAACTGATTAAATAGTACTACACCACCAGAGAAATCTACTCCAAGAAGTGTTGATAATCCATCATCTTTGATACTATCAAAGATGAATGGATACATAGCTGCCATTGTTGGAGATGGCATAGGTGTACCTATTCTAGTTTCTATTATTTGTTTATCAAATATAGGAAGTATAGATTTTAGTACTCTTTCTTGTTCAAATCTAAGAGGTATTGCTCTCATTTCCATAGCATCAAGATAGTTCTTAATACTAACTTTTTTATTTTCTAATTCTTCTTTTGTATCAGCAGTAATCATGATATGCATTTGAAAGTCAAATGTTTTTGCTTGTGAAGCAGTAAACTGCTGAATAAAATATTCTAATGAATCAACATCTTGTCTTATTCTTTCTTGAATAGTTCTATCTTTTTCTTGTTGATATCTACTTTTTAAGTCTGCTATTTCTTTATTTAACATTTTAGCAAGTACTGAAAATGGTAATGGAATATGTTTAATAACTACTTTTACACCAGACATATTAGTTAAATTAGATAAATATCCTGGACCAATTAATCTTGGATAAGATATTACTGTTAGTATTGTGGCATATCTATCACTAATAACAAAATCTGCTGGATTAAATTGCAATCCTTTCGGAGCTAGTTCACTTTTAAAATTCATTATGCAATCACCGTCCCAAAATTAGTTGTCATTCCGCTATTAAGAAAATTATCAAGTATTATTCTTAAATCATCATTAGATACTTGCTTAGCTTCTAGGCCTGCACTAGCAAGTCCTGTAATTAGAGTTCTAAGTCTTTTTTGAATTAAATCATCATTTTTATCTTTAAATAATATATAATACTCAGTATCAGTAATATTATTATTCATAAAATCATTAGCCTTGTCTATATCTTGATTAATTAATTTTCTAACAGCAGGATTAGGAGTCTGATTATATAATAATTGTAATCTAGCAAGATAATTATTTAAATCTACTGGTCTATCTGCAGATATTAACCAAAACTCAAAGTCAATTGTGTTATAGAAATTCTTTAAAGCTATTATGGTATTATCTTGAGTACCTTGATCTAGAATAAAGATATTTCTGGGTTTAATTTTGATTCCTGTTACTTTTTGCTTGTTGTCAAGTATTATTGCACCATTGGCAATACTTTTAATTGGTAACCAATCTTCAGTATACTTTGAACTATTTTTTGTCGTCGCCGAATTTTTCATAAAAACACCAACCTCTCCATATATAATTTCTTCTTTCTGTGAAAAATCTAAATATACTTTGTATAGCACATAAGACATTATGATAATTAGGTATTGGTATTACCAGTAGGCCAGTTACGCCTACTGGTAGGCATGATAACAATATCATTATAGTATTATTAGAATCCACAAGTACTAATAATAATAAAGTTACTGCCATTCCTGTGCCAAACATAATTAAATCAAATGGTCTAAATATATTAAATATCAATGTACCTCTTTTAGCATTAGCAGGTACTAAATATCCGTTCACTATGTATCACACTCCTATTTGATTTTACTCTTTTTCTGTTGCATCTTTTCTTTGTTATACTCATCATTTGTAATTTTTCTAGCATTAGTTATATTTTCATTTTTTGCAGTTGTTGCAGCGGTACTTACACTATTATAATTGCTAATTGTTTTTCCTGTTTTATTTTGTATAATTTGCATTTGTTTGGCAATGTCTTTGTCATTTGAAGCATTTGTATTTACCCAAGTTTCCTTAGCACTATCCATGTACGCTTTATAAGTGGCCTTCTGTGCAACAACATCTGCAGTTGTTATAGTTCTTCCTGTTACGGCATCTACTTTTCCTACATTCGTTTCTATATAATTAAGTCTAGCTTGTGCTGCTTGTGCTCCTGTATCTGTTTTTAATAGTTCGCTCTCAGCCCTGTCATCAATTGCTTTCTTAGCAGCAATAATTGCTTCATTATCTTGATATTCTTTATTTAACTTACTATTATCAATTTTATACATTTGCTTATCTAAAGCCCTCTGACGTGCTTGTCTTGTACTACTCATACCACCTTGTACATTTTTAAATATGTTTCCTTTTGTTTTTGCTCCACCAGCTATTCCACGATTAAACCCTCCAAATGCTCCAGCAATTTTTCCTCTTACGCCATAACCATTTTTTATACCCGATGCCATTCCAGCTGCTCCTCCTACTACTGTACCAAGACCAAATGTTGCTGCACCTTTTGCAATACCCATTCCTGGAATGTCTCCAAGCATCTTCTTAGGATTCTTAAGCCCGAAGCCAATGCTCGCGGCTCCTCCACCGAAGTTAGGGAATAGATCTTTTAATAGTTCTGGTACTCTTTTTCCAAACATAAGTAAGCCTATGATTAGGAATCGTGATACCCATTTTGCTGTTCCACTACCGGCTTCAAGACCCGTACTCTCATAAAATACGCTGCCCACCTCACTAAATGCTTGAAGTATCTGTGTACTAACTGTTATTATAAAATAGATTATAGCTAATCTTATAAATAAATCCAAATAAGTTGTCATACATTGTTTTGTCCAATTTTTAAATGATCCCTCTGGATCTGATATGTATGATAGTATTGGAACTGGAGCTATCAATTGTAAATAAGCTAATTGAATTACACGTGTTGCAACACTTATACAATATGTTATTAATATATATACCATAAACAAGCCAAAACCTATTGCAAACAGTCCATCCCATTTAATTACATATTGTCCTGCATTTGTTATTGAAATATAGTCAACTGTATCACTAAACGACATATGATCCTCTAAAATTTGAGTTTTTAAATACTCATAGTCATGAACTTCTAGCTGAACGCCACCACTATCTGGATAAGTTACTTCTAATCCTTGATTCAGTTTAAGTGGTTCATTTTCAGTATAAAAACCAAAATATAATTCTGATGCTATCACATGTCCAAAGCTTTCAGCATCTTTAGATGGCGCTTTTCCAACTATTAATTTATATATAATGTTATCTGTATTGTTTGCCGATCCAACAACTAGATTTTGTAAGTCAAATGCCATATTGAAAATGGATGGAGTAATACCCAAGAGTACTATTGAAATTACACTTCTCTTTATAATTCCGCCAAATCCCTTTTTTTCATCTGTAAACTTACTAGGATCAACAAGTGACTGTATTAAAGAAAATGACAATTTAAATACCATAAATATTCCTAGTATCATTCCTACTTTGTTGTATATACCTTGAATAAAACTGCTTTCAAGTATTTCTGCTCGTGCAGTGTACATAAAGACATTATATAAATCTACAATAAAATTATAGATAACTGCGGCGATAGTACACGAAAAAGTTCTTAATGCCTGCTTAATTGAAAATGCAACGTCAGACCAAAATGATAATACATATATCATATTATTTACCTCCTATACTTTTAAGCATTAAATATCCCACATGAACCGGGTTCAATAAAGTTCCATACCTTATTTGCAAGTCCAAGTAAAAAGTCAACAATAGTTGGAGTTAGAAAGAAGATAACAGCAATTCCTATTCTTAACAAGAAGTTTTTTTGTGCCTTTTTCATTTTATCTTCATCGCCAGCAAAGATTGCTTTAGTGAATTCTATAATTCCAAACCCAATCAATATTATTGGAACTGCAATTTTAACAATATTTAAATAACTACCTATTTTTTTTCTTAAATCTTCACCGATCAAATCTTCACAATCAATTATAACTTCCATTCCGAGATTTTTTGACATTTCGCCATACTTTTCTTCGGTTTCCTTTATTATTGCATTAGCTTCGTCATTTAATGCTTCACTTTTGTTTATATATTTAATTGCAACAGCAAATACTTTTGCATACTCTTTTGCTGTACTCTGCAATGTTTCAACCGAAATGTCTGAATTGGTATGTTTATTTAGCGCTGTGCTTAATGATGACACTATTAACTCATTAAGCATTGTAGGATTGACTTTGTTTGTAAGCTTATTAAGCGATGACACATTAAATACTTCACAATTGAATTGTGTAGTCATTGCTCCCAAAGCATCACTAGTCTTTTCATTTGTTACTAAATTGCATTGTTCATCATAATAATTATACATCGACTCAGTGTTGCTCAATACTATTTCTAATTCTTTGTATGCTTCAGTTAAGTCTAATACCATTTGTGATGGGCTATAATCTCCAAAATTATATTTTTTCCCTTCATCTACTGCTTTACTAATTTCTGTGGCAGCTTTATAAGCTTTTTGATATTTTTCACTTTTTAAATTTTTAACTGCTTCGATTTGCTTTGATAATTCTTTATCATACTTTTCAAACCAGTCTGATACCCAATTATAAAATTTATTATTATTATCATCACTACGATACATAACATTTTTGCCATCAACAACCTCTGTTACTGTAAATTTTTGATCATCAACTGCTCCTACTATCCACGGCCTGCTGCTATCTAACAGTTTAAAATAGTCTCTGCCAAACTTATTAACCCTTCTTGCTTGTGTCATTGCAGTCCATGACATAAAATTTTTATCATATTCATCTTTGTTTATTAATTGACATCCCCAATCTCCAATATTACAAGTAGAAGTATCATTGTTTAAATTTAAATTTTTTTTAAAAGATTTCCAATCTTCCCAAGTTGATGCATAACCATATAATCCAGATGATTTATATCCTTCGATCATTATGCCGGTTTCTCCATCATCATTTTCAAATCCATATATCACTAATGCAGATTCACTTAAACTCTCAGTGTATTTTGCAGACTTTTTTCCTTCCAGCACTAGAAAATCTCCTTTTACTCCTCCACTTGTCTGCCATCCCTCCGTTTGATAGATTTTTGTTGGACAATTACCATTGAACATTTCCGTTGAATCTACATTCGGGTCCTCATTACACTTTGTTATTTCATCAAATGCTTTATTATACCAGCACATATTTCCTATGACATTTACTCCATTTTTATTTGCACCGTTTTCGTGATACATTACATAGACTGGTGCTGGATTACTATAAAACTTATTAGGATTAAAAACTAAATATCTTGAGTCAGAATTGAAAACGTCATTTATATATGCGTATGTATTATAGTATTTAAAATCACTATTGTTTGTTTCAACCTCATCTTCTGGATTATCTGTACATTGCATCCACATAACTATAGCGTTTACTTTATTTGTAAACAATACTGCTGATATTAGTATTGTTATAATAGTTAATAATACTTTTTTGTTTTTTTTCATATATAATCTACTCCTTTGAAAAGTTAATTTATCACATTTAAATTATAGCATACTAATTAGAAAAAAGAAATCATTTTTTGATTTCTTTTGTTATTTTTTTAATTAAGAATTTCTTATTTGATTCCAACAAGAACGCCAATCAGCTTGCCCTGGATTTATTTCGCCACCTGAGGCACTATTTATGGTATCGAATACGAATGTAACTAACCATACTACTGCGAATACACCAACTGCATATAAGAATCTTTTACCAAAGGCTTTTGTAGCTTTCTTTACTTCATCTTCTTTACTTGCTATTACTGCCTTACCTAGATCAACCATTCCCAATACTATTAATAAAATTGGAACTCCTATCATTATTGCATTGATAACAACGTTAACTATTCCTAATACTGGTGCTAATCCAGCAGGACACCCATCTAAAAAATACATACTTTTTTCCTCCTTACTTATAACTATATATTACAATAAAAATAAGTAATTGTCAATTATTTGACAATTACTTATTAATTATTTTTTTCCTTTTATTAATTTTTTTGCATTGTTTTTTTTGTTTTCTTGATGTTTTTTGAAACTATTTAGTATAAATAATA
>OGQX01003359.1_pt1 | contig 11049 bp, 9 predicted proteins | sample 1553291 | NCBI WGS metagenome assembly OGQX01 (sample SAMEA2580030, study PRJEB22360) | human gut metagenome | biome: human gut; feature: human-associated habitat; material: faeces | place: Denmark | collected 2008/2010
ACAACATTTCACAAGGTGCGATACAAGACATGAAACTGTACCGACTGGCAATTGTTGTTTATGTTTTTCCATTTTTTGAATTTTCAAGACTTACCACTTGCAAAATACAGCGAAGTATAGTATAATAGAACAAATCGAATGGAACTGCGGCGAATTGTCTGCAAGCCTTCTGGCAGAAAGACACAGCTGATATGTTTGGGAGAGCATAGGAGTTACTGCGATACGTTTCACGATTTGCCGGAACAGCATTAAAACACTGTCCGGCACGAAATGCTGATGCAGAAAGGAAGAACAAGAATCATGAACGATACGATGAATGATGCAAAAGATACAACAGAAATCGCTGAAGAAATGGATACACCAACCGTACTAACACTGCCGCTGCTTGCTATGCGTGGCATTGTGCTGTTTCCCGGCATGATTATGCACTTTGACCTTGCAAGAGAACCTTTTGTCAAGGCACTGAAAGCCGGCATGGAATCGGATCGCCGTGTAGTTCTGGTAACGCAAAAAGATCCATTGATAGAAGAGCCGAAACCGGATGACCTTTATACTGTTGGCGTCATCGCTGAAGTTCGCCAGATTCTTCGTGCGCCGGACGGTGTTACACGTGTTCTGGTAGAGGGAAAAGAACGGGTTGCAATTACTTCGGCAGTTCTTGAGTCAGATAAAAAAGACAAGTCATTTTATCCCCATGCCGAATTCAAATATGCTCCGGAAACGCCGCTGGACATTTCCGACCCCCACGAAGTAGCTGCTGTTTCCAGATGTATTAAGGACATTTTTCAGGAATATGCAGACTTGCTCCCTCGAATGCCGAAAGAACTGGCAGCAACCGTATTCTGTGAGCAAGATGACACGAAGATGTTTAACGAGATCGTGTTCAACCTGGCTTTTGACTATGTGGAAAAGCAGCGCCTGCTGGAAGAAAACGATTGGCTGGAACGGCTGAAAATGCTGTATCAGACGCTGGTAGACGAAATGGATATTCTCCGGATGGAGCGAAAGATCCAGGAGAAAACACAGGAAAACCTGGATCGCTCTCAGCGGGAATATTATCTCCGGGAACAGATGCACCAAATTGCCGAACAGCTAGGAGAATCTGAAGATCCGGCGGCGGAAATGGAAACATACACGGATGCCATTGCCGCACTGCCCCTGGATGATGCCAGCCGGAAAAAGCTGGAGAAAGAAGCGGAGCGTCTGTCACGACTGCCGGCTGCATCTCAGGAGGCTTTTGTGATTCGCAGCTATCTGGACACTGTCCTGGCTCTTCCCTGGAACAAATCCAGTCACACAAAGCCGAATCTGAAACGGGCACAGGCGGTTCGGGAAGGACAATCAGGATATCAAATATGCAGAGGAAGTGCTGGAAGCAGATCATTATGGTCTGGAACAGGTCAAAGAACGAATTCTGGAAAGCATTGCAGTTCGTACACTGCTCCCGGAAGCAACCGGACAAATCCTATGTTTTGTAGGACCTCCCGGTGTCGGAAAAACTTCTATCGGACGTTCTATTGCAAAGGCACTGGGTCGTCACTATGAGCGTGTTTCTCTGGGCGGTGTCCGGGATGAGGCCGACATCCGCGGCCACCGGAAAACGTATATCGGTGCCATGCCGGGCCGCATCGTGGAGGCCATCAGCCGCAGCGGCGCCATGAACCCGCTGCTGGTGCTGGACGAGATCGATAAGCTCAATCCCATGATTCTTCTGGATGAAGTGGACAAGATGAGCAACGATTTCCGAGGCGATCCGTCTGCCGCATTGCTGGAAGTTCTGGACAGTGAACAGAACAAAGCATTTCGTGACCACTACATTGAGGTGCCGTTTGATCTCAGTAAGGTGTTTTTTGTTGCAACTGCAAACTCGCTGGATCCGATTCCTGCGCCTCTGCTGGATCGTATGGAAATCATCGAACTGGGCAGTTATACCCGTGAAGAAAAATTTCATATTGCCAAAGAACATCTTGTCAAAAAGCAACTGAAAAAGCATGGACTGAAAGGAACGCAATGCCGTATTCCAGACGAAGTTCTGTATGCGATTATTGACGGATACACAAGAGAAGCCGGTGTCCGTGAATTGGAGCGAACTATCGGTACGCTGTGCCGCAAGGCGGCGAAAAAAATTGTTGACGGTGACTGCAAAAAAGTTACTTTCACAGCAGAGACACTGAAAGACTATCTGGGCATTCAAAAGTTCCGTCCGGACGAACAAATTCACGAGGACACAGTCGGCGTTGTCAACGGACTTGCATGGACATCCGTCGGTGGCGTCTTGATGCCCATGGAAGTACTGGTAATGCCGGGAAAGGGCGCAGTGGAATACACCGGGTCTCTTGGCGATGTGATGCGGGAAAGTGCAAAAATTGCTGTCAGCTATACCAGAAGTGTGGCAAAGAAATATGATATTCCGGAAGATTTCTATACCAAATGCGATCTGCACATCCATGCACCGGAAGGTGCGGTTCCAAAAGATGGTCCGTCTGCCGGTGTCACAATGACCACTGCGTTGATTTCAGCGCTTTCTGGTCGTCCTGTGCGGGGAGATGTTGCAATGACAGGCGAAATCACGCTGCACGGAAAGGTATTGCCGATCGGCGGATTGCGTGAAAAATCCATGGCGGCTTATAAAGCTGGCATTCGAACTGTAATCATTCCGGAAGACAACATACCCGATCTGGAAGAGATAGATGAAACGGTACGCAGCAGCGTCCATTTCATTCCTGCAAAAACGCTGGATACAGTGCTGCAAAATGCGTTAGTCCCCACAGCGAAAAATGTACCCGAGACAGCGGCAACAGAAATGTGTCATGTGTAAACATAGAAGGAGAAAGTATGCAGTTTCAGAATGCTGAATTTATAGCGTCCTATGGAACATTTTCACAGATTCCTCCATGTGATTCTGTAGAAATTGCTTTTGCAGGCCGCTCCAACGTGGGAAAGTCCACGCTGATTAACAAGATTTTTCAACGAAAGTCGCTGGCAAGAGTCAGCGCAGTGCCGGGCAAGACCGCAACGATCAATTTCTACCGGCTGCGCCCGCTGACCATCGTGGACCTTCCGGGATACGGTTATGCAAAGGTTGCAAAGTCTGAAAAAGCAAGATGGTCTGGTTTGATTTCCGGATATCTCGGCGCAGATCGTGATTTAAGGCTCATTCTGCTGCTGATTGATATGCGTCATGCACCCTCGAAGGATGACATTCAGATGATTGATTTCCTCGTGGAATCAGAACTTCCTTTTTTGATCGTGCTGACAAAAGCCGACAAGCTGAATAAGACAGAACGTGCCAAACGGATGCAGGCATTTGAGACAGAAATTCCGTACTTTTCCCAGATTCACGTGATTCCGTTCTCTGCAGTCACCAGAGAAGGCGTCAGCGAAGTCCAGGCGGTGCTAGAGGAAATTGCATCCGAAACAGAAGAGACAGAATGACTTTATTTCTGTGCTTGAACTGAAAACGATTTTCAAGCAGGCAGCAGAAACTAAAATCATAATGCAATGCAGAAAGGAAGTATAAAAATGTTTGTATCTGACAATCTTGATGTCAACAAAGCAGGAAATCTGACAATTGGCGGTGTAGACACTGTTGCACTGGCAAAGAAGTACGGCACACCGCTGTATGTCATGGATGAAGATATGATTCGCCGTGACTGCAAGATTTTCCAGAAAAGTATTGACACATACTACGACGGACAGGGAATGGTCTGCTATGCCAGCAAAGCTTTTTCCTGCAAAGAAATCTATCGTGTCATGCAGTCGGAAAATATGGGAATCGACGTTGTTTCCGGAGGTGAACTGTACACCGCTGTACAGGCAGGATTTGATGTGAAAAAAGCTTGTTTTCACGGAAACAACAAAACCACAGAAGAACTGAACATGGCGCTGGATTATGGCGTTGGAAGAATCGTTGTGGACAATATCTACGAGATGGAACAGCTGAACCATCTGGCAGAACAGAAAAATCTGACAGCGCCCATCCTGCTCCGTATCAAGCCGGGTGTAGATGCGCATACACACAACTTTATTCGCACCGGACAGATCGACAGCAAGTTTGGTTTTGCATTAGAGACCGGAGAGGCTTATGATGCTATAAAAAAAGCAATTTCTTATCCGCATCTGAAACTGCGTGGTCTGCACTGCCATATTGGATCGCAGATCCTGGACACACAGGGATTCACCGCAGCTGCAGAAGTTATGATGGAATTCATTGAAAAGCTGAAAAAAGAATTGGGTTATGAGGCAGAAGATCTGAACCTTGGCGGCGGCTTCGGTATCCGCTATACAAAGGCAGATGATCCGCTGCCGTATGATGCTTACATGGAGGCAGTTGCAAAGGTAATCAACGGATTCTGTGCGTCCCATGATGTAAAGAGACCGTTTATCTTGATTGAACCGGGTCGTTCCATTGCAGCACCGGCAGGTATTACGCTGTACACCGTAGGCGGCATCAAGGAAATCCCGAATATCCGTACCTATGTTTCCATTGACGGTGGTATGTGCGACAACCCGCGTTATATTCTTTATCAATCTGAATATGATGCACTGGTTGCAAACAAAGCAGAGCAGCCTAAGACGGAAAAGGTCACCATCGCCGGCAAGTGCTGTGAAAGCGGCGACCTTATCGGTGAAAATATGGAGATCCAGAAGTGCGAAGTCGGTGATATTATCGCTGTATGCGCTACGGGTGCTTATAATTACTCTATGGCGTCCAACTACAATCGTCTGCAAAAGCCTGCTGTTGTCTTTGTCAAAGGCGGAGAAGACAGACTGGCAGTCAAGAGAGAATCTCTGGATGATCTGCTGAGAAACGATATCTGAGTATTCTGATTTACACAGTCATTTTTTTACAACAACCGTTCTTGTCTTGGCAAGGACGGTTGTTGTTGTTATAGAAAAATCAGCTTTTTCATTTACAGCTTGCAATCCAAAAAAATATATGCTATAATAGGTATATTGCAAGGCGGTTTTCCGCTGAAATACAAGGAGGAACAAAAATGCCACATATTACGATCAAAATGCTGAAAGGCAGAACAGACGAACAGAAAAAACAGGCAGCAGACAAAGTTGCAGCTGCACTGGTAGATGCAATCGGCTGCAATCCGGAACATATTTCCGTTGCTGTCGAGGATTTTACTCCGGTAGAATGGCAGGATGAATTCCGCAAGGAAGTCACCGAAAGCAGCCATATCTATAAGGAACCGCACTACGATCCGAAGGACGTACTGTAATGGGGTTGATTTTAGCTTCCGCATCGCCACGGCGGCAGGAACTCCTACGGCTGATTACGAATGACTTTACAGTTTTTCCGGCAGCTGTAGATGAGTCTCTGCCGCCTGCGTTGTCTGTCGATAATGCCGCACAATATCTCGCCAGAAAAAAAGCAGCAGCGGTTTCTTCTGCTTTTCCGGATGACATTGTCCTTGGCTCTGATACTACGGTTATCATAGATCATACCATTCTTGGAAAACCCGGGACGCCGGAACGGGCAGAAGAAATGATGCGGCGGTTATCCGGGAAAACGCACACAGTAATTACTGGAGTGGCGCTTGCCAAAGGAAAAGAAATGCTTTCGTTCCAAACCAGTACAGATGTGACATTTTATCCTTTGACAGAAAAGCAAATACAGGACTATATCGCTACAAATGAACCAATGGATAAAGCAGGCGGCTATGGCATACAAGGCTATGGCGCACTCCTGGTGCAAAAAATCTGCGGTGATTTCTACAGTGTTGTCGGACTTCCTATTGCAGAAACCGCTCGGGCATTGGAAAAATTCCAAAAACAATAAATCCAGCTGCGAACAGAAATAACAGAAAGCAGAAAAAATCGGAAAGGAACAACCATGAACAAAAAAGAACTCTCTGAGATACGAAAAAACTTTTCTGAAACCAGTGATCTTTTCGTATTGAATCAAGTGGCAACTGCATTTGTAGACAGCGAAAAAAACATTCGCTGTCAAACAAGCCGAGCCTATCACAATATCCCTTCTGAAGAAAGCGACTGCCTCATGGCCACACTGAAGCGTGTCCTCGCCGGAACGCTGGGAAAGGGGCTTTTGGAGTATGAATTTCCAAAAGAGGCATATGAGGAAGGCGGCAGTCAGTCCATTCTCTATGAGGCACTGAACACCAAACTGGAAGAAGAAAATGCAGTGACAAATTTGATGGAACAGATTGTTCACAACATGGACTATGTTTCTACCTATGCGATTCTGATCGGACACTGCACCTATACTGTTTTTCAGAAATCAAAAAGCGATGAGATCGACCCCTATCAAAGTCACGATTACCGCTTTTTAGTTGCTGCGATTTGTCCGGTGGAAGTTCGTGTAGACGGTCTGATCTATAACGAGGACGACAATGCCATCGAAAAGAAAAATGTCTACGACCGCATTGTTGCCGAGATCCCCACAGACGGATTTTTATACCCTACATTTACAGGCAGAGGATCAGATGTCAACCACGTCCTGTACTCTGCACACAAGCCAAAAGATGTCAACATCAGCATTATCGAAAATGTCCTGGGCTGTCCGTTTAACCGCACGGCACAGGAACAAAAAGAAACTTTTCAAAACATGATGCAGGAAATTGTTTCCGATGAGCTGAGCTATACAGTCATTACCGGCGTAAACGAAAAGCTGCGTGACATTGCTGCGGAATATGCAAATGAGCCAGATCTGCCCGTTGTGGATGATATTCACGTACGGGATATTCTGCTGGATTCCGGCGTCAGCCAGGAACGTGCAGAAGAGATGCAGATGGCATATCGTGAGGCAACGCAGAACAAGCCCATTATGGTCAATAACCTGATTGACAGCAAAACAACGATCAGTCTGGACGGCATCACAGTATCCATCGGAAAAGATGCCACAGATAAGGTACGGACACAATGTGTTAACGGCAGACGCTATCTGCTGATCGACCTGGATGATCCGGCGGTGGAAATTAACGGGTTAACCGCACGAATTGCAGAACAGTTAAATGCGCCGGAAACAGAAGAATCTACAGATGATGACGAGTAAACTCTGAGGATAATCCTATGACATTACAGCAATTAAAATACGCCGTGGTAACTGCTGAAAAAGGTACGGTAAGTGAAGCAGCTGCTGCGCTTTATATTGCGCAGCCAAGCTTGACGAAAGCAATCAAAGAACTGGAAAAGGAAATGGGAATCACTATTTTTCACCGTACAAACAAGGGTGTATCCGTTTCAAAAGAAGGCGAAGTTTTTCTCGGATACGCACGTCAGGTATTAGAACAGGCATCACTGATTACCGAAAAATATGTTCACCAATCCGGCGGGAAACAAGAATTTTGCGTATCCACACAGCACTATTCTTTTGCAGTAAATGCTTTTGTAGATCTCATCAAAGCCTACGGCAGCGAAAATTATGACTTCAGCCTCCGGGAAACACAAACCTATGAAATTATTGACGATGTTGCAAGGTTAAAAAGCGAAATCGGTGTCTTATATCTCAACGAGTTTAATCAGACTGTTCTGCACAAAATCCTAAAAGCAAACGATTTACAGTTTACTGAGCTTTTCGAGGCGGAACCGCATATTTTTATCAGCAACAAGAATCCTCTTGCAGAAAAAACTGCTGTGACAATGCAGGATCTTCAGCCATACCCGTATTTGTCATTTGAACAAGGGGAACACAATTCCTTTTACTATTCGGAAGAGATTTTCAGCACAGAAATACGTTCTAAGAACATTCGAGTTCGTGATCGTGCTACGCTGTTCAACTTACTAATCGGGTTAAATGGTTACACCATTTGCAGCGGTGTGATTGACGAAGAACTAAACGGGAAAAATATTGTTGCCGTTCCGCTCCGTGAAAAGGGGAGTATGCACATCGGTTACATTACCAGAAAGCAGTCTATCCCTAGCAGATTGGGAAGTATCTATCTTGACGCACTGAAACATTACGCTAAAAACACATAATTATTGCTGCTGATAAAGCGGTTAGATATAGTATAAAGCTATATCTAACCGCTATTTTTATATATTTTACATAGCAGAAATTATCGGCTATAATAGAACTACAATCAGAAACACAAATGAACAGAGAGTTCCTCTTCAAGAGGGGAACTTCATTCTGTTCCACTAGAATGGAGTTCAAATATGAAAACAACGATTATCGGATTTCCCAGAGTCGGCAGCTTACGGGAATTGAAATTTGCAAGTGAAAAATATTTTCGTAAGGAAATCACAGCACAGGAATTGCAGGACACCGCAAAAACACTTCGGAATACACACTGGAATCTGCAAAAGACAAGCGGCATCACATGGATCCCGACAAACGATTTTTCGTTTTATGACAATATGCTGGATACCGCAGTTTTGCTGAATGCAGTTCCGGAGCGTTACCGTGCGCTGGCGCTTTCTGAACTGGACACATACTTTGCAATGGCTCGTGGATACCAGGGCGCAGAAGGTGACGTAAAGGCACTGGCTATGAAAAAGTGGTTCAACACCAACTATCACTATATGGTTCCGGAAATTGATGATACCACAAAGATCTGCCTTTCGGGAGAAAAGCCGTTTACCGAATACCAGGAGGCAAAGGCAGCAGGCGTAAATGCAAAACCGGTTCTGATCGGTGCATTTACATTTCTGAAACTTGCACGTTTTACCGGAAAAAAATCTGCATCCGACTATGTTGAATCTACAGCACAGGCATATTGTAACTATCTGAAAAAGCTGTCTGAACTCGGTGCTGAGTGGGCAGAATTTGACGAACCGTACCTGGTAAAAGATCTTTCCGCAGAGGATATTGCACTCTTTACAGGACTCTATCAGAAGATTCTGAGCCAAAAGGGAAATGTCAAGGTTCTGCTCCAAACATACTTCGGAGATGTTCGTGATTGCTACCAGGAAATTGTAAGCTTAGATCTGGACGGCATTGGTCTGGACTTCGTAGAAGGAAAGCAGACACTCCAGCTTGTACAGCAAAATGGATTCCCAAAAGATAAGGTTTTGTTTGCCGGCGTTGTAAACGGCAAAAACATCTGGCGCAATCACTATGAAAAGACAACAAATCTTTTACAGGAACTGACAAAATACAGCAGTCAGATCGTGTTAAATACTTCTTGTTCCTTACTCCATGTGCCTTATACACTGCGTCACGAAACAAAGCTGAATGAAAATTATAAAAAGCATTTCTCTTTCGCTGAGGAAAAGCTGAACGAACTGGCTGAACTGGCGAATATTATTGACAGTGCATCTCCGAAGGAAACACCTGCGTATCAGAAAAACAAGGCACTTTTCACCGAAGAGAGATTCTGTGAAAATAAGGGCGTTCAAGAAAAGGTTGCAGCACTGACAGAAAAAGATTTTGTACGTCTGCCGGAATTCTCAGAACGTGAAAAGATTCAGCACAAGGTTCTGAACCTGCCGCTTTTGCCAACTACAACAATCGGTTCGTTCCCGCAAACAAAAGAGGTTCGTGCTAATCGTGCAGCTTTTCGAAAGGGCGAGATCACAGAGGAACAGTATGTTGCTTTCAACAAGAAAAAGATTGCAGACTGCGTTGCATTACAGGAAGAAATCGGTCTGGATGTATTGGTTCACGGCGAATACGAGAGAAACGACATGGTCGAATATTTTGGAGAGTGTCTGGACGGCTACCTGTTTACAGAAAAGGCATGGGTACAGTCTTATGGTACTCGCTGCGTAAAACCGCCGATCATCTGGGGTGACATTTGCCGTGCAAAGCCTATGACGTTAAAATGGTCCGTTTATGCGCAAAGTCTGACGAAAAAGCCTATGAAGGGTATGCTGACAGGTCCGGTTACAATCCTCAACTGGTCTTTCCCAAGAGAAGATATTTCTCTGCAGGAATGTGCTTATCAGATCGGTCTTGCCATTCGGGAAGAAGTTCTGGATCTGGAGAAAAACGGCATTCAGGTTATTCAGATAGACGAGGCTGCACTTCGTGAAAAACTGCCGCTGCGGAAATCTGACTGGAAATCTGATTATCTGGATTGGGCAATTCCGACATTTCGTCTGGTACACAGCGGCGTAAAACCGGAAACACAGATTCACACTCATATGTGTTACAGCGAATTCGCAGATATCATCCAGGATATTGACAACATGGATGCAGATGTAATCACATTTGAGGCAAGCAGATCCGATCTTACAATTCTGGACACACTGAAAGAAAATAACTTCCGCACAGAAGTTGGTCCGGGTGTATATGATATTCACTCTCCGAGAATTCCGACTACAGAAGAAATCAAATCTGCAATTGAAAGGAAAAACTGTGGATCAATCCGGACTGTGGATTGAAAACAAGAGGCATCCAGGAAACCATTCCCAGCTTGGTACATTTGGTACAGGCTACAAAAGAACTTCGATAACACGCTCTAGCTAAAATCCATTCATAAAATAAAAACATCACAGGGAATTTCTTTTCTCTGCGATGTTTTTATTTATTCTGATACTTCTGACAACGCCAGCCGCAAACGTACCAAGTCAAATCCATTGACCACTTGATCCTGTGTCATATCAGCACGTAAAGCCTGTTCCTGTATCAATTCCAAATCGCCCAGCAAATACTTTTGCAGCATAACCAAATCTGCTGCACTGCATATTCCGTCTTGATTCAAGTCGCCAGGCACAACAGCAGATACAACATTTTTGATTTCACAAACGTCCACCGTTTTGCTTGTGCCGCCCTGAGAAAGAATCCTCACAGAATACACGCCACAATCTTCCTGGTCTTTCGCTGTAACGGTATATGTTTTCTCCACAGCACCTGGTATTTCTTCGCCATTATGCAGCCACTGATATGTCAAATCCGTTCCGGAGGTTTCCGGTTCTAAAGTAACCGCATCATTTTCCATAAGAGAAATCGTCTGTTTTGCTGAATACACATCAAAATTATCTTGAATGGTATAGCTTTGTACTTTGATAGAACCTGCATTCACCCAGGAATTCGACTGATCTTGAACTGTTACACTGATATCTGCGATCTCCACACCTGGCTCAAACCCAGTCAAACCGCCGAGCGGCAGACGGTATTCAATGATCCTGCCATTG
>OGQX01003365.1_pt1 | contig 11029 bp, 8 predicted proteins | sample 1553291 | NCBI WGS metagenome assembly OGQX01 (sample SAMEA2580030, study PRJEB22360) | human gut metagenome | biome: human gut; feature: human-associated habitat; material: faeces | place: Denmark | collected 2008/2010
AGGCATCGTCGTCCACGCTCTCGTTGATGCGCACGCCCCACAGGATGATGCTGGGGTGATTGCGGTTCTGCAAGAGCATCTCCTGCAGCATCTCGCAGGCGGCGTCCTTCCAGTTGTCGTCCCCGATGTGCTGCCAGCCCGGCAATTCAGTGAACACCAGCAGACCCCGTCGGTCGCACTCGTCCAGAAAATACTGGCTTTGGGGGTAGTGGCTGGTGCGCACGGCGGTGCAGTGCAGCTCCTCCTGCAAAACGCGGGCATCCTCCCGCTGCAGGCTTTCCGGTGCGGCATAGCCGATGTACGGGTAGCTCTGGTGTCGGTTCAGACCCCGCAGGAAGGTCTTTTTTCCGTTGAGGTAAAAGCCATCCGCCCGGAACTCTGCGGTGCGGAAGCCAAACGTCACCTGTTTGCGATCGATGGGTTGTCCGGCTGCGTTCAAAAGCTCTGCCACGGCATGATGCAAAACCGGATGCTCTGTATCCCACGGCTGTGCGTCCGGGGCAGAAAGCTGGATCTTTCCGGTTTCTGCTGCCTGTGCGGTCTGCTCTGCCAGCAGGGCGCCGTCTGCGGTCTCCAGCCGGATGCGGACCGCCACGGCTGCGGGTGTGAGCTCTGCCGTCCACTGCACCACGGCATCATGTAGGGTGGGCGTGTAGACGAACAAATCGGTCAGGCGGCTCTCTGCCGTAGCTTCCAGCCAGACCTCCCGGTACAGCCCACCGTAGGTCAGGTAGTCGATGACAAAGCCAAAGGGCGGGATAGCAGGGTCCTCCCGGGTGTCCAGCTGCACGGTCAGCAGGTTTTCGCCCTCCCGGTCCACAAGGTTGGTGATTTCCACCGTAAAGCCAGTATAGCCACCCCGGTGCTGCCCGGCAACCCTGCCGTTGACCCGCACCACCGCCTGATGAGCGGCTCCGTCAAAACGGACAAACAGCCGGGGCGCAGCCTGCACCGGCGGCACCCGGAATCGTTTGCGGTAGCCGCAGACCATCTCGTAATCGGCGGGGGTGGCATAGTGCAGCGGCACCTCCCGGCAGGTATGGGGCAAGCGGACGGCTTGTTGTTTTGGTACAGGCAGCCCCTTGCCAAAGGCTTCCGTCCAGTGTCGTGTAAACTCCCAGTCCTCGCAAAAGCTGTGTTTCATCGGGGCAGCACTCCTTCCAGTAGAATCGAGATCATTTCCTCCAGTACAGCCACATACTGCACCCCGCTTTCTGCCAAACTGCGGTCTGCCAGAAAGCTCTCAATGGACGCGGTGATCATCTGCCGCAGCACCGGCAGGGACACCGGACGCATGACCCCTTCGGCCACAGCCTGCTCCAGCAGCGCCATGGTGGGCTCCCAGCCGTTTTCCAGCTGACTGCGCACCCGCGCTGCCACCACCGGGTATTTCTCGTCCAGTTCCTTCATCTGCTGCAGATCCAGCGCGGCATACTCATCCGGCATAACAATGATGACTGCCCGGAGTTTTTCCTGCAAAGTACCGCTGCCTGCCAGAATTTCCTGCTTGCAGCGGTGGATGTCCGCAAAGGCGTGGTCTACCATGTCCAGCAGAAGAGCTTCCTTGGAGGGGTAAACGGTGTAGATGGTCTTTTTGCTGATGTGCAGCAGCTCTGCCACCTGCTGCATGGTGAAATGCAGCCCCTGTTGACGGAACAACTGCATCGCCTGCGTGCGCACCAGCGCATCGAGCTTTTCCTGCATGAGCATCCTCCTTCTGGAAACCGAAGTTTTCTTTCCGGTTTCCATTCTAGTACGGAAACCCACGCAAATCAAGTGGTTTCCGCATTTTCTGCGTTTTGGCGAAGAATCAGAGAAAAATTGCAGCAAAGTGACAGTCACCCGCCCGTCTGGTTTTCAGGCGGGTATTTTCTTTTGCCGGAATATGGTGTTTCTACTTTTATCGTGGTACAATATCTTAAAGACTTTTTGATTTTGGAGGGAGCAGCTATGATCGATCATGCAAAGCTGGAGCCTGTTTTGCGCGGATACCAGGCCTATTTTTCGCAGCACTGGCTTCATGGAGAAGATTTCAAATGGGAAGCTGCACAACAATTCCACGACCACTGGAATATTGACGCGGCAGATTTTGGCGGAATGTTCAAGGAAGCCACTGCAAAGGTCTTTTCGCTTCTGGACACCGGCTATGCCTATCCCCGCGCGATGATCCTAGATTTCGCAGCAGCAGACTGTGAGGCCACCCGCACTATGTTCCGCAGTCTGTTTGATGAATCCATCGAGCTTTCTCAGCGCATCGCCGCATTTCAAGCTGCTGCCGAATCCCTGCGCATAAAATACAACGACGGCAGCTGGAACAACCACTACCAGAACACCAGTGCTGTCAGCGTCTATCTGTGGCTTCAGTTCCCGGATAAATATTATGCCTATCGGTATGCCGTATCCCGTGATATCGCAAAAGAATTAAACTTTGACGCACCACCCAAACGGGATGGTTCTATCGACTCTCTGCTGAACAGCTATCGTCTTTATGATGAACTGCGGACGGCGCTGAGCCAAAATACTGCCGTCACCCAGATGATCCGCAGCGCCATTGATGCAGCCCCTTCCGGGAAATACTGGCCCGACACACACTGGAATATTGCTGCCATTGATCTGGGCTTTTATCTGAGCCGCTATTATCTTCAGGAACAGACAGTCGCTCAGAAGGAATCCGAGTGGTTTCCCAGCAAAGCAGACTATGATCCGGGCATTACTACAGAGCAGTGGATCAGTCTGCTGAACGACCCGTCTGTCTTTACACAGAATGCGCTCCGCATTATGAAATGTATGCTGGATTATGGTGGTCAAGCCACCTGCAAGCAGCTTGCGATCAAGTACGGTGAAGCTGCCGGCTTCTACAATATGGGTTCTTCCAGCCTTGCACGAAGGGTCGTTGAAAAGACAAATTGTCCCCTCATGCCGCGCGACAGCGAAAACTCCCGCTGGTGGCCGGTTCTGTATACCGGCAAAAGCGCAGATTCCAAAGAAGACGGCTCTTATATTTGGCGTTTGCGGGATGAGCTTATTCAAGCCCTGAAAAAAACTGACCTTTCTCATATTCCCCTTTATGCCGTTTCTTCTGAAAAAGACTCTACTTCTCCCCGCCACTACTGGTGGCTGACCGCAAGTCCAAAAATCTGGCAGTTTTCCGATCTCAAAGTCGGTGAAGAACAATCGTATACATTATACAACGAAAGCGGTCATAAGCGGCGGATCTTTCAGAACATTCTGGATGCTAAGGCAGGTGATCCCGTCATCTGCTACGAGGCCAACCCCGTTAAAAAAGTAGTTGCTCTTGCAAAAATCACACAAGAAAATAACGGAAAAGAACTTTATTTTGAAAAGATCGAAAATCTAATATCCCCCATTGAATACTCCACTCTGAAAGATTGTCCGGAACTGGAAAAGATGGAGTTTTTTGTACAACAGAATGGAAGCCTGTTCAAGCTTTCGGAAGGGGAATACAACTTTATTCTGGACCTCATCCGGGAAGAAAATCCAGCACCTGTCCGTTCGATAGCATCGAACGCTTATACAAAATCAGATTTTCTGAACAGCGTATTTCTGAGCGAACCGCGCTATGACGTTTTGGTCTCTCTACTGCGCCGTAAAAAGAACGTTATTCTGCAAGGCGCACCCGGCGTTGGAAAGACCTACGCCGCCAAACGGCTGGCGTACTCCATGATGGGCCAAGCCGATTCTTCCCGGGTGGAGTTCGTACAGTTCCATCAGAATTACTCTTACGAGGATTTCATGCTGGGCTACCGGCCGGATGGCTCCGGCTTCAAACTGACCGAGGGTGTATTTTACCGCTTCTGCCAGAAGGCATCCAACGACCCTGACCGGGAGTACTTTTTCCTCATCGATGAGATCAACCGGGGCAACCTGAGCAAGATCTTCGGCGAACTGATGATGCTGATTGAAAGCGACCACCGGGGTGAAAAGATCACGCTGGCCTATAATGGGATGCCCTTCTATGTCCCGGAAAATCTCTACATCATTGGCATGATGAATACTGCCGACCGGAGTCTCGCTATGATCGACTATGCGCTGCGCAGACGGTTCAGTTTCTTTGAAATGGAACCGGCGTTCACCTCCGAGGGATTCCAGAACTATCAATCTGCGCTTGACAACGAAACCTTCAATGCTCTGGTGGAACAGGTCAAGGCATTGAACCGGGAGATCACTGCAGATGCCTCCCTTGGTTCCGGCTTCCGTATTGGTCACAGCTACTTCTGTCTGGCCGACCCTGCCGCCTGCACCGCTGATTGGATGCGCTCTGTGGTGGAATTTGACCTTCTCCCTACGCTGGCAGAATACTGGTTCGATGCGCCCGACAAGCTGCATCGTTGGGAAGAAAATCTGCGTGGTGTTTTCAATGACGACTGACAAAGGGATCTTTATCCAGAACATCTACTATATGCTCTCCTACGCCTATCAGGTGCTGCAGCAGCAGGATTATCAGTGCATTGCCTCGGAAAAGTTTGAGCACATCGACGATTTGTTTGCCGCTATCCTTGCAAAGGGCGTTTCCCGGCAGCTGAAGCAGGGGCTTTATCGGGAATATGTTTCCCGAAGTGAGACCCGGTCGGTTTTGCGGGGAAAGCTGGATCTTCCGCAGACCATTAAGGCCCGCATCCAGCATAAGCCCCAGGTCGCCTGTACCTTTGACGAGCTTTCGGAGGACAACCTGTATAACCAGATCCTGAAAACCACTCTGCAAGTGCTGCTTCGGGACGAGAATGTTTCTGCTGCGCGCAAAGTGGAATTGAAGAAAGTGCTTCTGTTTCTGGACACGGTTTCTGTCCTGCTTCCCTCTCAAATCCCATGGAAGCAGTTACATTATCAGCGGAGCAATCAGAATTACGAGATGCTACTGAATCTCTGCTATTTCGTGCTGCACGATATGCTGCAGACCACCGAAAACGGCAGCTATAAAATGACAGCATTTTCGGATGAACGCATGGCAAAGCTGTACGAGCGCTTTATTCTGGAATATTACCGAAAGCACCACACCTATCTTACCGAAGTTAAAGCTGCACAGGTCAAATGGGATCTTGTAGGAGAGCACGATGCTGCCATGCTGCGGTTTCTCCCCGCCATGCAAACCGATATTTTTCTGCGTTTCCATGAAAAAATTCTAATTTTGGATGCCAAGTATTACAGCCAGACATTGCAACAGCAGTTCCATAAAGAGACCCTGCATTCTGCCAACCTCTACCAGATCTACACCTACGTCAAAAATCAGGACGCTGCCCATACCGGAAACGTTTCTGGGCTGCTGGTCTACGCCAAAACGCAGGAAGCCATCACGCCGAATTGTCTCTTCAACTTGGGCGGCAACCAGATCGGTGCACGCACCTTGGATCTCAATCAGGATTTCCGGCAGATCACCGCACAACTGGATGGAATTGCCCAGCAATTTTTCGGGAAGCATCCTCAGCATCCGCTTTGATCTTTTCCATGTCGATTTATCCACCCCTCCTGATTTTCAAACGGGCATTTTATTTTGCCGCAATTTTGAGAATTATGATAAACTGCCCCCGAAGCAGCGCGGTCTTACGCGATCTGCTTCGGGGGCAGTCTGTTTTTGTTTTATGATAAGGTTACTGCTTTGCGCTTTCCGGGGCGACCTCAAAGTCGATCTTGCCCAGGTTGACGTCTGCGCGCACGATGGTGATCATCATGGTATCGCCCAGATTCCAGTTCTTACCGGAAACGGGGTCGGAAAGGCGCACGCCCTCGGTAAGCATGGTGCCGGTAGCGGTCAGGCTGGAAGCGGGCACAAAGCCCTCCACGCCGTTTTCCAGTTCGATGAACAGGCCGCGCTGGGTCACGCCGGAGATGCGGCCCTCGTAGCACTCGCCCAGATGGCGGCGTGCATACTCGGCCTTATAGCAGTCCTCGGCCTTGCGCTCGATCTGCATGGCGATGACTTCGCGCTCGCTGGCCTGCTTGCTGACGTCCTCGGCAAACTCGCTGTAACGCAGGATCATGGTGTCCTTGTCCGTGCCCTTGAGCTGGGCGGTCATGATACGGTGGATGGCCAAGTCCGGGTAGCGGCGGATGGGGCTGGTGAAGTGGGCATAGTCCTGCAACACCAGACCGTAGTGTCCCTTGGGTTTTTCCTCGTACACAGCCTTAGACATGCAGCGCAGCATACCGACATTGATGATCTGCTCGTAGGCAGTGCCGCGCACGCCCTCCAGAATAGCGCTCAGCTCCTTGGGGGTGGGCACATCCTTGGCAAAGTGGTCGTTGACGCCGCAGGCCTGCAGCAGACCGTGCAGACGTTCCAGCTTTTCAGCGTTGGGCTCCTCGTGCACACGGTACACAAAGGGGATCTGCTTCACGCGGGCAAAGTGGGCAGCGCACTGGTTTGCCAGCAGCATAAATTCCTCGATCATGGCCTCGCTCTCGCCGGAGGTGCGCTTTTTCACGTCGATGCAGTGACCGTCCTCGTCCAGGATCAGCTTTACCTCGCCGCTCTCGATATCCATGCAGCCGCGCTCCTTGCGCAGACGGGCACGGTGACCGTACAGCTCCTTCATGGCGGGCAGCTGCGCCAGCACCTCATGGTACTTACCGGTCAATTCGTCATCGGTGCTGCCGGCCAGCAGTGCGTTGATCTCGGAATACACGCCCTTGACCCGGCTGCGGATGACGGACTTGACAAAGCGGTAGTCGGTCAGGTTGCCGTCCTTATCCAGCCGCATCAGGCAGGAGAAAGCCAGCCGCAGCACGCCCTCGTTCAAGCTGCAGATACCGTTGGACAGCTGCTTGGGCAGCATGGGCACCACCTGATCGGCGTAGTAGACGCTGGTAGCGCGGTTAAAGGCCTCGTTGTCCAGCTCGGAGCCGGGCTTGACGTAGTTGGAAACATCCGCAATGTGCACGCCCAGCTCAAAGCCGCCGTCCGGGGTCTTGGTCAGACTGATAGCATCGTCGATGTCCTTGGTCTCGGCGCTGTCGATGGTAAAGATGGGCAGGGCGCGCAAGTCCATACGGCCCTCGCAGTCCGCAGCGGATACCTCGGCGTTGTCCAGTTTTTTGGCCTCGTCCCGCACCTTGTCCGGGAAGCGGTTGCGGATATCCTGTGCGTAGAGCAGTGCCTTTGCGCAGCGCTTGGCCTCGTCGCAGCTGCCAAAGCGCATGGCAACACCTACGCGGTGATCCTCCTGACGGTTGCCGCGCAGCAAAATCTCCACTGCCACCTTGTCGCCGTCCTTGGCACTACCTTCGCAGTCCCGCATGACCTGCATGGAGATGGCAGGGCAATCGTCCGGCACGAACTTCAGGCGGCCCTCCATGCGGTGCATGGTGCCCACCAGAGAATTTTTCTCTTCCAGAACAGCAAGGATCTCGCCTTCATCACTGCCCTCTACCCGGGGATGTGCAAACTTTTCCACCAGCACCTTGTCGCCGGGCATTGCGCCGCGGGTGAACCGGCCGGGGATAAAGATATCGCTGGTGCCGTCCTCCAGCATGACGAAGGCAAAATTCTTGCCCAGCTTTACCACCTTGCACAGCAGTGCCTTATCGGCACGGCCGCTGCGCACGGTGAAGAACACGCCCTGCCGCTGGCAGATGACAGCCTCGTGCACCAGCTGGTCCACAGCCTCCATCACCTTGCGGTCTGCACCGCGATCCCCGCCGAACTTATTCTTCAGATCTTTTACGGTGCACGGCTGATTCTGGATCGCGTGCTCAATTTTATCGCGCATTGCCATAAAATATTTTCTCCTTCACTTCCGTGGCTGTGCATCTCCTGCGGAGCACAGCCCTGCCTTGGGACGGGCACTCTTCCCCTGTCCCCTCTTTGCGGCAGCCCGCAGAACCGGCTGCCCACACTTTTTTCCGCACAGAAAAACAGCCCCGTCCGTTCACGGGGCTGCAACGCTTTCTCAGCCTGCCAGACGGCCTGCAAACAGGCAAGCCAGAATAGCGACCACAAAGAACACCACGCCTGCAATGCGGGTGACCTTGGCCAGCATCTGGTCTGCCGGGGTCAGACGTGCATTGTTGGCACCGCCCACGCTGCCGTTGATGGCACCAGACAGACCCTGACCGTGGGTGTGCTGCATGAGGGTGAGGAAAACGATGACCAGCGAAGCCACCAGCAGAATGGCACCGCCAACAATTTCGATAACAGACATGAATCGTAACGCTCCTTTTATTTGTAAATACGAAAAACTACGCAAAAATACAACTATATAATAACATAACAAAGCCAAAATTGCAAGTAGAATCCACGCATTTATCCCGTTGCTTCCAGCGCGTTGCAGACCTGCGCAAAGATATCCGCACCGGAGTACGCGGTGTGGATCGCACCGTCCTGCAATACCACAATGGTATAGCGGGGCTTTTCTGCCGGCCAGAACCCCGCAAACCACAGGTTGCAGCGCTCGGCGCCCTCCGGTGTGAACTGCCCGGTCTGGGCGGTGCCGGTCTTACCGCCCGCCCCACCGGAAAGCCCGGCGGCATCCTGCGCGGTGCCCTGCTGCACCACCTGTACCAGCATGGCGCGCAAAAGCGCTGCGCTCTGTGCCGGAATCACCCGCCGTCCCCGAGGGTGGCTGAGGTTTTCCACCGGCCGTCCTGTGGTCTCGTCCAGCGTGGCTTGCAGCACATAGGGAGCGCGGTATACGCCGTCCGCTGCAAGGGTGTTGAACAGCGCCGCCACCTGCATAGGTGTTGCCAGCAGACTGCCCTGCCCAAAGCTGAAATTAGCCAGCTGCCCGCTTTGCGCTAACTCCTGCGGGGCGGGCAGCTGACCAGCCTCGGCGGCAAGCCCTTCTGCCAGCGGCAGGCTCTGCCCAAAGCCGAAAGCCTTGGCGGCATCCAGCAAGCTTTCTGCGCCCAGCTGCTGCCCCAGACGGATAAAATAGCCGTTGCAGCTTTTTTCCAGCGCGGCAGCAAGGTCAACCTGCCCGTGCGGCACCCCGCCCGCGCAGCGAAAAATTTGTCCATCCACTACCACTGCGCCGGTGCACTCGAAAACCGGCTGCAAGCCCGCTTCCAGTGCAGCCGCCGCCAGCACCGGCTTGAACACTGACCCCACCGCGTAGCATTGCAGCGCCCGATCCAAAAAAGGGCTGTTCTCTGCCTGTAAGCTGTCGGCCAGGTGCTCCGGGTCATAGCCCGGCACGCTGACGCTGGCGCCGCGCTGGGCCCGGACACCTGGCCGCGGGCGCCCCCCGCCGCTGTGGCGGTATCCAACACCAGAATGCAGCCGCTCGTCATGGTATTCGCTGCCACTGCCTCCACCGCCCGCTGCACCGGACGGGAGATGGTCAGCTGGACGCCTAACGCCCCGCTGTCGGCTTGCAAAAGCTTGGGCGTCTCTCCGGTGCGCAGCGTGCCCTGCGCCGTCACGGCGCAGACAAGACTGCTGTTCTCCCCTGTGTCGGAAAGTACGCCGTCCAATGCCTTTTCCAGCCCGGCAGCGCCATGACCCGTGCTATCCAGATAGCCCAGCAGATGCTGACACAGCGGCACTGCGGCATACCGCCGGGCGGTGAGGTAACCGGTCAGACCAAGACGAGTGGGGTCGCAGTTCACCTCCAGCAAAAACGGGGCGGCGCGGCTGCGGCTACGGTACAAAAGCGCCTGTCCGGCGGCATCGGTACAGGCATACAGCCGGTCGTAGTTTCCCTGCCCGGGAAAGCACACCACCTGCCAGCGCTCCTCAAGACCGGTGAGCAGCCGCCCCTGCGCATCATAAAAGTTGCCCCGCCGGGCGGGCAGCTGCAAGGTGACCGTGCTCTGCGCCGCCGCCCGCGCAGCATAGGCGGGGTGCAGCGCCAGCAGATACAACCGACACAGCACCACCGCAAACCCCAGCAGCAAGGCGGCATACACCGCTAATACCCGTTTGCCGGACATGAAGCCACCACCTTTCCGTTGCTGTTAGGGTGGGCAGCAGGGGTGCGGGGTATACATTTTATACTATCCCGGTACGGTTTTCTCAACTACTAAACAGAGGAGAAAAAATAAGCAGCAAAAAAATCCCCACTATTATCAAAAGAATCTTTCTGCTTGCCTCATCAAATTCCCGTTCTCTTCGATGTTCTCTTGCCTGTTTTTTTGCAGCCTTTTCCTTTTCTGCTTTTCGTCTTTCATACTCTTCTGTTTCCATTTGAAGATGTTTCAGCTTGATTTGGCGTTCCGTTTCGGCTTCAATGATCCGGGCTTCGTCCACAATATGATGCTCCACTCTGGAATCGATCAAGTCGATCTTAGTTCCACAGTATTCACAAAACATAAATGTTCGATTTTCAGCTTTAATGTTCAAATCTGCACCGCAGCAAGGACATTTCATTATCCGTGACATACTACTTCCCTCCTCGTCTTTTTCATGAAAATAGCACAAGGACGCTATTCTGTCAAGCATTTAACAAGTCCGTATGGTAAACACATCTTTCGGTCATGTACTATATACTCTGATTATTTCATGTTATCACCGACCGATTCCGCGTCAACAAAAAGCACAGAGTAAAACAAAATCGGCACCCACTTTTCAGCGAGTGCCGGTTTGCTTATCCTATCACGCTCTTCAATTTTGGGCGTAAATCCGCTTTTGCGTGCTCCAAAAATCAAGGATTCATGCGGTTTTTAGGCAGTTATTAGTACATGCCGCCCTTCCAAACCACACTTTTGGAGCCGAATCACGAATATCGGGAAACGTAGACTTTTGTAGAATTATCAAGGCCACAAGCCGATTTTTCCAGATTCTCCGTTTTTGCACGATCCACGCTTTTCTACGCAAATCTACGCCACTTACCGGGTGATTGGCGTAAGTTTTGGCGTAAGTTTCGGCGTAAGCAATTCCGCTTCACGCGTCGAAAATCACAGGTTGCCGGCGATTTGTTCAAAGGCCTTCTCAACCGATTCAAAACTGCTGTGCGTGTAGACATCCAGCGTCACACTGGCATTGGAGTGCCCCATCAGGTATTGCAGGCTCTTCACATCTAACCCGGCCTGCTGGACATTGGTGCAGAAGGTGTGTCGCAGCACATGAGGTGTAATG
>OGQX01003367.1_pt1 | contig 11025 bp, 10 predicted proteins | sample 1553291 | NCBI WGS metagenome assembly OGQX01 (sample SAMEA2580030, study PRJEB22360) | human gut metagenome | biome: human gut; feature: human-associated habitat; material: faeces | place: Denmark | collected 2008/2010
GGTGGACACCAAGGGCGGCGGGGAGCTGGTGAGCCGTCTGGGCGTGCGCCGCAAGGCTGATCTGCTGATCCCGCCGGAGACGGACGTGTTCGAGGCTGTGCGCACGGCCAACGCTGACGGTGCGCCGCTGGCCTGCGTGCTGTGCGACGAGAGCCAGTTTTTCACTGCGCAGCAGGCAGAACAGCTGTTCATGGTCACGGTGGATTTGAACATTCCGGTGATCTGCTACGGCCTGCGGGCAGATTTTTCGCTCAAGGGCTTTCCCGGCTCTACCCGGCTGCTGGAGCTGGCCCACACCATCGAGGAAATGAAAACCATCTGCACCTGCGGCCGCAAGGCCATCTGCAACTGCCGCAAGGTGAACGGCAGATTCGTCTTTGAGGGCGAGCAGGTGGCCATCGATTTGGAAAACGATGTGCAGTACGTGAGCATGTGCCCCCAGTGCTATTTCAAGGCAAAGCGCGCGTTCTACGCCGAAAAAGCTGCTTCGCGGGTCGAATAAACTTGTATACAAGGCTGCTGTGTCCAACGACACGGCAGCCTTTCTTTTTTATTCCCGGCCCACAGGCGCAGTCCACACAACAGCGCAAAATATGTCGCTGTCGGTGCTTCTTCACCCCCCCAAAGGGCGAAAAAGCACCGATTTCCATGCCCGAAGACCGGTGCCGGATGCCCGCCGCAAACAATTGATATATCAGAGTGCACATTTTTTGCGCTATTGATATATCAGTTCAAAGACTCCCATCCGGGCTTTTTAAGCTGTTGTTCGTCCACAATGTATGCAACGTTTCCACGTTCTGAAACGGAATGTTTACAAAATTATTGCAAAATTCGACGTTCCTCCTATGATGCATCCCAGTTTTCTATGCAAAATAGCGAAGTATACATGTTGCACAGTTTTTCGAGCCAAGTTTATTCATTTCAGCGAAGGCGTCAATTCTTGCGCGAAAACAAGAGCAATATTTGTACGTTTTTTGTTTAGATATCTGCAATTTGCGTCTTTCTTTTTGGTTGTTGTTTTGTTATCATAATTGTATACAACGGGGTATGTGCAGAACCCCCGTTCGAGATGATGTTTTCTGTATTTAGGAGGAGAACAAAAATGAGCAAGGCAATTTCTCGTCGTGATTTTATGAAGGTCACCGGCGCTGTGGGCGCTGCCGGCCTTCTGGCTGCCTGCGGCGGCAACTCTGCTGCATCCAGCTCTGCTGCTTCCACCGCTTCTTCCGCTCCCGCTGCTTCTGCAGACGAGAGCCTGGCACTGTCTGACGGCCCTGTTTCCATGACCATCAGCTGGTGGGGCGGCGACAGCCGTCACGAGGCTTACCAGAACGCCATCAAGGAGTTCCAGGCTGAGCACACCAACATCACCATCGAGCCCACCTTCGCCGCATGGTCCGGCTGGGAAGAGAAGATGGCAGCTGCCTTCATCGCTGGCAACGCACAGGATGTGTGCCAGGTGAACTGGAACTGGCTGTACAACTACTCTGCTGACGGCAGCAAGTTCGTGGACCTGAACACTGTTTCCAAGTTCCTGGATCTGACCCAGTGGGATGACGCTGCCATGGACGCCTGCTACGTTGCAAACAGCCAGCAGTGCGTGCCCGTTTCCATGACCGGCCGTATCTTCTTCTGGAACATGACCACCTTCAACAAGGCTGGCATCACCGAAGTTCCCAAGTCTCTGGATGATCTGATGGCTGCCGGCAAGGCATTCAAGGAGAAGCTGGGCGACGATTACTACCCCATGCATCTGGGCGCATACGACCGTATGATCCTGATGGTCTTCTACCTCGAGTCCAAGTACGGCAAGGACTGGGCAGACCCCACCACCTCTACCCTGAACTACGACGCTGACCAGATCGCCGAGGGCATCGACTTCATCAAGAGCCTCGTCGAGGGCCACGTCATCATGAGCCTGCCCACCTACTACGGCTCCAACGGCGACAACGCTGCTCACCAGTCCAACGAGTGGATCACCGGCAAGCTGGCTGGCTGCTTCGAGTGGGACTCCTCCGCTACCAAGTACGCTGACGCTCTGGACGAAGAGAACAAGGCTGGCTTCACCGTCGGCGACGAGATCAAGTTCGGCGATTACAACGGCGGCTTCTCCAAGGTCTCCATGGGTCTGGCCATCACCAAGACCTGCGCACACCCCGCAGAAGCAGCTACCCTCATCAACTTCCTGCTGAACGAGGAAGAGGGCGCTTCCATCATGGGTTCTGAGTGCGGCATCCCCGCTTCCAAGGCTGGTCTGGCTGCTGCTCAGGCTGCCGGCGCTGTCAAGGAGCTGGTCGCTGAGGCAAACGGCAAGGTCATGGCCTTCGTTTCCAACCAGCTCGACCCCCTGTTCGAGTCCAACGACCTGAAGGCTACCGGCACCGGCGTCTATCAGGAGGTCTTCGACTCTCTGGATTACGACAACGTCTCCGGCGCTGATCTGGTCGATACCCTGCTGGACGGCATGGACGCAGTCGGCTATACCGTCTAATTTCCGCCTCACAGACCTCTCGCGGCCCGCGCACGCGCGGTGTTCGTACGGGCCGCACCGCATAAAAAAGGGTCTTGCAAGGGGGCATCCTTTCCACCTACGGACGGATGCCCCTTTTTCGCAAGACAGCGATGACATTTTTTTGACAAAAGTATGTCCAAATGATTGCGGTGCACGAGAGATTATCCTTATAAAAGGAGGATTCCCGGATGAAAGAAAGCAAAGCGCCCTCTATCGGGCGTACCCCGGCCCAGAAGTTCATTGACAAATGGCAGGGCCTGTTCTATCTGATCCCTTGGATCATCGGCTTCGTCGTCTTCAAGGCCATCCCGTTCGGCCAGTCTCTGTACTACAGCTTTACGGATATGGACTTCTTCAACGGCATCCATCAGTACGGCATCATGAACTATGTGGACGCCTTCTCCACCCCCAAGATCACCAAGGCGCTCATCACCACCTTCAAGTACAGCTTCATCACGGTGCCCCTGAAGCTGGTGTTCGCACTGTTCATCGCCTACATCCTGAACTTCAAGATCGCCTGCGTGAACCTGTTCCGCACCGTCTATTACATCCCTTCCATCCTCGGCGGCTCTGTTGCCATCGCCGTGCTGTGGAAGGCCGTCTTCCGCGATGACGGTCTGGTCAACACTCTGATCCGTATCCTGACCTTCGGTCATTTTCAGGGTCCCTCTTGGCTGAGTGACCCCAGCTACGCACTGTGGATCATCTGCTTCCTGCGTATCTGGCAGTTCGGCTCCGCCATGGTGCTGTTCCTCGCCGCCCTGAAGGGCGTGCCCGCCGACCTGTACGAGGCTGCCACCATCGACGGCGCAGGCAAGTGGCGTCAGTTCTTCTCCATCACCGTTCCGATGATCACTCCCATTATCTTCTACAATCTGGTCACTCAGATCTGCCAGGCTTTCCAGGAGTTCAATGGCCCCTACATCATCACCAACGGCGGCCCCCGTGGTTCCACCACGCTGATCTCTCTGCTGGTCTACAACTACGCATTCAAGTCTTATGACATGGGTATGGCATCCGCTCTGGCATGGATCATGTTCATCATCGTCTGCATCCTGACGATCATTGCATTCACCAGCCAGAAGAAGTGGGTCTACTACTCTGACGAAAGGTAAGGTGACCAGTATGGGAATGAAAGCATCGAACAAAATCGCGACCTTCTTCAAGTATTTCGTCCTGATCCTGGTCGGCGTCATCATGATCTATCCTCTGCTGTGGATGATCAGCGCTACCTTTAAGGACAACAGCGAGATCTTTGCAGGCATCAGCCTGTGGATCAAGCACCCCACTCTGGATGGCTACCGCGGCGCACTGAACAACTTCGGCGGTTCCATCAACATCCTGCAGGCCATGCTGAACACCTACAGCTACGTCATCCCCAAGGTGATCTGCACGGTGGTCTCCGCCTGTGTGGCTGCCTACGGCTTTGGCCGCTTCGATTTCCCCGGCCGTAAGCTGATGTTCAACATCATGCTGGCCACCCTGTTCCTGCCGCAGGTCGTTCTGAATGTGCCGCAGTACCTGCTGTACAACAAGTTCGGCTGGCTGGACAGCCCCTTCTATCTGGCTATCTGGGTGCACTGCGCATTTGCGACCGAGACCTACTTCGTCTACCAGCTGGTGCAGTTCATGCGCAATGTCCCCCGTGATCTGGACGAAGCCGCTGCCATCGACGGCTGCTCCTCCTTCCAGACCCTGTACAAGGTCATCGTGCCCATGCTTGGCCCCGCTCTGGTGTCCTGCGCACTGTTCCAGTTCATGTGGAGCTGCAACGACTTCATGGGTCCGCTGCTTTACGTCAGCACTCCCGGTAAGTACCCGATGTCCCTGTTCGTCAAGCTGTCCATGGACGGTGATACCGGTTTCGCATGGAACAAGATCCTTGCTCTGTCCCTCATCTCTATCCTGCCGCAGCTGATCGTCTTCTTCTGTGCACAGGACCAGTTCGTTGAAGGTATCTCTGCCGGTGCCGTCAAGGGCTAAGCCCTTTCCCCGCACAGCATAAGATCATCTGATACAAACAAACACCCCCTGTGCCGTTCCCGTAGATGGCGCAGGGGGTGTTTCTTATTTCTTATGTCCTTTGCGGTACTGCAGTGGGCCGGTACCCATCACCTCGCGGAACACCCGGCGGAAATGGGCGGCGCTGGCAAAGCCGGTCTGCTCGGCCACCGCACTGATGGAAAGCTCAGTCGTTTCCAGCAGCTTCTGGGCCGCTTCGATGCGGCGGTTGTTGATGTAATCCACGATGGACTGGCCCGTTACCCGCCGGAACAAACGGCTCAGGTAGTAGGGCGAAAGATAAAACTGCGCCGCCACCTCGGTGAGGGAAAACTTCTGCCGGTAATTGGCCGCAAGGTAGGCGCAGATCTGCTCCACCGTTTCGTTGTGGGGACGCGCCACAGCGCTGCTCTCGGCAATGCACTCCTGCTCCACATAGTGCAGGATCAGCAGCAGGTACAGCGGGCCGGGGTAATCCTGCTCGGTGCTGGCGCTGGCCATCATTTCCAGCAGGGTACGGATGCGGCTCTGCCACTGCACCGGTGCATACAGCACTGTGCGCTCCCCGGGCGCAAACAGGCGGCTGAAATCCCGCCCGGCTGTGTTTTTCAAATCATGCAGCATCCCCAGCGGAAAGTGGCACCCCACGATCTGCGGCACGGCGCTGCCGGTCTGTGCAAAGCGGCAGCCGCCGGGGCCAAGCAGCACGGCGCTGCCGGGGTTTACCAGCACATTCCCGCCCTCGTATTCCAGCGTGACGCTGCCCTCCGACACCAGCAGCAGATAGCAGGTGTCCTCATCCGGCGGCAGCTCGTAGCGGTTCGCATTCAGACGCAGGGTGGCAGCGGCCACCTTGCCGGTGATCTTTTCACGTTCTGATCTCATAGGTAACTCCTTCAGTCGCGGCTGATGCCGCGCCAGCTCCCTCAAAGAGGGAGCCTCTGGCGAAGAGGAAAAGCTTTCCGGTATGCCAAAGCCTCCATCACGGATGGAAGTGGCAAACCCGCGAGGGTTCGACGGAAGGGGTTTCCTTCATTCTAATCTTTATCATATCATGTCCGCTTCCTGCGGGCAAGACAAAACCATCAGGAGGTTCTCCCATGAATCTGTCGCTTATTCGTTCCATGACGCGCAGCGCTGTTTTCGAGCTGGAAAACGGCCTGTGCTATCGTCCGGCCCACCCGTTCACCGTTACCCTGAACGGAAAGACCGTCTACGAAGCCTGCCAGACCAACGTGTTCTCCCTGTTCTCCCTGCTGCCCGGTACTGAGTACACGGTGGGTGTGCAGGCCGAGGGCGAAAGCCTGACCTGCACCTTTACCACCGAGGCCGAGACCTTCTTTGTGGATGCTTCCCGCTACGGTCTGGTGGCCGACGGCACCACGGACAACACCCTCAAGCTGCAGGCGGCTCTTTCCACCTGCCCCAAGGGCGGCACAGTGTACGTGCCCGCAGGCCGCTACCGCACCTGCAGCCTGTTCCTGAAAAGCAACACCACCCTCTATCTTGAAAAGGGCGCTGTGCTGCTGGGCGACAATGACCGCACCCACTACCCCATCCTGCCCGGCGTGATCCCCAGCGAGAACGAGGTGGATGAATACTACCTGACCGGCTGGGAGGGCAACCCGCTGGACAGCTTTGCCGGTCTGCTGAACATCACGCAGGTGCACGACGTGGTGGTGACCGGCGAGGGCACACTGGACTGCGATGCCCAGAACGGCGACTGGTGGATCAACCAGAAGGTCAAGCGGATCGCATGGCGGCCCCGCGCGGTGGCCGCGGTGGACAGTGAGAACATCTGCCTGCACGGCATCACAGTGCAGAACAGCTACTCCTGGACCATCCACCCCATCTTCGTCAAGCATCTGGATCTGCTGAACTTCAACATCAACAACCCCTACAACGCCCCCAACACCGACGGCATCGACCCCGAGAGCTGCGAGTACATCCGCATCATCGGCGCGAACATCCATGTGGGTGACGACTGCATTGCCATGAAAGCCAGCAAGGTGTTCCTGGGCATGAAGCTGAAAAAGAGCTGTGAGCACACTGTGATCCGGAACTGCCTGCTGGACAAGGGCCATGGCGGCATCGTCATCGGCAGCGAGATGAGCGGCGGCGTGAAGGATATGGTGGTGACCCAGTGCCTGATGGACCACACCGACCGCGGCCTGCGGGTCAAGACCCGGCGCGGCCGCGGCAACACCGCCGTCATCGACGGGCTGGTGTTCCGCAATGTGGAGATGCGCGGCGTCAAGGCTCCCTTTGTCATCAACATGTTCTATTTCTGTGACCCGGACGGCCACAGCCCCTATGTCCAGTGCCGCGATGCCATGCCGGTGGATGAGTACACCCCCAAGCTGGGCAGCCTGACCATGGAGGATATCGTGGCCACCGACGCACAGTTCGCGGGCTGCTACTTCGACGGCCTGCCTGAGCAGCCCATCGAGCGCATCTCCATGAAGAATGTCACCATCACCTTTGACCCCAACGCCGAAGCCGGTCAGGCCGCCATGGCGGACAACCGCCCCAACGTGAAAAAGCTGGCCATCTACGCGGAAAACGTCAAGGAGATCGACCTGCACAACGTCAAGATCACCGGCTACGAGGGCGAGCGCCTGCGCTTTGCCAATGTCGGCCATTTCGAGGAGGACTGACCCATGACCCATGAAGAAATTCTCACCCTGCTGGGCGACTATGTGGACTACCTGATCGCCAATTCCAGTGCCGAGGCCCCCATGTGGAACATTGAAAAGGTGCGCAGCGGCAAGCCCAACAAGTGGAACTACATCGACGGCTGCATGATCACGGCCTGCCTGAGCCTGTACAAGACCACCGGCGACGAGAAGTACCTGAGCTTCTCCAAGGATTTCATCGACTTCTTTGTGCAGGAGGATGGCTCCATCAAGACCTATGACCCCAAGGAGTATAACCTGGACAACGTAAACCAGGGCAAGAACCTGTTCACCCTGTACGACATCTTCGGGGATGAGAAGTACCGCCGGGCCATTGACACCATCCGCAGCCAGCTGCTCACCCAGCCCCGCACCAAGGAGGGCAACTTCTGGCACAAGGATATCTACCCCTGGCAGGTCTGGCTGGACGGCACCTACATGGCCCAGCCCTTCTACATGGAGTACGAGACCCGCTACAACAAGATGCAGGGCTGCATCGACAGCTACAAGCAGTTCATGAACATCAAAAAGCACATGCGGGACGAAAAGACCGGCCTGTACTACCACGGCTACGACGAGAGCCGCCAGATGTACTGGGCTGACCCCGTGACCGGCTGCAGCCCCAACTTCTGGCTGCGGGCCATGGGCTGGTTCATGGTGGCCATGGTGGATGTGCTGGAGCGGATGGACGAGCAGCTGTACAACGAGTACCGCGGCATCATGGCACAGCTCCGCCAGACCATTGAGGATGTGCACAAGTTCCAGGACGAGGAGACCGGCATGTTCTGGCAGGTGATGGATCACCCCGGCGTGGAGGGCAACTACCTTGAGACCAGCGGCACTGCCCTGTTCGCCTATGCGGTGCTCAAGGGCGTGCGCCTGGGCTACCTGCCCAAGCGGATGGCTGCCTGGGCTGAGAAAGCCTTCTACGGCACCTGTGACAGGTACCTCTCCAAGAACCCGGATGGCAGCCTGCAGCTGGATGGCATCTGCCTGGTGGCAGGTCTGGGCGGCAAGGACCACCGCGACGGCTCCCTGGCCTACTACTTCAGTGAGCCTGTGGTCTGCAACGATGCCAAGGGCGTAGGCCCCCTGGTGCTGGCCTATACCGAGATGATCGCCCGCAAGTAATACACGATACAGCAAAAAAACGAACCGCCATGGTGACAGATGCCATGGCGGTTCGCTCTTACACTTTTTTCTTCGAGCACCCATCGTCCGGGTGCACATTCAGTATACCCGGACAGGTGCCCCCTGTAAAAGGTATCTTTTGTATTGCTGTGATATGTTTTTTGTATGGCTCACACTTCCGTGTGGGAGGCCGCGCTGCTGTCCTCATTTTCCTCATCGAGGTCCGGGCCGGTGCCCTCGTCCAGATCAAGGCGCAGGCGGTCGCTTTCCGCATCGTTCAGGCCCCGCTCCTGCCGGGCATCGTATTCGATCCAGAACTTCTCCCGGTGCAGGGCAAAATCAAAGGCTGCCATCAGGCAGGCCCCGCCAAAGGCGCTGACCATCAGCACAATGCAGAGGAGCACCGAGAGAAAATCGTACTTCCAGCGCTGAGGCCTTGCGGCAAAATACAGCACCTCGCACCCCAGCAGGATCAGCCCTGCCGCCGGGGCGATCTTCAGCGCAAGGTCCCAGTTGAAATGCGGCACAAAGAAATAGCAGAGGAACAGCACGCCGCAGGCGATCAGGCAGACTCCCAGCGTCAGGGTGCCCACCCGGCGCACCGGGGCGTTTTCCGGGGCCTTGAAGGCCGGAGTCTCTGCTGTGTTATTCTTCTTCTCGTCCATCGTCTTCATCCTCCGGGTCAAGGGTCACCTCACCGGTCGTATCCGGCTCTGCCTTGCGGGCAAAGTGATCCAGCAGGCTGGGCATCTTCTTTTCAGGCTGATACTCCTGAAAATCGGTCTCCTCCGGGGCGGCGGTTTCCGGGGCAGTTTTCTTTGCTCTGGGGCCCCGCACCAGCCAGATGCCGCACAGGATCAGTGCCACGCAGAGCACCACCTCGGGCAGTTGATCCATCACCAGATAGATGGCCCGCCACACCGGCGCCTTCTGGCCCCAGCGCCACAGGATGTCGCCCAGCGTGTTCATAATGATCTGCTCGTAGGCGATCAGCGCACCGATGGCGATCAGGCACCAGCCCACCAGCTTGTGGCTGTCCATCAGCATCCGGGCAAGGCGCTTGTCCTGCGGATCGAAGTGTACCAGATAATCGTCCTCCGGGGCGGTGCCCATGCTGATCTGGGCACGCAGGTTGAAGGTGTCGAAAAAGCTGTACATGAACACCACCAGCAGCGCAAACGCGATGGGCGGGATCAGCATGGCTGCCATGCTGATGGCAGCCGCCATCAGCACCAGCGAAAGGCCGCGCTTCATATATCCCTGATACATCTGGCCCGCGCCCGGGATAAAGGCGAACAGCAGGGTCAGGATGCCATTTTTCTTCATAATCGTTCCCTCATTTCTCTGTATTCGGGGTGTTGCCCGCGATCTTATCGGTCACATCCGTGAGCAGCTTGTGGAGCAAAGAGGAGCCTTCGCCGGCATAGCGGCGGTCCTGTTTTGTCTCCACGGGTCTCCCCAGCTGTTCCGGCGCGGCCTGCGGCCGGTCGTCCTCTATGGGGCGGTATTGCGGGGTGTTCTCCGGGGCCGGGTCATTCTGGCCGGGTTCCCAGAGCTGGCTCTGGTCGGTCTCCAGCACGGTCTCCCGCCCGGCACCATACTGGATGATCTGCTGCAGCGCCCCGCTCCGCCACAGGGTCAGGGCCAGCACAGCGGCCACACCGGCCACGGCAGCCCTGCCATAGGTATTCTGCATCAGGCGGGCCCAAATCGTGCCCATCACCGCGCCCTGCACGCTCCTTGGCGGTTTTTCCAGCGCATCGGCGGTCAAAAGGGCCGTGTATCGGTCCATGCACTGGTCACAATAGGAGAGGTGTTCGGCGGCTTCCAGCCTGCCCAGCTCATCCAGCTGGCCATCCATCATGGCCCGGAAGCCCGCGTCGGTCATGCAGCCATCTTCACGAAACAATTCCATCTTCGCTCCTCCTTTCCTGACGGATCTGCTCCGCCAGCATTTTCTTTGCCCGGTAGATCTGCGCCTCCACCGTCTTTTGGGGCCTGCCGCAGAGGGCTGCTGCCTCGGCGGCGGTGCGGCCCTCCAGCAGCATCAGGCGGCAGGGGGTGCGGTACGGCTCCCGCATCCCCAGGATCTTCCCGGTCAGGGTCTCCTCGCTCATGGCATCCAGCACCTGCTGCTCCGGGTCGGAGCCGGGCGGCGCGCCTTCCAGTGCAAGGATATCATCTCCCGGGGTGTTCACCCGGCGCACCCACGCACTGCGCAGGTAGTCCTTGGCTTTGTTGGAAGCGATACGCGCCAGCCACTGCTTTTCGTACCCGGGCGGGCAGCAGTCAATGGCCCGCCACGCGGCCAGAAAAGTCTCCTGTGCCAGATCCTGGGCATCGCCCTCGTCCGGCACCAGCTGGTGGCAGACCGTGTAGACCAGCCCCTGATACTGCCGCACCAGCGCATTGAATTCCAGTGTTGTCAACGGTCCGCATCCCTCCTTTCCTGCCGCTCTGTAATTGAATACGAAACAGAGCGCGGTTTTCCTGCATGAAAAGCAAAACTTTTGAGGCCAACCCTCTCAGTCAAAGCCTTTCGGCTTTGCCAGCTCCCCCGAAGGGGGAGCCCTTGGCATAATGGGCAAGTCTCTTTTGCAATGCCTCAAGTTATGCTATACTATTACTACTATAGCACAAGAAGGAGGCAGTTTCCATGGGGGGAAGCACCAAACAGGCCCTGCTGCAGGCGCTTTCGGCGGCAGA
>OGQX01003375.1_pt1 | contig 11007 bp, 6 predicted proteins | sample 1553291 | NCBI WGS metagenome assembly OGQX01 (sample SAMEA2580030, study PRJEB22360) | human gut metagenome | biome: human gut; feature: human-associated habitat; material: faeces | place: Denmark | collected 2008/2010
CTTCTTTTTTGCTACAATCTTCTATCTATCACTCCATTTTTCGGAAGAACCAAAACTTTAGCACGAAAAGAGGTCTCAACTTAAGAGTGGCTTAATATTCTTTATATTCGGCAATATTCTTTATTCCATCTTTGATGGAGCGTTAAACCTTCAAAGCCATACATGTGAAAGCTCACGCAAAGGTAATTGTTGGATAAACTGACAAAAAACAGGCCACGAGAAGGCGTCCGTTGAAAATAAAAGTAGAGTAGGCCGAAATTTCGCGAATTTTGGTCCGTTTTATAATATACTGATAATCAGTATGTTGTAAAATATACGTTTTTGAGGTCTTGTCAACGTACCTTTCTGATGGAAAATTCTCTAGAGAATTTTCGGTCAGAAAGGCGAGATGACCACATCATCTCACCTTTTTGATCGCTAAAAAGCGCCGAGATGACCAAGTAAAATCACTGAGATGGCACCTTCATCAGGCAAAAATCAACGAAACAGATGCCTTTCGGCTGCTTCATAAACAAAAAAGCCTGTTCGCCGCTCTCTATATTGAGAGTTGCAGCGAACAGACTTTTGTCAAGAAAAAAAGCGGAAGGATGAACCACCGGGGCTGTTACCTCTTGGCTATCAGTGCTACGGCGTAGGCGCTGATGCCTTCCTCACGTCCGGTGAAGCCAAGCTTCTCGGTCGTGGTGGCCTTGATGCTGATCTGGTCCTCATCACAGCCGATGACCTGTGCCAGACAAGTCTTCATAGCCGGTATGTGCGGGTTGAGTTTTGGATGCTCAGCACATACCGTGGCGTCGATGTTGCCAAGGACATAGCCCTTGTCAGCCAACAGCTGCATCGTCTTTCTCAGAATGATCTTACTGTCCATGTTCAGCGTCTTGTCGCTGGTGTCAGGAAAGTGATAGCCGATGTCGCGCAGGTTGGCGGCACCGAGCAGCGCGTCGCAGATGGCGTGGATGAGCACGTCGGCGTCGCTGTGGCCCAAGAGTCCTTTGCTATGTTCGATCTTGATGCCGCCGAGCCAGAGGTCGCGGCCTTCGACGAGTTGGTGGACATCGTAGCCCATGCCCACACGAGGTATATTGTAGCTTTGCATTTCGTTGAGATGTTATTGTGATATAGAATAGGAGTTAGCGTCGGTGCAGCAGATCCTTGATGCCGTCCATGTCGAAGCTCAGCGACAGGCGAAGCGTCTGGTCGAGCGGGTTGGTCTTGGCTGTGGCGATGACATATCCGGCGTCGAGCGAGAAGACACTCATCTTGAAGCCTGCACCGACGGTGAAGTACTTCATGTTGCCCTGACTCGGATCCTGATGATGGTAACCAGCGCGCAGCGAGAACTTATCGTTGTAGGTATATTCCGCACCTACGCTCCACTGAATCTCTTTCATCTCGCCTTTGAAGCCTTCTGGCGAGTCGCTGAAACTCTTGAAGATACCGCTGATGCTCGACGTGTTGTTGTAGTGCTCATGCACCCACTGGTCGTAGCCTTGATTGTCGCTGAGTCCCGTCTCCTTGGTGTACTGCTCCATGGTTGGCGGTGTGGGCACCAGAAACTTGTTGGCGTCCAAAGCAATGGAGAACTTGTTGTATTCATCAATAGGCACCATCAGCGAAGTACCCAGTCTGAGGTTGGTAGGCAGGAACTCAGCGGCATCGGAACCGCTGAAGGTGATCTTACTACCGATGTTCGAGATGTTGAGACCGAAGGCCAGCTGACACTCGCGTGATCCGATGGTAGGATAAGTCTGGTAATACGCCGAGAGATCCGCGGCGAAGGCCGATGCCGGCGAGTTGTCCTCACTGGTGTAGTCATAGCGCAGGTCGGAGTAGATCCAGCGCAGTGTGGCGGCGATGGAGAACTTCTCGCTGAGCATGAGCGAGTACGAAGCGTCGATGGCCATCTCGTAGGGATTGACGGTCATGGCGTTGTCTGCATCGCTGGTCTGCACCTCACCGAGAGAGAAATAGCGCAGAGAACCCGACACGGCACTATGCTCGCCGATGCGGTAGTAGCCGGCGAGATAAGCCTGGTCGATGTCGTTGACGAGTTGGCGGAGCCACGGCGTATAGTTCAGCGCCACACCGGCACGGCTGATGGTAAACGGATACTTAGCCGGGTTCCAGTGCTGCGAGTTGACATCGGGGTCTGTTGCCGCGCCAGCATCACCCAAAGAGGCTCCTCGTGCATCGGGAGAGATGGTCTGTGAGATGATGGCATATTGCACAGGGTTGAACTCGTCGAGCTTTTCCTGCGCAAAGGTCCATAGAGGTAGGGCCGCAAAGAGAGATGCCAGCGTGATACGTACTATTCTTGTCATTCTGAGGATGTGCTATATATATAATAAGGTGTAGAGTCCCGGAGTAGGGGAGAGAGCTACACCTAAATTAACGTAGAGTGTATGTCGATTATTGCCTGACGATGATGAGTTTCTGTGTCTTCGAGGCGTAGCTGCTGCCGTCGGCGCACATGCGCACGCGATAGAGATATACGCCGGTCTGCAGGCGGCAACCCTGACCGTCGCACAGATCCCAGTCCTTGGTATACGTGCCGAGGTTGGTGACACCGGTATCGGTATGTTTCCACAGTGTGCGGCCGCTCATGTCGAAGACCTCGATGCACACGTCGACCTTACTGCCCGCCATGTCGTGGTTGACGATGAACGTCGTGGTGTTGTAAGCCGGATTTTTCGACACGCCAACCGAACTGATCGTCGGCTGCAGGCTCTTTGCCACCACAAAGTCGAGCGTGGCTGTCGACGAGTTGTTGAGGATGTCCCAGGCCCGGAAGGTCAGCGTGTGCTTGCCCGGCTCGAGCGATGGGATGCTGTATGCCGTTCTTCCGCTGGTGTATGATCCAAAGTCATAGGTAAACGCGTCGTTGAGCGAATAGACTTTGTTGGCGTCGCCGTCGATGATGAGCTGCAGGTCGTGTCCTACGCCGTTGCCTGTGGCGTTGATGCCGCTGGTGTCGCTGATCTCAGCCACGAAATAAGGCGTACAGTTCACCGTGCCTCCGTTTTGGAATTCTGGTGTGTTGAGATAGCAGAACAGTTTCGGACCTATCGTGTCGGCGGAGGCTGTCGTGGAGCCGCCCACGATGAAATGGTCACTCACACCGTTGGCGATGGTGGTGCGCTCGTTGTCGACAGCGTAGACATTCACCAGTCCGCTTTCGTCGCTGTAGTTGATGTCCATCGGCACCGAGAAGGTGAAGGCAAAGCGTCCTTTGCGGATGCTGTCTGAACCTGTGTAGAGAATCTTGTTGCGGCTATAGAAGACGAAGGCAGAGTCAGCCTCTGCGCTGTAGTTCTCCTTGCACACGATCTTCTCTTTAGAGTCCCGTACCACGATGGAGGCCACGCCGTTGAAGTTGTCGGCAGTGGTTTTGTTGACGTGTCCGGCGATGCGTGCGATGCTTCCGGCCTTGAACTTCGGCCATGTCGCCGAGGTGGTGGGGATACCGTTGATCGAGTCAATGACGACGCACGGCTCGGGCAGGTTGAGTCTCAGCGCGGGATCGCCGAGCAGCGAGTATTGCAGTTTGTTGACGGTGCGGTCCTGTCCGGTGGTGATCATCTGGTTCTTGGCTTGTCGCTGCGCCTCTCCGAGGGTCAGTGCTTTTCCGTCTTTCCGGCTGAGCACGGCAGTGAGAAAGGCGCGGTTGATGAGCTTGTTGTATGAGGCGAGCACCGTACGCGTGGTACCGAAGAAAGCCACAGCCCCGCCGTTGGGATTCACGACGGCCGCCGTGCCGATGTTGTCCTCAATGTCGTCAAAGGGCATGATGTCGCACGACGCGGTGATCCACAGCGGCAGGTTGGCATTGGAGAAAGTCTGGAAGTCAGCGAGCTTGAGCACACCCTCGTGTGAGATGAGCGTAGCACTGCCGTGCCCGGCATAGTCCATGATGAGCGCACCGTTTTGCTGTTGCCGCTTGATGATGGCGGAAGCCTCGGGATAGGAGTGTCCTGTGGCCGAGGCCTGCTCGGTATAGGCGTCCCACATCACCTTTTTCAGTACATATTCAGGGTGCAGTGCCTCGATATAGTTGGCATTGTCGTTCTCGTCGTTCATGTGCAGGTTGTTGTTACCGTCGTCGCCCATGAACATCAGTTCGTTTTGCCAGACACCGGCATTGCTGTTCTCGGCATATGCGATGGTCTTGTCGACCATGGTCTTTGCCTCCTCCACGCTTGTCACGGGGAAGCGTCCCACGGCAATGTCGTCCATGTCCTTGGTCATGGGATTGCCGCCCTCGCCGTCGTCGAGTCGTGTGAAGAAGCCGTCGTCGACATAGCAGAGCACGGCGTTGAACGAGTTCTCGCTCTCGTGGCAGAGCAGATAGTCATCGGCATTGAGGGTGCGGCAGTCGCTGGTGAGCATGCGGTTGTCCCATACGCCACGGCCGAAGAGCAGCAGATAGCGGGGCAGGTCGGCGTCGGTGGCCGCGCGGTCGTAGAGCATCTTCAGATAGCGGCGGTAGGCGTTGGCATCGGGCGTGCCGCTGCTGAACTCATTGTAGAGCTCATCGGCCTTGACGATGCGCACGCGCAGACTGTCGTGCTGCTCGTGGAAACTTGCGAGCCGCTGTGCCTGCTCCAAGTATTTACCTGAAGTAGGGATGATGATCACCATGTCTGCGGCAGTGTCGGCATGATGGTCCTGGTTGGTGATGGTGCCCACAAGAGAAGGTGTGGGGAAGGTTGTGGTGAGGTCAGGCTTAGGCGCGGGATTGCTCCAAGCCATTGACACATAGTCCAGACGGAGCGGTCCGCCATCGGTACACATGATTTTCACGGTGTCGTTGGCGTGCAGCGTGTTGATGGCATAGGTAGCGTAGCTCTCCCCGCCTTTGTTATAGTCGTTGTATTCTCCCCCGCTGAGTTTGATGCTCAGCGTGCCGAGTACCGAGTCGTTGAGCATGATCTGTGCCGTGCTGGTCTGTCCGGCGGTCACCGCCACACTGAGTTTTCCAGTCTTAGACTTTGATATGTTGGAGAGTACGAGCCGCTTGGTGTTGCTTTTGCTGATGGTCTCGCTGTCGAAGAGGTTGCGTCCGCCGTGGTACCACGAGTATCCGTCGACCTCATAGAGGCTGTGATAGTCGTCGGCGGTGGGGTAGTTTTTCTTCAGGAAGGTTGTGCTGTCGATGGTTGCCACGTCGTCGTTGCTCTCTGTGAGGAAGTAATAGCCGTAGTCGGAGTAGAAGTTGCGTGTACGCCGTGCTGCCGTGTTGCTGCTCCAGCTCACGGGTCCTTTGGCGTAGAAGAGATGTTTGCCGCCTACGATGCACTGCTCCACCTCGGGCAGGTCGTCAAGCGCCTTGAGTGTGTTGCCGTCGAGAACCTCGTCTTGCAGGTTACCGCCGTAGCCATAGATTTTCACCCTGTTGATGTCAGAGAATCCTGCCTTCCGGACAAGGTCACTGCTGAGCTGGTAGATGCCCGAGGACGGGACACGTATCTTCACCCATCGGCCGGAGGCTAAGACAGAGTGAGCAGCGTAGCGGTCTGTGGCGGACGATGCTTGTAGAATTTTGGCTTTCGCCATCTGTCGTGTCGGCGCCGCGGCGGCCTTTGCGTCCAAGCGCAGCATGAAGCTGGCAAGGATCTGGTATCTGCCGTTGCGGTAGACAAGCGGAGAGAACGTCAGCTGTAGGCTGGGACGGCGCCGACTCATCACCACTTGCTGCCCGATGGCGGGCAGCTTGGGTAGCGTCTCACTGCTCAGCCGGTGATAGGCCTCTATGTCGCTCTGTGCCATATCCACAAACTCGGGATAGAGGATGGTCGGCGTGTACACCGAGTCGGCATAGTTCGTCGGCAGTGCGACGGTATAGGTAAACTGTGGCAGCGTGCTGTCGATGCGCACCTGCTCGTTGGTCAGGTTGAAGAAACGCTGGGCGGAGAGAGGAAGAGTGAGGAAAAGAAGGAGGAGGAAAAGAAGAGACCGAGCCCTCTCCCTAGCCCTCCCCCTGAGGGGAGGGAATGAAGCCCTCACCCTAGCCCTCCCCCTGAGGGGAGGGAATGAAGCCCTCTCCCTAGCCCTCCCCCTGGGGGGAGGGAAAGAGCGGCCGGGTAAAGGGTGATATATGGGGTCTTTCATTTTTCCTTGTCGTTTAGTCATAGAGAACATAGAGGTTGTAGAGATCATAGAGGACATAGAACTCATCGGTATCTTGGGGTGGGCTCATTCCCTCCCCCTTGGGGGAGGGCTAGGGTGAGGGCTCGAGGGCTTGGGGGGTATTTCCTCTTCTTTTATTTGCACTTAAACTCCATCACCTTTCTCTCTTCGAGGTATCCCTCTAAGTGGTCGTCGATATGTACGGGGCCTACACCGGCGGGCGTACCTGTGAAGAGGATGTCGCCCGTCTTGAGGGTGAAATACTGGCTGATATATGCGATGATCTCGTCGATCTTGTAGAGCATGTCAGCGGTGCACCCTTCCTGCACGGTCTGCCCGTTGATGTCGAGATGGAAGCGCAGGGCGTTGAGGTCGCGGAACTTCTCCTTCGGCACCCACTCGCCGAGACAGGCTGCTCCGTCGAAGCCCTTGGCCAGATCCCACGGCTGGCCCGCTGCCGACAGCTTATGCTGGAGCTCACGTGCCGTGAAGTCGATGCCTACCGTCAGCGCGTCGTAGTAGCGGGGGGCGAAGCGCACGGGCACCGTCTTGCCGAGCTTACAGATGCGCACCACCACCTCGGTCTCGTATTCGATGCGTCCTAAGTGGTCGGGGATGAAAAACGGCTTATGATCCTTCAGCAGACTGGAGTCGGCCTTGAGGAAGATAACCGGCTCATCCGGTTTCTTTAACGTGCCGTGCAACTCTTTATTGTGCGCGGCGTAGTTCATTCCAATGCAGAATATCTTCATACTATGCTGTTTATCTCACGATGATTTTTTTGATGATGGATATACACGCCGCTGTCCTTGGGCTGGCTGATGCTACGGCCGCTGAGATCGTAGTAGCGGTCGTCGGTGGTCTCCGACGTGATGATTATGTTGCAAATTTAATATAAAAAGAGGAGAACACAAAATCGTGCCCCGTCATTTTCTGCCGTTTCGGTTTGCTTACGTCCGACTTTCTTGTAAGTGGGGTAGCCCTATGACGATATAAGGTCATCATCCCTGCCGGCTTCACCTCCGCCAAATACGTTCTCAACGACGGTACCGGTGCACAGAAGCTCAGCAACAGCTCCGTCTATACCTCACAAGGCACTGTCATCAGTGGTAAATAAGGCTTGCTTCCTTTAAACGCTCTATGCTATACGCTTTCAGGCACAAGCCTGATTGCGAAGTCTTTGCTCCCCCGATGTCATGGTGGGAGCGGTAAGAAGGTTGTAATCAGATAATACGATTTGATTCATAACAAACGGGGCCGGCATTTGCCGGCCCTGTTTCATCTCAAGAGAAAGCCCATATACAACGGCAGCGTGAGGATCCCGTCCTTGAGGCCAACGTTATAATTGCCGAGCTTGATGGCATGATGAACATGATATTTCTCGGGATGGGATAGGATGGTACGTGTGCTCTTGGTATTCCCGTCCTTGGCCTTTACCTCCAGGAGAACGCATTCTCCGTTGTACCTAATCACAAAATCAACCTCCAATCCACTGTCTTTTCGGAAATAATAGAGCTTGCGACCCGTTTTGTGCAACATGTCCGCAATCACATTCTCATAGATGGCACCTTTGTAACCGTATAGATTGCCTTGCAAAATGTCGGCTTGCGTGCCGTCTTCGAGCATAGAAACGAAAAGTCCGGTATCGGCCATGTACACTTTAAAAGTCGTTTCGTCGGCATTGCCGTCAAGGGGAAGTTCTGTGATGTGCAGGTTATAGCACCGGCAGATGATACCCGCATCCTCTATCCATTGCAGGCTACCCAAGAACTGTGATGCCTTTCCGCCTTTCTGTACGACGGAATACTGGAATTTCTTGTTCTCTTTTGCCAATTGTCGTGGTATGGACTCAAAGCATTGTCTGATGCGTGGCTTGTCGGTCTCAGGAGCATATTTCAGCATATCCTCCTTGTAACCTCCAATGATGTCACGCTGTATCTGCAACACTTCGCCCATGTTTCTGTTCTGTACGAAATTCGCTACCGCCTCGGGCATACCACCTACGATGATATATTGTCGTACAAGTTGCGACAGACGCTGGTGGATCGCGTCGTTGACAGGCTTCACCTCGTCTTTGCAGGAAGTGATGTAGCTGATGATGTCATCATCTATTCCCATCGCCCAAAGAAACTCCTCGAAGTCGAGCGGGTACATCTCCTCATTCTGTTCATACCCCACGGGGATAGAAGCCTTGCTCCCATGTGTGCCGTAGCCCTTCACCCCGAGGAGAGAGCCGGTAGCGATGACATCATATCTACCATCGAGCTTGAAGAACTTCAAAGCCGATCGCGCATCAGGACACTCCTGTATCTCGTCCAGAATGATACAGGTATCTTTGGGATTGAACCTGGCTGAAGGTATCATAGCAGAGAGGTTCATCGTGATATCATCGACTTTTTTCGATTGTTTGAAGGCAAGTTGAAAGTCATCATTCTCCATGAAGTTGACATAGACAACATGGGAATAATGAGCTTCGGCAAAGTGCATAACGGTGAAGGTCTTCCCGCATTGGCGGCAACCTTTAATGACCAGTGGCTTGTGACCGTCCTTTTCTTTCCATGCCACAAGGGTCGTCTCTATCTTTCGCTTGAGTGTATCCATATAACAGAAACAACGTGATAATGAGGTAATTATTGTTGCTGCTTCCTATTTTTTAAAGGAGTTTTTCGTAATAACGTCACTTTTTCAAGGGAGTTTTTCGCTGTTCTGTCACTTTTTCAAGGGAGTTTTTGTCATTGCACTGTCACTTTTCCAAGGGAGTTTTGTTGGGGAAGTGTTCGTGCATGTAGAAGTTATCTATCGCAAAGCCGCAAAGAACGCAAAGGGCTGGCGCATCCCCGAGAGCGCTAACCAGCCTTCTCTTTTTCTTTTAACGTGCCATCTTCGATGGCATCAAGAATATAACCGAATATCGAGAATATATATTCGTTATATTCGTTTATATTCTTTATTCCGCGTAGCGGTGCGTTAACCAAAAACTACCATCACTGGCTTTTAACCACATGTTTTGTTTTTGTGTTGATATTAAAATCTCAGGCCGATGGCCAGGCTTGCCCTGCTGTTGTGCTGGCTGTTGGCGGCATGGAGATAGCCCCCGTCGAGCCGGACGAACCACATCGAGGTACGCCCTTTGACGGTGATGGGCTGCTGATAGGTCAGCGCGAGGCGTGCCCTCCAGGAGTTGACCGTGTAGTAGTCGTCATAGTCGGCTGTCCATACCTGCTGGGCATAGGGCGTGGTGGCATCGGTGAGGCTGAGCCGGTTGTCAAAGACCTGACGCAGGCGGAAGGCGGCATCCACCCAGAAACGATTGGCAAAGAAGCCATGACCAGCAGAAAGTCCCCAGTCGGCATAGTGATGGGCAAACGATGAGGCGGGCAGATGATACTCATTGTGGACCGAGCGCAATGCGCCATCCACGCCGATGTAGCCATTGATGCCGTGCTCCGACGCACTGTTGAGACGGTAGCCCAGTGCGGCGTCGAGCAGACGCACGCGGTAGCGCTTGTTGTAAGTCATCTGGTTGACATACTTGTAGGTGTTGTAACCCGTTGTGGAGTCGGTGGTGATGGTGAGCTGCTGGCGATACTCGTCGGCATAGCCCTCTTCGTATTGCAGACGAGCCTGTACGACGTGGAGCCACCGTGGTGTGCGCCATGTCGTCTTGTTGGTTATGGCATAGCGATAAGTATGGTAGTGTCCCGGCTGATACTTATAGGTACCGTAGATGCCCTCACTGCCACGGTCGATACCGGCCTCGGTGAGTGAGGACCAGGAGGTCGACTGCCAGGCATAGGAGAGGCGGAAGCCAAACTCATGGTTGACGTATTCGCGCATATAGCCGTTGTAGCCACCGACGACTCCATTGGCGTTCTCCAGCCCCGTCATTGTGTAGTATTTCATGTTGGGATCAGTCTGCACGGTGGTGATGTCAGGAATCTTCTCTTTGTAGCGTCGGTAGTGTCCCTCCAAACCCAGCGTGGAGCGTCCGATGGAGTAGGTGAACGACGGCGCGAGACGATAGTCGAGCATCTCGCTTCTCGACCGTGGGTCGCGCAGACGGCTTAGGTCGCCGAGCTGGTAGTCGAGGCGCAGGCCGAAACGCCAAGGGCCGAAGGCAGTGGTACCGACGGCTGCCGTGAGGCTGATGTCCTGACGGTCGTAGCTGCCCGCCACCTCACTGCCGGAGATAAACGGATCACTGTTGTAGGTCCGGCGCACGTCGCTCCACCGGCGGTTCTTCGTACGACCCATGTCAAAGTCGAACTTGCCATAGCCATAGAGGTAGCGTCCTAAGTGCTGATAGCGCTCGGTGAAGAAGCGGAGGCTGTTGTCCTGATTGTCTTCCTGCACGCGGTGGAAGTCACGGCTCTCGTGGCTGCCCTCCATCATGGCGACACCCCGGTCGACGCGGTCGTCGAGGGTGAGACCGGCCGCATTGGCGGTGGTGGACCAGAGCGAGGCGGCGTCGGCGAGACGATAGGATGACTCGTCGATGGTCTGAGCCTGCAGCGTCGCAGGGAGGAACATAGAGAATGCGGCTAAAAGAGCAAGGGTGAGCGTCTTATGATCAATATTCATAGTTGCGTGGCGTTAGAGTGGATGAAACGGCAAAGTCGTTGGTGGAGTTGTTGGTATCCTGCAGGATATACTGTCCCTTGGCTCCTTTGCGTGTGGATTTCTTTCGATAGACGGTCTCGCTGTTGTATCCGCTGGCAGAGTGGATGTAGGTGGCTCCCGCGTCGATGACGGGCAGGAGACGTTTGGTGGCGATGTCGATGGTACCCGTGTTTTTATATTTCAGGATGTCCACGCCGTCGAGGATCTGCGAGATGCCGGCGGCGAGGCACTGGCCGGCCCGGGGGCTTTCCAGTGCCATTG
>OGQX01003376.1_pt1 | contig 11006 bp, 8 predicted proteins | sample 1553291 | NCBI WGS metagenome assembly OGQX01 (sample SAMEA2580030, study PRJEB22360) | human gut metagenome | biome: human gut; feature: human-associated habitat; material: faeces | place: Denmark | collected 2008/2010
TGTCGGACACATCTTCGCGGAGTGTCAAAACGTGGCCAAGACACGGAAGAAACTGGCAAAAACGGCAGAGAAGAAATTCTCGCATTTTGTTTCAAAGAATCCTCCCGCCTGTTTTCGCTGGAACACCGGAGTTACGCTCTTTAACGAGGATCACCGGTACAGCCAATCTTCGCTGTCTCCTGCCGCAATATCTGTCATTGCCGCAGCTTTTCTTCTATTCCGTCGCACTCTCCGTGACGGTCTCGGTCTCCGTATCCTGCACTGTTGTGGTGAACAGGTTGTCAAATGTTACCTTCGCCCACACGGAATCCTTCACGGTCCAGTCGTGCTCATCTTCCCAGCCTTTGAGCGTCTCGTCGTACAGATCGCTCTGGCGCTGGCTGATAATGTTCTGTCTGGTCGTCTCGGTTGCATCCGCATCCGTCTTCTCATCCAGACGAACTACATAGTAATCGGTATCTGTGTCGATGACATCCGACACCTCCCCTTCGTCCAGTCCCTGCAGTGCCGTAAGAACCGCCTCATCGAGTGTGCTGTCGTCGGCAGTAAACGTTCCGCTGCTCACCGTATAGTCATACTGCTCTGCCGCATCCTCCAGCGTGCCCGCCTTGGCGTCCATGTCAAACATACCGACCGTCTTGCCGAGCAGTGTGAGCTCGGTGTCGGTGTACTCCACGGTATTGCCATCCTCATCCGTATGGGACTGCTTGGACACCTTGACATAGCTGTAGGAGCTTGTGTTGGCTTCCTCATCCGTCACATTGGTATCGGCATCCGCAATGATCGCCGTGTGCATCCGGTTCTGGATCGTCGCCAGTGTCAGATAACGCTCCACAGTCTCTTCATCTGCACCAAGTGCATCCAATGCATCCTTGCTGTTGTCTGCAATAAACGCAGCCGCTGTGTCTGCGATCTCCGCCTTGTCATCCTCCGTCAGCTCCACATCGTACTCTGCCATGTGCGCTTCCAGTGTATACATATCGAACAGTGACTGCATCACGCTGTCCTTGATATTGTCCTGCATCGTGGTGCCGTTGTTGTACAGATCGGATGACCATACGTCTTCGCCAAAATATGCCACATAAAAATCATCATATGTTGCCTGCAGAAATCTCGCTGCAAAATTTGCTACTCCAAGCGGCACTTCCGTCTCATCAAAAGTTGCCACTGTCTCATTTTTATTCATTCCACATCCTGTTAACATGGATGCTGCCATAACACCGCTAAGAAGCAGTGCGCTCCATCTCTTTGCTCTCATAGGTTCCTCCTGGTATATGCCATGACAGCTTGCCATGGCAGTCTTGCTCTATTATAGTGCAATTTTCTCCGGGTCGCAATATTTTTCATACTTTTTTCAAGCTTTTCCGACGCCGGAGAGCCGGTCTCCCGGATTCCAAAAAGCCGGCTCTCTATCGCCTTTTTCAGCCTTCCCTTGGTGCTTCCCGCTCCGCCAGAAATTTCCCGGCATCGGCAAGGAACTGCTCCACCACCGATTTGATGTCCACATTCTTGTCCCTCGAATTCTTTTTCAGGTGATATGTGAAATACGGGTTTTTCGGATCAGCGGTAAACGTCACCTTCTGACCGTATGCAGCCACCAGTTCCGGAATCTTCGCCACATCAATCCGTGCTTTCTCATAGAGAGTAAAACGGACACTCTCACCCTTCTGCGCCACTTCCGTAAAATAAAGCCGGTGCGCCATTGATTTGATTTTTGCAATGTAAAGCAGATTTTCCACGGACTTCGGCGGATCTCCGAAACGGTCGATCAGTTCCTCCGTCATCTCCTCCGTCTCCTCCTGCGTCTCAATATCTGCGATGCGTTTGTAGATGTCCAGTTTCTGCAGTTCGTTCGGAATATAACCCATCGGGATATAAGCGTCGATCACAATATCAATCGACGTGTCAAAGCTTTCCTCCACCGCGATGCCCTTCGCTTCCTTGACCGCTTCGTTTAGCATCTTGCAGTACAGATCATAGCCGACCGCTTCCATATGGCCGTGCTGCCGCTCGCCGAGCAGGCTGCCCGCTCCGCGGATCTCAAGATCGCGCATGGCAATCTTAAAGCCGCTTCCAAGCTCCGTGTACTCTTTGATTGCGGCAAGCCGCTTCTCTGCGACCTCCTTCAACATCTTATCCCGCTTATACATCAAAAAGGCATACGCTGTGCGGTTCGATCTGCCCACACGCCCGCGGAGCTGATACAGCTGGGAAAGGCCCATATTGTCCGCATCGTGGATAATCATCGTATTCACGTTTGAAATATCCAGTCCCGTCTCAATGATCGTCGTGGATACAAGCACATCGATCTCGCCGTTGATAAACCGGTACATGATATTTTCCAGTTCGGTTTCCTTCATCTGTCCGTGCGCATATGCCACGTTCGCCTCCGGCACAAGCTCCGCAATCTTCGTCGCAACATCGGCGATCTCGCGCACTCTGTTGTATACAAAATACGCCTGCCCGCCGCGCGCCAGTTCCCTGGAGATTGCCTCCCTCACCAGTTCCTCATTGTACTCCATCACATATGTCTGGATGGGCACACGGTCCATCGGCGGTTCTTCCAGCACGCTCATATCCCGGATACCGATGAGGCTCATGTGCAGCGTCCGCGGAATCGGCGTCGCGGTCAGTGTGAGAACATCGATGTTGGTCTTCAGCTGCTTGATTTTCTCCTTGTGCGCCACGCCGAAACGCTGCTCCTCGTCGATGATTAAAAGTCCCAGATCCTTGTAGACCACATCTTTGGACAGCAGCCGGTGCGTGCCGATGATGATGTCCACCTGCCCCTTTTTCAGCTTTTCGATCGTCTTTTTCTGCTCCGCGCTGCTTCTGAACCGGCAGAGCAGATCAATGTTGACTGGAAAATCTTTCATGCGCTGCACAAAGTTGTTGTAATGCTGCTGGGCGAGGATCGTCGTCGGCACCAGAAATGCCACCTGTTTGCCGTCCTGCACCGCCTTAAACGCCGCACGGATCGCAATTTCCGTCTTTCCGTATCCGACGTCGCCGCAGATCAGACGATCCATAATCTTCGTGCTCTCCATGTCCGCCTTGGTCGCCGCAATGGCAAGATCCTGGTCTTCCGTCTCCTCAAACGGGAACATCTCCTCGAACTCTTTCTGCCACACAGTGTCCGGTCCGAACGCAAATCCCTGTTCATTCTGGCGCACTGCGTAAAGCTTCACGAGGTCTTCGGCGATCTCCTTGACCGCTCCCCTGACTCTCGACTTGGTCTTGTTCCACTCCTGTCCGCCAAGCTTGTTTAACTTCGGCTTTTTCGCCCCCGCGCCCGCATATTTCTGGATCTGCTCCAGCTGCGTCGCCAGAATGTAGAGATTGTCCCCGCCTGCATACTCGATCTTGATGTAATCCTTCTCGGTCTTATCCACCTCGATCTTCTCAATGCCGCGGTAGATGCCCAGTCCATGGCTCTCATGCACCACGTAGTCACCGATGTTCAGATCCGTAAAGCTTGCAATCTTCTCTCCCTCATAGATGCGCTTGCGCTTCTTTTTCTTCTTCTCGCCGCCGAAAATATCGCTCTCGGAGATCACAACAAACTTCAGCATCGGATACTCATATCCTTTTTTTATCTTGCCGTAACCCGTCATGATCTCGCCGGACTTTCCCTCGTGATCGTAGTCTTCCGAATAAAAAGCGTTCAGCCCCTCCGCCATCAGATCATCCGCCAGACGCTTCGCACGCGTTCTCGATCCCGACAGCAGGATCACCTGATATCCGTTCTTTTTGTAGCGCTCCAGATCCTTTACCAGAAGTTCAAAGCTGTTGTTGTACGGATTGACCGTCTTAGACTGGATATTCAGATGTGTCCCGATCTCCAGATGCGGATTCTTAAGGTCGAGTGCCACCAGCGAGATGCATCTGCGCCCCGCAAGTTTTCCAAGAATCTCCTTGCAGGTAAAAAGTTCCCGCATCTGTCCCGGCAGTAGATACCCTTTTTCCAGGCGCTGCTTCATGCTCTCCGAAAATTCGGTCTCCGTCGCCATTCCTCTCTCAATGCTCCGCGGTGTCTCATCCAGAAACACCAGCGTATCCTGTTTTCCAAAATAATCGAGCAAAGAGACTCGTTCCTCGCAAAAATAGGACAGGTAGGCGTCCAGCCCGGCAGAGAGCCCCAGCTCCCCGGCTTCCTCCGCCACCTGGTCCGCCGCAGACTTGACGCGGTACGCCTCCTCGGTCTTCATCTCCCCGCGGAGCTTTTCCGAAACCTGCTTTGCTTCTGCCAGAATGCGCGCAATACCGGCGTCGCGCTCCTCTTTGGTCAGCACCAGTTCGCACGCCGGATAGATGTGGACCTCATCCAGATTCTCGATCGACCGCTGGCTTTCCGCATCGAATGAGCGGATTGAATCGACCTCATCATCCCACAGTTCAATCCGGAACGGATTCTCCTCCGTCAGCGGGAAAATGTCAATGATTCCGCCGCGCACGGAGAATTCACCGCTTGTCTGCACCTGATAATTCTTCTCGTAGCCCAGTTCCGCCAGGTGCCTTGTAAACTGCTCCAGATCGATCACGTCCCCGACCGCCACTTTCCGCACCGCACTGATAAACTGATCTGGCGACGGCATCGGATTCATCAGCCCGTCAAACGTCGTTACAATTGTGCACGAGCGCTTTTCCGCCATCATCTTGAGGGCATTGATACGCTCCGCTGTCAGCACATTTCCCCGGATATCCGACTGGTAAAACAGAATATCCTTTGCCGGATAATAGGCAACGTTCGGATCAAAAAAGCGGTATTCCTCCGCCAGTTCCTTCGCTTTTTGTTCCTGAAACGTAACAATGATTCTGTTTCCAGAACCATTGCCAATGCTGTACATCATATGTGGTTTGGCTGCATCGATACAGCCGGAAATCTGAATGACGCCGGATAGCTTCGGCAGTGCCGCCTCCAGGTCTTCAAATTCTTTCAGCCCCTGCATGGGCTGTGTGAATGTCTTCATGACTGACTCTCCCGCTTTTTCCTGTTAAAATCATTCATTGCCTGATCAATCTCATCCTCCAGGATCATCTCCACAGCCTTTACGGATTCCTTCACCGCTTCCTCAAATGCCGCGCGGTCTTCCTCACTCATGCGTCCGAGCACATGGTCCGCCAGATCCCATCCCGCCGGCTTTTCGCCGACGCCCACCTTAATCCGCTTAAAGTTCTCCGTCCCGGTCATTGCAATAATGTTCTTGATTCCATTATGCCCGCCGGCGCTCCCTTTTTTGCGGATACGGATGTTCCCCGGCGCCAGGCTGATGTCGTCAAAAATGACAAGAAGCTCCTCCTCGGGATCGATCTTATAATAATGTAAAAGTTCCGCCACGCTCTCGCCGCTTAAGTTCATAAATGTCTGCGGTTTTGCCAGAATCACCTTCTGTCCGCCGATCATCCCTTTGCCGAAAAGCGCCTTGTGTCCGCTTTCGCTGATACTGATATTATATTTTTCCGCAAGGGCATCCATGACATCAAATCCCGCATTATGGCGTGTATGCTCATACTGCCTGCCCGGATTCCCCAGACCTACGATCAAAAACATCGCTATCTCCTGTTCTTTGCTTTGTTGCCTGCGATTCTCCGCCGGATCACGACTGCTGCAGCCGCAAGCTGCTCCTGATCGTTGACCCCTGTGATATCCTCCGGGTCATCCAGCGCATACGCATCCACCTTCAGTCCCTTTTCCTTAATAATTGTGAGCGTATCCGGCAGATAGTATTCACCCTGCGCATTATTCGGCTGAATCAGATCCAACGCCTCACGCAGCTCCTTCGTATCAAAAATATACATACCTGAGTTGATCTCGCGGGATGCCAGTTCCGCCTCCGTCGCATCCTTGTGCTCCACGCTCTTCACAAAATTGCCGTCTGCGTCGCGGATAATTCTGCCGTATCCGGTCGGATCCTCGACCATCGCTGAGAGCACTGTCACTGTATTTCCACTCGCAATGTGATGCTCCCTTAATTTCTTTAAGGTCTCTGCCGTGATAAGAGGGGTATCTCCAAACAGAATCAGTGTCTGTCCTTCCTCCCCGAGAAAGTCCTTTGCACACCGCACCGCATGACCGGTCCCCAGCTGCTGCTCCTGTAATACAAACTTTACGTCCTTGTGCGAAATGCTCTCCCGCACGATCTCGTATTTGTAGCCGACCACAAGGCAGATCTCACCGGCGCCGGCTCCCTCTGCCGCCTCAATCGCATAATCTACCAGACATTTTCCCTCTATGGTATGAACCACCTTCGGCAGATCCGACTTCATTCGTGTCCCTTTTCCCGCTGCAAGTATCACTGCTTTTAACTGACTCATCATACTCCTCCTGCCATCTATTGTAATTGACGATTCCTGCTGTCTTTTGTTTGATCTTGTCACAGTTCACGTTTCATTTTACCTTAGTTTGCGGATTTTACAAGAGTTTTCTGCACCACTGCCTGATCCCTGCGCGTATAAACGAATGCGCACAGGCTTTACCTTCCCGTAAAACCTGTGCGCATTTATTTTCCTGGGTAAGCTGCCATCCGGCTTCTTCCCGGTATTATTCCTCAGCAGCCATTGTCTCCTGGTATTTCTGAAGGATCAGAGTCTGTATCCGCTCTCTTGTGTCCGAATTGATCGGATGAGCGATGTCGCGGTATTCCCCGTCCGCGGCCTTTCTGCTCGGCATTGCAATGAACAATCCCTTGTCTCCCTCGATCACCTTGATGTCGTGTACCACGAACTCTTCATCGATGGTGATGGACACCACCGCTTTCATCTTGCCTTCCTTCTCGACTTTTCTGATTCTCACGTCCGTAATCTGCATAGATTCTGTCCCCCTTTAGTCCCTTCTCTACAGTACATATCTTTCGTTGTTCTCGGATACAATCTTGATACCGTTGTCGCCACAATAATAGGTGTTTGCCTTGAGTGTATCACGGCTCTCAACAATGCAGTTCTCAATGTGTGTGTTGTCGCCGATGTAAACATCATTCAGAATGATGGAGTTCTTAATCACACAATTCTTCCCGACAAATACCTTCTTGAACAGGATCGAATTCTCCACCTTGCTGTTGACGATGCATCCGCTGGCGATTAAACTGTTGCGCACATCGGAACCGATATTGTATTTTGCAGGCGGGAGATCATCCACTTTAGAGTAAATCTTCGGCTCATCATGGAAAAAGTATTTCCGCACCTCCGGTTTTAAGAAATCCATGTTCGTCTGATAGTAGGATTCTACGGTCGCAATATTGCTCCAGTATTCCTTCATCTTATAACCATAGATCTGTTTCATATTCTTATAGCGGATCAGAATATCCGTCACAAAATCCCAGCGTTCTTCCGCTGCGCTGCGCTCTAGCATCTCAATGAGCTGTCTTCTGCGCACGATATAGATTCCGGTCGATACCGTGTTCGACTTGGATACCATCGGTTTTTCCTCGAACTCTACAATCTTGGAATCTTCATTCATCCGGACCACGCCGTATCTGCTGACATCCTCTCCCGGCGCCATATCCTTGCATACCACCGTAATGTCTGCCTTCTTCTCAATGTGGTAATCAAGTACCTTATTATAATCCAGCTTGTAAATGCAGTCACCGCTCGTGATAATGACATATGGCTCGTGGCGCTTCTTCAAGAAATTGATGTTCTGATACATGGCATCCGCTGTTCCGCGGTACCACCAGCTGTTATCCACGGTTACTGTAGGATTGAATACAAACAATCCGCCCTGTTTGCGCCCGAAATCCCACCACTTGGAGGAGCTCAGATGCTCGTTTAACGATCTCGCACTGTACTGTGTCAGAACCGCAACAGTCTGCACATGGGAGTTGCTCATGTTGCTGAGTGCGAAATCAATGCTTCGATAGCTTCCGCCGATCGGCATTGCCGCAATCGCCCTCTTGTTGGATAATTCCTGCATACGGCTGTTATTACCACCAGCTAAAATAATTCCTATTGCCTTCATACCGAGTCACCTGCCTTAATGATTACTTCACCGCTCTCAAGAATTCCGTTCGGGTAATCTTCCTTGTCCGTCGTACCGGAAATTGCCGTGTTCTTTCCTATCTTAACACCGTCCGGTATCACACTGTCTTCTCCGACCGTCACCAGACCAAAGGAATAGATGCTCGCATTGAGCTTATTCGGTGCCTCTTCTCCAATGCCAAGCTCGGTGTTCGCTCCCACCTGGCAGTTCTCTGCTATAATTGATTTATCGATGATGGCATTCTCGCCAATCGTTGTTCCTTTCATCACAATGGAATCCCGGATCACTGCCCCCCTGCCGATCGTGACGCCCGGTCCGATCACGGAACTATGTACCTCGCCGTATACCTCGGTTCCTTCACCGATGATGCTCTTCTCCACAACGGAATCCGCGGAGAGATACTGTGGCTCGATAATATCACTCTTCGTGTAGATCTTCCAGTATTCCTCGTACAGATTGAACTCCGGAATCAGGTCGATGAGCTCCATATTTGCTTCCCAGTAAGAGCCGAGTGTACCGACATCCTTCCAGTAGCCGTTGTATTCATATGCAAAGAGACGTTTTCCATTCTCGTGGCAATACGGGATGATATGCTTACCAAAATCACATCCGCTCTGATCCTTCATGGCATAGAGCGCTTCTTTTAAGGTATCCCAGCTGAAAATATAGATACCCATGGACGCCAGATTGCTGCGCGGCTTTTCCGGCTTCTCTTCAAAATCCATGATCTTCTTGTTCTCATCTGCGATCACGATACCAAAACGGCTTGCCTCCTCAATCGGCACCGGCATCGTGGCAATCGTCACATCCGCATGATTCTCCTTATGGAAATCAAGCATAACCTCATAATCCATCTTATAAATATGGTCGCCTGATAAGATCAGCACATATTCCGGATGATACTGCTCCATATAATTCATATTCTGAAATATTGCGTTTGCCGTTCCGGAATACCACTCGCTGTTATCGCTCTTCTCATAAGGCGGTAACACCGTCACTCCCCCGCTGTTACGGTCCAGATCCCACGGAATACCGATTCCGATATGGGTATTCAGACGTAATGGCTGATACTGGGTCAGAACTCCGACCGTATCAATTCCGGAATTGATGCAGTTACTCAGAGGGAAATCGATAATGCGGTACTTTCCTCCGAACGCAACTGCAGGTTTGGCAACCTTCGCTGTAAGCACTCCCAGGCGGCTGCCCTGGCCTCCAGCTAATAGCATGGCTATCATTTCTTTTCGAATCACGTCAATCACCTCTCGTCTTTCTAGTCAGTCTATTCCTCTTTGCACTTATAATTATAACATAATCGTCCACCCATGTACATCATTTTTCACAAATTTGCCAGTACATTTTTCTATTTTTTGACATTTTCGTCAAATCTTTTCTCTTTCTACACTCCTCTTTCACTTTCTGTCGAAAATATTTTATCCCAAAAGAATTTGCAAATCAGTAAGATAAGGTTATAATGAACTTTATCATAGAAAGAAAAACAGGCAGGTAGAATTATAATGTATAAAATCAATTTCAAAGAACCCATACATATCCATTTTATCGGGATCGGCGGCATCAGCATGAGCGGGCTTGCCGAGATTCTCTCCGAAGAGCATTTTACGGTATCCGGATCCGACGCAAAGGAATCTGATCTGACCAGACACTTAGAGCATCTCGGCATCAAAGTTTACTACGGTCAGACAGCCGCAAACATCACGGATGATATTGATCTTGTCGTCTACACCGCTGCCATCCACGAGGACAATCCGGAATTCGCCTGTGCGCGCGAAAAAGGAATTCCGATGATGCCGCGCGCAGAGCTGCTCGGACAGATCATGGACAATTACCGCAACTCCATCGCGGTGGCAGGCACCCACGGCAAGACGACCACGACATCCATGATCAGCCAGATCCTTCTTGCAGCCAAGTGCGACCCGACCATCACGGTCGGCGGCATTTTAAAAGCGCTCGACGGCAACCTGCGGGTAGGCAAGTCCGATTTCTTCCTGTCGGAAGCGTGCGAATACACGAACAGCTTCCTGCATTTTTATCCGAAATACAGCATCATTCTGAATATCGAAGCAGAACATCTCGACTTCTTTAAAGATATTCAGGACATCCGCCATTCATTCCACCAATTTGCATCCAACACCCGGGAGGACGGCGCGATCATCATAAACGGCGATATTCCGGATTATACGGAGATTACCGCCGGATTAAAGCCGCAGGTGATCACCTTCGGTCTTGGCGACAGCTGCACGTTCCATCCGGCAGACATCACATTCGATGAGAAAGCCTGTGCAAGCTTTACCGCCATGAAAGGACAGGAGCCTCTGATGAAAGTCACGCTTCACGTTCCGGGCATGCACAACGTATCCAACGCACTGGCTGCCATTGCGCTGGCAGATGATCTTGGTCTTTCCACCGATGCGGTCGCAAAGGGATTATCCGACTTCGGCGGTGCCGACCGGCGTTTCCAGGAAAATGGCATCTCCATGGACGCCATCCGCGTGGGACTGGCACATTTTACCGGAACCAACCGCCGGTTCGAAAAGAAGGGTGAGGTAAATGGATTTACCATCATCGACGACTATGCGCATCACCCGACGGAGATCCGCGCGACGTTGACCGCTGCCAAGAACTATCCGCACAAACGGCTGGTTCTCTGCTTCCAGCCGCACACCTACTCGCGCACCAAGGCATTTTTAGAGGATTTTGCCGATGTGCTCTCCCTCGCTGATGTGGTTGTCCTTGCCGACATCTACGCCGCCAGAGAGAAAAATACCTACGGCGTCTCCTCCCGCGATATCCTCTCCAAGCTCAGGGAACGCGGCACGGAATGCTATTATTTTCCGTCATTTGAGGAGATCGAAAAATTTTTATTAAAAAATTGTGTAAACGGAGACTTGTTGATAACTATGGGCGCCGGAGACATTGTAAATGTTGGCGAACATCTTCTCGGCAAATAAGTTATCCACTTTATCCACATTCAATTGGGGAAAACTTCAACTTTTGAATGTGGATTTTTTTGTTT
>OGQX01003377.1_pt1 | contig 11001 bp, 7 predicted proteins | sample 1553291 | NCBI WGS metagenome assembly OGQX01 (sample SAMEA2580030, study PRJEB22360) | human gut metagenome | biome: human gut; feature: human-associated habitat; material: faeces | place: Denmark | collected 2008/2010
GTGCCATCCCGCCCAAAAAAGGGGGGGTAAAGCCGTTGCCGCCTGCCGAGGTAGTGGAGATCGTTTGGTCCTTACCGGCCACAACCAAAAAGCCGCACAGGCCGCAGATGGCACCGGACAGCAGCATAGTACGGATCATCACGCGGCTGACATTGATGCCGGCATAGCGGGCGGTGTTTTCACTCTCGCCCACAACGCTGATCTCGTACCCCTGCTTGGAGTATTTGAGGTAAGCGTACATCGCAAAGGTCAGCACCAGCACCACAATAATATTGATGGTGTAGCGCTGGCCGTTGATCACGGGCAGCCAGCCAGCCTTGGTGGCTTTGTTCAGGGTGCCCAGGCTGGATGCCTGGCCGCGCATGATATTCGTCATGCAGGCCACAATGCTGGTGGCAACGTAGTTCATCATCAGGGTGAACAGCGTTTCGTTGGTGTTCCAGCGGGATTTGAACCAGGCCGGAACAAAGGCCCAGATGGCACCGGCCAGCACACTGCCGATGACCATGGCGGCAAACAGCAGCGGTGCGGGCAGGCTGCTGCCAAAATACACCATGATGAGCGCCGCGACCAGGCCGCCGATCAGTACCTGGCCTTCGCCGCCGATGTTCCAAAAGCGCATCTTAAAGGCAGGAGCCAGTGCAATGGCAATGCACAGCAGGCTGGAAAGATCACGCAGCGCCCAAGAGAAACGGGTGGTGTTCATAAACGTGCCGTTCCACATAACGCCGTACACGCTGATGGGGTTCAGGCCGGTAACAAAAAAGATGAAGAACGCATCCACAACAAGTGCCAGCAGGATAGCAATGGCACGCACCAGCACTTTTTGCACAAAGGTGGTACCCTCCCGCTTGGAGATACGTACAAGCGGTTCAGCTGCAGTTTTGCTCATCATTTGCCCTCCTTTTGTACAAGGTTGGTCATGCGCAGGCCAACTTCTTCCTTGGTAGTGGTGCGGGCATCCAGCATGCCGTTGGCTTTGCCGCCGCACAGCACCAGAATGCGGTCACACAGCTCCAGCAGAACGTCCAGATCCTCGCCGACGTAAATCACGGCAACACCTTTTTCTTTCTGCTCATTCAGCAGGTTGTAAATGGTGTAGGATGTATTGATGTCCAGGCCGCGCACGGCGTAAGCCGTCATCAGCACAATGGGCGAAGCCGCCAGCTCGCGGCCAACCAGCACCTTTTGCACGTTGCCGCCGGACAGGCGGGAAACGGGGGTGTTCAGGCCGGGGGTAACCACGCCAAGCTCCTTGCGGATCTTTTCGGCCAGTTCACGCGGAGCACGGTGGTCCACCAGCGGGGAGCGGCCTTCGCCATAGCTTTTCAGCATCATGTTGTCCGTCATGCCCATGGTGCCAACCAGGCCCATGCCCAGGCGGTCCTCCGGCACAAAGCTCAGGTGCACACCGGCATCGCGGATGTCCTTGGGACTCTTGCCCAGCAGCTCCATCGGCTTGTCCTCTTCGCCGGGGGCAAAAAACTTAACGTCGGAGCCGGATTCGGTATGCTGCAAACCGGCAATGGCTTCCAGCAGTTCTTTCTGGCCGTTGCCGGAAATACCGGCAATGCCCAAAATCTCGCCGCCATACACATCAAAGCTCACATCGTCCAACACGTTGGTACCTTCGGGGCTGCGCACCGAAAGGTGGCTGATAGCCAAACGCCGGGTGGGGTCCTGCGGCGTGGTGCGGTTGATGTTCAGCTCCACCTTCTGGCCCACCATCATCTCAGTCAGGCTGGATTCCGTTGCGGTGGCGGTTTCCACCGTGCCAACGTATTCGCCCTTGCGCAAAATTGCCACGCGGTCCGAAACCGAAAGCACCTCATGCAGCTTGTGGGTAATGATGACCACGGCCTTGCCGTCCGCCTTCATGTTGCGCATCACGGCAAACAGCTTTTCGGTTTCCTGCGGGGTCAGCACGGCGGTGGGTTCGTCCAGGATCAGGATATCTGCACCACGGAACAGCACCTTTACGATTTCCAGCGTCTGCTTCTGGCTCACGCTCATCTCGTACACTTTCTGGTCCAGATCCAGCGCAAACTGGTATTTTTCGCAAATAGCACGGGCTTTGTCCCGCACGCGGCGCAGGTCAAATTTTTCGCCTTTGTCCATGCTCAGGGCAATGTTTTCCACGGCGGTAAACACATCCACCAGTTTGAAGTGCTGGTGAATCATGCCAATGCCAAGGGCAAGGGCATCGCGCGGGGAACGGATATCTGCCGGCTGGCCGTTGACAATGATCTGCCCGCCGTCCGGGTAATAGATACCGGCGATCATATTCATCAGGGTGGTTTTGCCGGAGCCGTTCTCGCCCAGCAGGGACAAAATCTCCCCGCGGCGGATATTCATGGTAACATCATGGTTTGCAATGACCGGGCCAAAAGTTTTGGTTACATGTTCCAGCTGGATGGCGTACTCAGTCTGCGGCATGGGAATGCTCCTCTCTGTAAAAATCCATCATGCGGTGCCGTAAACACCAATAGAGGGAAGCTCTGTTCAGTAACAGGCAGAGCTTCCCTCCATGTCAGTTCAGTTTGTGGGATCAGGCAACCGGGTCTGCATCCTCGGTAATGCCGTCAATGCGCAGGGAGAAATACGGAGCGCTGCGCAGGGTGGATTCAGAGAAGTAACCATCGGTGATGGCTTCCTCGGTATCGCCCTGGTACACAGCAACCGGGGTGCCGGTGGAGTAATCATAGAAAGTCAGGTCGATGGGAGCGGTGGTAACAGTCTCACCGTTGACGGTGAACTTGCTGGTATCAAACACATGCAGGCTGCCATCTTTCAGGGCTGCTTCCACTTCGGCAACCTTCTCGGCAGTGCCTTCGGCAACTTCGGGGCCAAGATCAGTGATGGCAACAGCGCCTTCGTTGTAACCCTCGGACCAGTTGGTAGCCGGGTTTTCGCCGTCCATCATGCTCTTGAACAGGTATTCATAGTAAACTTCCCAAACGTTGGTGGCGGAGGTCAGGGCAGCGGTGGGAGCGGTCTCCAGCATGTCGATGTTGTAACCGACAGAGTAGCAGATCTTGCCGGCATCCTTCTGCTTCTGGGTGGCAGCGGGAGCGCCGGTGGAGTCAGCATGCTGACCAATAATCACGCTGCCGTTTGCAATCAGAGCTTCGGCAGCAGCGCCTTCCTTGTCGATATCGAACCAGGAGTTGGTGTACATAACTTCCATGGCAACATTGGGGTAAACGCTCTGCACGCCCAGGAAGAATGCAGTGTAGCCGGAAACAACCTCAGCATAGTTGTAAGCGCCGACATAGCCGATCTTGACCTTGCCGTCAGCGGTAAAGCTGTTGGGCTGGGTCTCCGGGGTCAGGGTGCCGGACTCAACCAGTTCCTGCAGCTTCATACCGGCAACAACACCGGCAACATAGCGGCTCTCATAAACATTGGTGAAAGCGTTCTTGAAGTTATCCAGGCCAGTCAGGGCAGCAAAATCACCGGTCATGGAAACAAAAGTGACATCGGGATACTTTTCAGCTTCTTCTACGATATAGGTCTGGTGGCCGTAAGAGTTGGAAACAACGAGGTTGCAGCCCTGGCCAACCAGGTCTTCTGCAGCGTCAGAGCACTCAGCACCTTCGGGAACCTTGTACTTCCAAACGATCTGGCTGTCGCTCATGCCAAGCTTCTGTGCAGCAGCCTTGATGCCGTTGATATGCGCAGCAGTGTAGCCTTCCGTCTCGTCGCCAATCGTGATAACGCCAACCTTCAGGTCGCTGGCAGCTGCATCGGTAGCAGTGGCAGCGTCAGCGGTAGAATCTGCTGCTGCGCTGGATGCAGCAGTGCTGCCGCAGGCGGCCATGCTGAGCAGCATAGCTGCGGACAACACAATACCCAACAATTTTTTCATGTGTAAGTGCTCCTTTTCTTTTTACGTCTGGCCCGGCGGCAGCTGCCAGCCGGAGCCACGGTCCTGAAACCAAAAATGCGCCGTTTTGCTGCATGCTTGCAGGAAATCCGACACATTCTTTTCACATATGTTATTGTATACGCGGCAGGGACATTTTTCAATGCTTTGTGAATACGTTGTTAAAAGTTTGTAAATTACGGAACAATTTTCAAATTTCGGCTGCGTTCTGCCAGCAAAACGCACAATCTTTTAGCCGTAAAGTATGACTTTTGAACAAAAATCTGCGTTTCATCAGCGCTGATGCAGGTAGCGGCGGTCCAGGCCGTGTTTTTCTGCCGCGTTCAGGGCCAGCCACATCAAGGCAACTTCAATGGGGATCATGATGGTGTTTTTGACCATGCCGGTGCTCAGGTAATACAGGTAACCCTTGCCATACAACATAGCTTTCCACACACTGCCCAGCAGCACATTGCTGCCGTAATTGATCAGCAGACGGGTCACGATCAGGCGCGGGATGGTGGGTTTGCGCTGGTAGAGCATAACGCCGTAAATCAGGCCGGACAACATGGCCGTAATCAGATAGCCGGGGAAATACGGCTCGCCATAGCTGGAAAGCAGAAAGCCCAGCGTATCAATGACCGCACCAACGCCCATGCCCACCAGCGGGCCATAACAGGCGCACCCCAGCGAAACCACCACAAAGCTGAAATAGATCTTCAGGCTCTGGCCCAGCAGATAGATGGGGAAGCTTTCCAGAATAATGGCCAGCGCCGTGACCATACCGGCAAAAGCCAGAACGCGGATGTTCTTAAACTCATCGGCGGCCTGCTGCCAATAGGCCGCGGCATACAGCGGGGTACGGACTTGAACGGATTTTTGCATAATAAAATACCTCCATCGTGCGTGTTGCCGCACAAGGGAGGGGAAAGGGCAGGTGTGCAACCACACCCGCCGTTGCACACCTTTATGCAGCAGTGGGATGCGAAACCAGCACCGCGTGCCGGCAGCGGCGTGTACATTGCACTCCCCTGCCCTGCATCTTCGTCCTGCCACAACTCCCCGTTGGTCAGGCACTGCGGCAAAGCGGCGCCATTGCCGCTTTGCCTAACGCGCGGGTTTCTACTCTGCGTAAATATTATTTTACTGCTTTAGTATACCGCACTTTATGCAGATTGCAATAGTTTTTGCTGATTTTTTGTGGAGGGTGGGGGTAGGCTATAAAATTGGGAACGATGCGCATGCGTTTGAGGGTTTTATATGGGGAGGGTGGCGGGGTCAGGTGACCCCGCTCAACCGGTTGATTGCCCATTATAAAATATTCTGTAGGGAACGGTCTTGACCGTTCCGGGGCCTTGCGGTACATATTCCGCAAGGCCTTTTGGCTCCCTTCCGAGGGGAACCGTCACCGCAGGTGACTGAAGGGGGGTTCCACACGCAGAGCCTGAACATGCGCTTCCCCATCCGGCGGCCAGGGGGCTCTTCTGTGCCCGCAGGCGCGTTTCGGAGGCCAACCGGGGCAATGCCCCGGCTCTTAGGCCGGAGATGGCCGCCCTACCACGTTATCGCCAACAAATGTGCAATATTTTTACGCCCTTCCGGGCGTCGAGGACGCCACTCCTTACAAATAATTTATTCGCATATCATAAATTTTGCATGAGAAACACGGCAAGGCCACGGCGGGGTCAGGTGACCCCGCCCTACAGGAAATGGCAGGGCACATCACACTTTTTATCGTTTGCTGCAAAGCCAAAGCCCGCGGAACGATGCGAACATCGTCCCCTACAAATCATTTGCAGCGTTTGTCACAATCGGCAAAATTTCACCCCGGCGGAATGAGGGCATCCCGCCCTGCAGCCACTTTTATTGTTCAGCACATACTTCACAACCAGCACCCTCCCCCAAAATTCCTAATTTCTCATTCCTCATTTCTAATTTTTCGTCCCGCCCTCTCCCCTACCACCGCCCCCATCAGTTCCTACTTCCTAACGCCTAACTAAAAACCGCCCCGGTCAGCCATGCATGGCAAACCGGAGCGGTTGATTTTGTTTATGTTCTGCTGTTCAGCAATTACTTGCCAACCTTTTCCTTCAGGCGGCCGCTTGCCTTAAAGCCGGGGATAGCGGTGGGTTCCAGCTGGCTGGTGACCTTGGTCTTGGGGTTGGTGAAGTTCTTGGTCTGGCGTTCGCGCATTTCAAAACGGCCAAAGCCTGCAATGGTAACCTTATCACCAGCCTTCAGCACATCGCCGATGGTGCCGAAAATGCCGTCCATGATCTTTTCAACTTCAACGGCAGAAATGCCGGTATCGTTTGCAACTTTGGTAATCAACTGTGATCTGGTCATAACTCGTTATCTCCCTAAGCATATATTTCATCATCAGGCAAGTAACTGCCCCACGTTTTAGTACGCTGATTATTATAAGGAAAATTTCGCGCAGAATCAAGTGATTCTGCCAAAACCTAGCCCAAAAAATCAAAAATTGGCATATCTCACAAAAAGATGCAACAATCCCGCGTTTCTTTCGGGAACGCGTGCATAGCGCACGGGCACCGCCGCAAAACATTTGCTGTACGGCACAAAAACAGGGCAGCAAAGCTCCCCGCAGTACAACGGCTGCCGGGCTTTGCTGCCCCAGGTTGTTTTTCTGTTTTACCCTTGGTTATTTGCCGTTGGCGGCATCGCGGTGCAGGGTGGCGATATCCACCAGCTCCATGCCGCTGATGTCATGGTCGCTGCGCAGGGCATTCACCAGAATGCGGGCGGTATCCAGCGCCGTGATGCACGGGATGGACAGCTCGGTTGCCTTGCGGCGGAACTTGACGGAATCGCGGTGCGGGTCACGGCCATGGGGGCTGGTGGAGATGATGTAATCCACCAGACCGCTTTCCAGCAGATCCAGCACATTCGGGCGTTCTTCGCTCATCTGGCGCACGGTGCTGCAGGGCACCATCTGGCTGTTCAGGTAGCGTGCCGTGCCGGGGGTGCCATAGATCTTATAGCCGTAGTCATGCAGCTTCCAGGCCAGCTCGGCGGCTTCTTTCTTGTCGGAATCCTTGACCGAGATAATTACGCAGGAACCGGGGCCGGGGGTCTTGAACTGGTAACCGGCGGCAACCAAGCCCTTGATCAAAGCTTCGTGCATGTTGGGAGCAATACCCAAAACTTCGCCGGTGGACTTCATTTCGGGTCCCAGCATGGTATCCACACCGTGCAGCTTCAGGAAGCTGTAGACGGGTACTTTAACAGCCACATAGGGGCTCTTGCCGTTGCGCCACAGGCCGGTGCCGTACCCCATATCTTTCAGCTTTTCGCCCAGGGTGCAGCGCACGGCCAGATCGACCATGGGCACGCCGGTGACCTTGGAAATATACGGCACGGTACGGGAAGAACGCGGGTTGACCTCGATGACGTAAACCTTGCCGTCCTGCACAGCGTACTGCACATTGACCAGGCCCACAACCTTCAGCTCGCGGGCAAAGCGGCCGGTGTAATCCACCAGGGTATCAATCACATCCTGCGGGAAATTATACGGCGGGTAGACACAGATGGAGTCGCCGGAATGCACGCCGGTACGCTCGATCTGCTCCATGATGCCGGGCACCAGGTAATCGGTGCCGTCGCAGATGGCGTCAACTTCACATTCGGTGCCGTAGATGTACTTATCCATCAGCACCGGGTGGCTCATGTCCACATGCTTGGTGATAACGCCCATATACTCGATGACATCGCTGGAGTTATAGGCCACGATCATATTCTGGCCGCCCAGAACGTAAGACGGACGCATCAGGACGGGGTAGCCGACCTCCTGGGCAGCCTGCAGAGCTTCATCCAGGGTAAAGACGGTGCGGCCCGCCGGGCGGGGAATGCCGCAGCGTTCCAACAGCTCATCAAAGCGTTCGCGGTCCTCGGCTTCATCAATGGCATCGGCCGGGGTGCCGTAAATGGGCAGGCCGATCTCATCCATATGCTTTGCCAGCTTGATGGCCGTCTGGCCGCCGAACTGCACCAGGCAGCCGTCCGGCTTTTCGGCAGCGATAATATGGTCAACGCTTTCGGGATTCAGCGGGTCAAAGTACAGGCGGTCACCGGTATCAAAATCGGTGGAAACCGTTTCGGGGTTGTTGTTGACCAGAATGGCCTCGCAGCCGTGCTTTTTCAGCGTCCAGACTGCGTGGACAGAGCAGTAGTCGAACTCGATGCCCTGGCCGATGCGGATGGGCCCGGAGCCAAAGACGAGGATCTTCTTTTTGTCGGTCTTATGGGCATTGATGAACTGCTCGGCCTCGTTCTCCTTATCGCAGGTGGAGTAGAAGTACGGGGTCTTGGCGGCAAACTCGGCAGCGCAGGTATCGACCATCTTGAAGCCGCAGACATAGTTGTCCATCGGCAGCTTTTCGGCACCGGACAGGCGCAGGATGGTTTTATCCAGGAAGCCGTAATGCTTGGCCTCCAGATACTTTTCGCGGGTCAGGGGGCCGTTTTTCAGGCCCAGCTCCAGGTTCGCCAGGTGCTGCATCTTATCCAGGAACCACCAGTCGATCTTGGTGATGTCATAGATGGTCTGGTGCGGCACACCGCGCTTGAGAGCTTCGTATACGCAGAAAGCGCGCTCGGAGTCCTGTACATGCAGGTGCTCAATGACTTCCTCGGTAGTCAGCTTTTCAAAGTCGGACAGGGTCAGGGTGTCCATGCCCAGCTCAATGGAGCTGACTGCCTTCATCATGGCGTGTTCAAAGTTGTTGCCAATGGCCATCACTTCGCCGGTGGCCATCATCTGGGTTCCCAGACTCTTATCAGCGTAAACGAACTTATCAAACGGCCATTTGGGGTATTTGACGACCACATAGTCCAGCGCAGGCTCAAAGCAGGCGCAGGTTTCGCCGGTCACATCGTTGGTGATCTCGTCCAGCGTGTAGCCCAGGGCAATCTTGGTTGCCACCTTGGCGATGGGATAGCCGGTTGCCTTGGAGGCCAGCGCCGAGGAGCGGGACACACGGGGGTTGACCTCGATGACCGCATACTCAAAGCTGTCCGGCTTGAGGGCAAACTGGCAGTTGCAGCCGCCCTCAATGCCCAGCTCGGTGATGATATCCAGCGCGGCGGTACGCAGCATCTGGTATTCCTTATCGGACAGAGTCTGGCTGGGTGCCACAACGATGGAGTCACCGGTATGCACGCCGACAGGGTCTAGGTTTTCCATGTTACATACGGTGATCACATTGCCCTTGTGGTCACGCATCACTTCGTATTCGATCTCTTTCCAACCGGCGATGCACTTTTCCACAAGGATCTGATGGATGGGGGAAAGACGCAGGCCGTTGGTTGCGATCTCGTGCAGCTTTTCAGGGTTTTCGCAGATACCGCCGCCGGTACCGCCCATGGTGAAAGCCGGGCGCACGATAACGGGATAGCCGATAACATCGGCAAATGCCATGGCGGAATCCAGGTCCTCCACCACCTTGGAGGGAATGCAGGGCTGGTTCAGCTTTTCCATGGTATCCTTAAACAGCTGGCGGTCCTCGGCACGGTCAATGGTGTCCGGCTTGCAGGCCAGCAGGCGCACGCCGCTGCGGTCCAAAAAGCCGCTGCGGGCCAGTTCCATGGAAAGGTTCAGGCCCATCTGGCCGCCCAGATTGGGCAGAATGGCGTCCGGCTTTTCCTTTTCAATAATGCGTTCCACAACTTCGGCGGTCAGCGGCTCAATATAAACATGATCCGCAATATCCGGGTCCGTCATGATGGTGGCCGGGTTGGAGTTGACCAGCACGGTCTCAATGCCCTCGGATTTCAGAGCACGGCAGGCTTGCGTGCCGGAGTAGTCAAACTCGGCAGCCTGACCGATGATGATAGGGCCGGAACCGATAACCAGCACCTTTTTGATTCTAGGATCTTTCGGCATCTCAACGGCCCCCTTTCACGCGGTTGATGCGGCGGACATTCTGCAAAAAGCGGTCAAACAGGAACTCGGTATCCTTGGGGCCGCCGTTTGCTTCGGGGTGGAACTGCACCGTAAAGCAGTTCCACTGCAGGTATTCAATTCCCTCACAGGTTTTATCGTTGGCGTTCACATGGCTGACGCGGCCGGTACCTGCGGGCAAAGTATCGCCCAGAACCGCATAACCGTGGTTCTGGCTGGTAATAAAGGTACGTTCCAGCGCAAAGTCGGTCACAGGCTGGTTGGCGCCGCGGTGGCCATACTTCATTTTGCAGGTTTTGGCGCCTGCAGCCAGGGCGGTCAGCTGGTGGCCCAGGCAGATGCCGAAAGCTGGGATGCCGGTATCCAGCATATCGCGGATATTGGCGATGACCTGCACGTTTTCTGCCGGGTCACCGGGGCCGTTGGAAAGCATCAGGCCATCCGGCGCAAGGGCTTTGAGCTCTGCCAGGGTGGTAGAAGCAGGCAGCACCGTTACACGGCAGCCGCGCTTACACAGGCAGCGCACAATGTTCTTTTTGCAGCCAAGGTCCAGCAGGGCAATGTGCAGCGGTTCTTCGCCCTCCGCCACACCGGCAGTGGGGGCAAAGCACTGCGGCTCGGTGCAGGTCACGGCATCCACCGCGCCGGTCACGGCATAAGCCTTGATGATGGGCATCAGGGCAGCCAGCTTTTCCGGCTCGGTTTCGGGGTCAAACTCGGTGGTAATGGCACCGTTCATAACGCCGCTTTCGCGCAGGATGCGGGTCAGGCTGCGGGTATCAATGCCCTCAATGCCGATAATGCCGTTTTCTTTCAGGAAAGTATCCAGCGTTTCCTCGCTGCGGAAGTTGGAAGGGGTCGTGCATGCTTCGCGCACGATGTAACCCTTTGCCCAGATCTTGCCGCTCTCTTTGTCTTCGCTGTTCATGCCGTAGTTGCCGATCAGCGGGTAGGTCTGGGTAATGATCTGGCCATAGTAGCTGGGGTCGGTCAGCGTTTCTTCAAACCCGACCATACCGGTGGCAAACACAACTTCGCCCACGGTAGTGCCCTGGCAGCCCAGGCTTTTGCCCTTTAAGATCCGGCCATTTGCCAAAATCAGATATGCCTGCATGTTTTGCCTCGCAATCCTTTGTTGTATCGAAATCCGGTTCCGGTTAGAGTTAGGGCAATACCGCATAATTCTAAGTGCCGATACGGCGAGCGAGGTGCGGCA
>OGQX01003391.1_pt1 | contig 10964 bp, 9 predicted proteins | sample 1553291 | NCBI WGS metagenome assembly OGQX01 (sample SAMEA2580030, study PRJEB22360) | human gut metagenome | biome: human gut; feature: human-associated habitat; material: faeces | place: Denmark | collected 2008/2010
TACGTGCCCCGCAGTCCCCTCTATATCATCTTATTCCCATCGTACCTTACTGTGCGTTTACTTTGCCGCCCTCTACTACCAGGCTGTCCTCATAGTCCAGACCATAGGTGTCTGCCAGAGTTGCTTCGTAATCTGCATGGAAAAAGTTCTCCTCACCCAAAGCTACGATCTCATCATTGATCCAGTCAAGCAGTGTGGTGTTGCCCTTGGAAACAGCGGGAGCAATGGTGTCTGCACTGCCCAGGGAAGGAATACCTACGGTATATCCTTCGTTCTGCAGAGCGAATGCGATAACTTCGGTGTTATCATTTGCCCATGCAACAGAAGTGCCGTTCTCGAAAGCTTCTTTTGCGGTTGCATAGGAATCAAACTTCTGTAAAGGAATATCCGGATAGTTTGCGATCAGATATGTTTCAGCGGTGGTGCCGGAGATTACAATGATGGAATCATCTGCATTCCAGTTGTCTAAGGAAGTGATCACATTATCATCCTTGGATACCACGCCAAGTGACACATTCATATAAGGAGAAGCGAAATCCACTTCCTCTGCTCTCTCGGGAGTTACGGTAAAGTTCGCCAGGATCACATCTACCTTACCGGTCTGTAAATACTCAATACGATTGGCTGCCTCTGTAGATACGAAATTCACATCTACCCCCAGGTCTTCGCCGAGTCTTCTTGCATAATACACATCATAGCCCTGATATTCACCGTTCTCATCCACATAGCCGAACGGGTTTTTATCGGAGAATACTCCGATGTTAATGGTTCCGCTCTCCTTGATCTCATCCAGTGTGCGGTATACTGCCTTGCCGTCTGCTGCCGCTGCGCTTCCTGCGTCTGCGGTTTTGCTGTCACTGCTGCCGCATGCGGTCAGCCCCAGTGCCAATGCTCCTGTTAATGCCAGTGCCAAAACGCTCTTCCACTCAAACTTCTTCATAATCCTTTTCCTCCTCTTCGATGTCTCATTTAAGTATCGAATCAACTTATGGGTAGGATTATATCTCCTATTTCATACTATGTCAATAGGAAAACAGTAATTTGTTTTTACTTTTTGCGAAAAAATAAAATCAATGCTATAATACTATTGTTACTTTTGATTGTAAACAGACCTTGTAACCGGAATTCTGTAAGAGATAATAAAGGAGAACAAAAGGATAATATATGAAAAAACCGATTTCACGTTTCTATCTGCTGTTGGTTCTCGTTCCGTTACTGTTACTGGCGAGCATGGGCGGCTATTACTTTCTGGAAGAAACTGCTGCAGGCAGCGATGTTGTTGTCGTTCCACAGACCCCTGCACCGCCTTCTGCCACACCGGTTCCCGTCCCTACTCCGGAGCCGACCCCCACTCCCTTCCCGGAGCATGACATTACGCTCATGGCTGTCGGGGACAACCTGATGCATCTGGGAATCGTGGCCAGTGGAAAACAGGAGGACGGAACTTATGATTTCTCCATGCTGTTTCAGGGGATTTCACCCTTCTTAAACGCGGCAGACATCCGGATCATCAATCAGGAAACTGTCATGGGCGGCAATTCCCGGGGATTTTCCGGTTTTCCCTATTTTAATTCTCCTACCGAAGTTGGGGATGCGATTGCGGATGCCGGATTCAACGTGGTTCTGCAGGCATCCAATCATACCGCGGATCAGAAGCTGGACGGCCTGTTGTACTGTGCGGATTTCTGGAAAAACAAGCACCCGGAGGTACTGGTAACCGGTATTCACGAAGACGCTTCACAGGCAGATGACATTCCGTTACTTACCATCGATGATGTCACTTTCGCCATCTTAAATTATACCTACGGTGCCAATACCGAGACACTCCCCTTAGATCTGCTGGGGCATCTGAATCTTCTGTGTGCCGTAAATGAGAAAAACGGACAGATGGACTTCACCACGCTGAACCCGCAGGTCTTAGAGGATATCTCCCGGGCAAAAGAACTGGCAGACATCGTCATCGTCTGTCCTCACTGGGGGACTGAGTATTCCTCCAAAATCTCAAGCTATCAGGAAAAATGGGCACTGGAGATGACAGAAGCCGGTGCCGATGTCATTATCGGAACCCATCCCCATGTGGTAGAGCCTGTGGAATGGATCACCGCAGAAAACGGCAATGAGTCTCTGTGCTATTATTCGCTGGGCAATTATGTGTCCACCCAGAAAAATGCTCTCAGCATGTTAGAGGGTATGGCCTGGCTGACTTTTCACGTTGCAGAGGACGGTGTCTCCATCGAGCGGAAGACCACCGGTGTGATCCCGCTGGTCTGTCAGTACACCTCCGGACCGGTACGGTTTGAAAATGTCTATCTGCTGGAAGAATATACCGAAGAGCTGGCGGCCTCCCACGGCATCCGCAATTATGCCGGTGTGGTCCTTCATCTGGAAGACCTGCAAAAATGGAGCGACGAGATTCTCGGTGATTTCGTACTCACCAAAGATCAGGCGCTCCATAATTTCAAAACCGATTCTATTAATCAATAACGTTTCTCATACCGATGATGGGACTGTAGTCCACAGCACTGATAATGACACCTTTCCGTGAATTGGCGGAATGGATGATCTGTCCGTCACCAATATACAGTCCTACATGGGTACAGCTCTTCCCTCCATTGGAACTATAACATACAATATCTCCTGGCTGAAGTTCTTCAGAACTGATACTGCGTCCGGCACCGGAATACTGTCCTCCCGGTGTACGGCTGATAGAATATCCGAACTCCGCATAGATAAAGCAGGTAAATCCCGAACAATCTGTACCTCCTGACAGACTGGAACCTCCGTGTACATACCGGTTGCCCAGATACTGCATGGCATACTCAATGATTCCCTGTCTGAGCTCCGCATTTGAGGTATAGGTTGTAGTGGGAAGTGTGATGTTCGTGATCACCTCCGGGGCATCCTGCTCGGCAGTCTGTTCTCTTGCCTGCAATGCCTTCTGTGCGGCAATTTCCGCCTGTTCCTCTTCTATTGTCTTCGCATAGATAAATTCTTCCGAGATCGTAACATATTCCGCAGAGACATAGCCTTCCTTGCTGTCGGTGTACTGTACCTTCAGCCAGTCTCCGTCATTCTCCAGAATTTTTACCTTTTCTCCATTGTCAATGTAACCAATTCTTTTTGCATCTGTGGCAGGATCCTGTCTCACATTCAGACGGTCTGCGATAACCACAGCATATCTGGTCACATAATTGTCTACAACCTCAGCTGCTGCATCTCCGTAAATAAAAAACTCTGCCTTGATATAGCCCTCCACATTACCGGAGATGATCCGGAACCAGTCCTGATCCTCTCCTGCCACATCCAGGATCTGTGCCACCGCTCCGTCATAGATTTTGCCCACTACGGCACTGTCCGTGTTCGGTTCTGTCCGGACATTGACGTAATTCGTCACATTGGCGATCGCTAACGATGCATACTCATCTGCGTTCGTATCCTCTACGGAAGCTTCGTCTACCGGAACATCCTCCGGATCCGACACCCCTTCCAGTGCTCTGGGATCTTCCGTCTCGCCACCCTGTACCGCCAGCAGATCCTCTATGGTAATCTGTCCGGTAGCCGGGATCGGCTCGACACCGATCTGATGTATTTCTGCCGCATGTACTTTCTGTACCGAGGTTTCACTCTGTATTTTCAGTTCTCCGTTTCCTGCTGCCACCACCATACTGACTCCGGTGAGAGCGACCGCCAGTGCCATGAACATTCTTTTTTTCATTATAATCCCTGTTACTTCCTACAATTACTGTTTTCTGATGACATTCTGTATAATAGCACATAAAGCAGCACCCGTCCACGAATATCTCCAAATATCTCAAACTACTTAAAATACTGCATCAACTCTTCCAGATCCGTGGATGCCTTTTTAATTGTTCCTGTATCGTCCGAAATTTTGTTAACTGCTTCTGCGATATCAGATACGTTTGCCGTTACTTCCTCGTTGCTGGCTGCATTCTCTTCACTGAGCGCAGAACCAGGCTTCTTAACATGTCGGATATTGCATCCTGAACTATGCTCTCCCGTTCTCCGGCAAAAGCCATTCCCAGAATCTCTCCGTCATCGGAACATACCGGCATATAATAGACATAATATTCTTCTCCCTGAATCTCTACTCCATCAGCTTCATAATCGTTACCGGCTCTGACCGTCTCCCATATCTGTGGATCAGCCTTGGTTCCTTCTGCCCTGTTCCCATCCTTGTCCACAATGGAAGTAATAAATCTCTCATCCTCCATGAAAAGCGTCTGTTCAATATGCTCATCCTGCAAAGAATCTATAAACTGATAACTGATATCATCCTTTTCCAGAATATCCTCACGGATATCCCATGTGAAATACTGCTCCACTGATGTAGCACATGCTTTCAGCCGCAGATAGGTACTGTCGACCAGTTCATCTTTCATTTTGCCCGATGCAGTCTGAAATTTTTAAAAATAAAGAATGCTTACGCCATGTAACATCGTGGTATTTCTCCAGTTCTCCGTTCCCAACGATCCGGTGTGCCAGATCAGTAGTCCGGTGTTTTCGGCATTTTCTCTTCTGCCTACTTCTGCCGTAAGCTCCACTCCCCGGGCATAGCCCCTTTCCTGCTGTACCACCGTAGGTTCCGTAACCGTCCATGCTTTTGCCGATAATATTCCGTTCTCATACCGCACCCAAATTCTGCATCCCGTTACAAAGCAGCTTGTCACGACCTCGCGGGAAATGCACTGCGCCTGTCCACGCACATACTGTATCAGATACATGGATACCGCATCGGAATGGGCCGCCGTACGGATGATCCGAAGTCCATAACCGTCCAGAGTGTCCGTGTCCGTCTTGATGCAGACATCCAGATACTGTCCGGCGCTGCCAAAACCCTGTCCGGCAGACTTTGCCGGATCGGCTTCCAACAGGACTTCCATATTCCGTTTGGTTTCCGTTCCCATCTCCGGTGCCGTGGTCGGCGTATAGCGGATCCTGGCCCCCTGCATTCCCTGATAGAGCCCTTCGCCCTTACTGCCGTCCCCTGTTGCACCGTAGTGCCAGGAGACCTGCGTCTTTTCCCGGTCCCACTTTTCAAAATCACAGGTATCCGCCGGACGCTTCGCATCAAAATTCCATACACCTTTTTCGTTTCCGGCATGGCTGTAAAGAGGAAGGTTATGAAAATCTGTCCAGATCCTGTCTGTTTCCACATCTTCCGGCGAAATAGCTTTTTCATAAAAGCACTGCACTGCTTCCCCGTATTCGCTGCGATTCGTTCTGGGTCTTATCTGTGCGAAAATATAATATCCCACATCATCTCCGGTGAGGGCATAAACTTTCTCCGGCTGATCCGGTTGGGAGATTGCCGTCACGATTTTGTCCTCTCCCCGAATGTTTCTGCTTCGAAACCAGATAATATCCGAGCAGTCATTCTCCGCTTCCGTAAAATCATAAGACAGCCGCAGCATTTTGCCTTCAAGACAGATCACCGGATTGCCCGTAAGCCTTGGTGCCGCCACTTTCCGGGGATGAATTCTGACATACGCACCGCTCTGCAATCCCTCTTTGGTCTGCGCCGTGAGTACTACTTCCGTCTCATGGTCTATATTACTGTCTTTCAGTTGCAGCAGACAGCTCCCCTCCGACACACGCTGTATTTCTATGGAGTCTGCACTGTCTCCTTCTATTTTAAAATGTATCTCACACTTCCTCTCACGCCCATCAAAGGTCAGGCATTTTCCCTTTATATTTATGGAAGATCCGCCTGCTTCCAGTTCAAAAGCCTCTGACTCCAGCAGAAGCTGTGTAGGAATATCTGTTTTTCCGGCAAAGCGGATCACTTCTCCGTTCCCCAACGGGTCCCAGTCGTCTTTCCCGCCCAGCAGATTATAGACATTGTAGACCGTTTCTCCATCCTTACGGATATAGTAGGCCTCTGCCAGCATCTTTTCGTCAATGTCCACCGTATGGGAATCCGCAACCTCCGGAGGCGTAAACCGGCCTTCCGGATATGTCACATTCGCCTGATAGCACTTCAATGCTACGGAAGGATATTTCGTCCACAAGACCGCAACTTTGGTGTCCGGCAGACCTGCGAAGCTGCTGTCGATCAGTGCGATCTGTCCTCCGACTTTTGTAAAATACTGTGCGTGAGTCTCCCCATCCTGTGGATATTTACAATGAAATGTACAGTTTAAGAATACCGCTCCCGTACCGGAAGCCTGATAGATCGGCATTCCGCTGTAAAAATCAAACTCACAGTCCAGGTACACTGCATTTCCATTCAGAGCATCATCCGTCTGTTCAAAATGACAATGTTCATACAGGCTTCTGCCCGCACCACATACGGGATACAGGTTCAGACGACTGACAAACCGGCAATTCTTCGCATGGAACTTATCGGCATTCGTATCCGCCAGCTGTGCCTGCGTAATGGCTTCTGTCCTCTTTTTCACAGACTGCGCAGGATCCAATGCATAATCCAGATCCACACAGCAATAATTCCCCAGAGTCAGGTTTTCCATCTCCAATTGTTCCCCGGAAAAATGGAACAGAGTATAATTCCCCTTCGCTCCATGGTCGTTCCCCCGATTGGCGGCAATCACCACATCCTCCGGGTTCTCCGACAGCCCCACCAATTTCAGATTTGCGCAGTTTACCTTGCATCCGTAAGGGTAAAGATCCTTCGGATCCTCCCTTACGATCACCGCCTCCGACTGCGGATCCTCCAGCCAATAGATGCCGGGAGCAATGTAGACCGTCACCGGGTGTTCCACAGTTGCTGCGTTTAGTGCTCCATCCGACAGGACTTCTCTGATGTTATTGTAAGTGTATGGATTTTTCTGTACTTCCTCGTTCGCAAGCCTGCTGTCCAGCAGGAGATGACAGGAATCGGGGTCAGGTTTTATCATAAATGTTTTTCCCTTCCTCAGAATAAAATAAGTGACCGATTACTTTTTACTATAGTAAACGACCACTTATTTATCAAGAGATTAAGTTATTAATATCCTACCATAGAAGTAAAAATTATGGTGGGAAGTCATGAAGAATTGTATCATGCTATGGAAAAATGACGCTGTTGATCTTGCCATCAACAACCAGAGAAGAGCTTTTTCGGATGCGTATAATAATGAAGTGCTGGCAGAAAGTAAAATTTATATTGAACTTTCCTCCAAAAATCCACTCAGTAAATTAAGTTCCCTGGAAACCGAAGATTTAAAAAATACCCCCTGCATTCTTGTCATCAACCAGACCGGACAGCAGGCTACCGCTTGCCTTTTTCACACTTCTAATAAACCACTGCTGCCAGAATGATATATACCAGAATCGACACCATACAGTACATAGAATTGGTTGTTGATACATAGGCACTGCCCTCTTCCTTTTTCAGAAAAGTCTGCATGCTGAAAGTGGCCGGCGCCGACATATAGGAAATGATGGCAAGATTCAACAGCATGTTATCTCCTATCCACAAATGCACTGCCCACAGCACTCCAATTGCCATAAGTGTCTGTAGCAGAACTCTCATCAGGATTGTCTTCAGGCATGGCCGGATCAGTTCCTTGGTCAGTTCCATGCTATATCCCACAACGATCAGAATGATTGCTGTCACGGATGTGGTAAGGATCCCTTCCACCGCCAGATATGCACCGCCGAAGGGACTGTCGATCAGGCAAATCACCACCTTGGACAGTCCTGCCAGGATTCCAAGCACACTTGCAATAAATGCCGGTGTGTGGAATGCACTCATACATAGTTTCTTTGCATTGATCTTCTCTCCGTTTTCCACCTGTCCCAGCATCCCCATATAGATGCTGAATCCAAACAAAAGTCCTGCAATATCCAGTACTGCGATCTGTGAGAGATTTTCCTGCCCGCACAGGCTGGTATACAAAGGATACGCCATGAGGCCACCCTCATATACACTGACCATAAACGGCAGGTACTTGCGGTATTCTTCGTTCATAAGTGGCTTCAACAGAAATCCTACTCCGAAAGATACCACCAGCATAACGAACATAATCCCCACCAGTTTCCAGGTCTCCACACTGTAATCCGCTGTGGCCAGTGCATGAAAGATTGCCACCGGAAGCATGATATTGGTTACCAGCAGTTTCATATTATCTATTCCACTTTTGGTAAGTAACTTTAATTTTCTGCATGCCATACCGAGAACCAGCATGACAAGTACCGGCAATATAATTTCTAATATTCTCATTTGTTATCCCTTTCCGAGGTATCCTATACTTTTTTATTTATTATACTTCGATTTTCCTATCCTGTATATTATGTATCCCGGAAGTTTTGTAGAAATGTTTTAGAATTGATGCAGAACTGTTAATGCCAGAATTCGGTCTGCATTTCAGATATGCAAAAAGGCACTGTATCTCAATTTTTTTTGAAATTCAATGCCTTTTTTACAACACAATCTTACCCAAAGAAATTATACTTGTTAGCCTCAAAAGCTTCCATATAGGTTGCCCCATTGGAACCATACCGGTTGGATGCGCTGACCACATTTTCGGAAGCATTCTTATTGATGTGCTCACCGAGAAATCCTATTTTGGGGGCGATGCCATTCTCTCCTCCCAGTACCTTCTGTAAGGTATCCGCATCCGCATTCCGGAATACTTTCTCGTCCACGATCAGGCTTCCGTCCTTTGCCTGACTGATTCCTATACTTTCCAGTGATTCTTTACTGCCCGCTGGAATGTTTTTTAACTGTTGCTGGTAAAATTCATTCATGATTCCGCCGGTGGTCTTAAGCTGCTTCATGGTAGCATTGTACGCTTCCACCATTTTGTTCACATCACTCAGGATGTCCGTGGTGTCTCCGCTCTCTTTTGCCTTGTCGTAGAGGGAATCCTTATCGCTGCCTGCAAGCTTTGACGCAGATTGGCTCAACTTCTCCGACAGATCCTCCAGCTTTGCATAATTATTTTTCCTCAGAATGTCCGTGGCACCGGTACTTGTGGTGTTCATGCTCTTCCCGATGGTTCCCAGCAGGTTCTGGGATGACTTGTTATTGATAATATCCAAGAGCGACGTTCTCTGAATGGGAATCCCGCTTTTTGATGCGGAATTTGCCAGCATTTGGGTTGTGATCCTCATTTTGCGACCTCCTTTGATCTGCAATTTTTTCTCTCTGTCTTCTATATCGCCGCTTTTCTTTCACCCTTAATATGTCTTGTAACGAACCGATCTTTTCATGTAACGAAACATCAAAAAATCAGCAGGCCCATCACCCGCTGATTCCTTTCTGAAGCATCACCGCTTACACTTTTCTCAGATACTTCATGTATGCGGTGACAAAGTCATTGTATTTCTGTTTTGCTAAAAATACGCTCTCACCGTTTTTCAATTCTATGTTGCTGTTGTCATACCGGGCGACCTCCTGCAGATTCACAAGAAATCCCCGATGGGAGCGGAAAAAGCGATCTCCCAGCTTCTGCTCCAGCACTTCCATTTTTTCATAAAAACAGTAGGGCTCCTTCTTTGACTTAGTGTGCAGCATAATTTTTCTGGCCTGGTTCTCGGCATAGAGGATATCATCCACAGGAATCCTGACATAGTTGCCGCCTACTTTTATAACCAGCGGTTCAACATTCTTTTTACTCCGGATCTGGCAGATTGCCCTGTCCATGACTTCTGTGAACTTCTGCTCATCGATAGGCTTCAAAAGATAATGAAACGCCCCCACATCATAGCCTTCAAACACATATTCACGTAAGGCCGTCACGAAGATAATCAGTGCATCCGACCTTTCCCGGATCTTTCTGGCCGTCTCCATACCGTCCGGTTCCGCCGCATTCTGCTCCCGGTTCAGGGAAATATCTAACAGGATCAGGTCAAACGCCGTCGGATCCGCCAACAGTTCTCCGCCGTCGGCAAACAGTCGGATTTCCCCCTCCGTACATTTCTCTACCAGCCTTTTCAGGTATTCTCTTATGGGCTGTTCATCGTCACATATTGCTATTTTCAGCATTCGTCTTCTACTCCCCCGGATCTTATTCCATTCAAACATTTCCTTTTTTATATCGCCACTTTTCCTTTGAAATTCAATCCTATGTAACGAAATGCGATTTTTGTGTAACGAAAAAATCAGCGGGTATATAGCATCCCAAAAGCTCTCTCTTGCGAGAGAGCTTGGTCTGCACCTGTAAAGTCAAGGTTGTTTTGGTGTAAATAGCATAAAAACGACAAATTCCATACAAAAAATTCCCCAAATCAGAAATTTTTGTACGGAATTTACTTATTTTGCTTATATAGCGAAAATGGAGACTTTTCAAACGGTAAAATTCCACATTTTTGTATTTTTTTCGTCCAAAACGGCGATTTAAATACAAACAAGATTTCCACTGACTGTCCCGATGCAACGCTCACAAAGAGAAGTACTATCACTCTGCGAACAGTTCCTTCTTCCGTTCAATCATCTCATCAATCTTCTCGATATACAGCCCTACATCCTTGACATTATCGCACCGTTCGATCCGTCCATCGGGGAAGACTCTCTTGGTGATGCTTCCGGCTCCCAAAGCCACGATGGTCTGTTTCTCCTCCATGATGAGGATGTTGTACAGTCCGTATTTGCCGGGACGGGCGTAGCCGGTGTTCTCGAAGTTGCCGGACATGTTCTTCTGTCGGTAGAGGTAATAAGGCTTCATTCCAAGCTTCTCAGCTCCCGCCGCCGCGATCTTCATGGTCTCGTCTGTATTATGGAGCATGGAGACACCGTTCTCCTGGATCCACTGGTTCAGACGGGATGCCCGCTTGATCGCCAGGGAATGAACGGTCAGGCTGTCCGGTGCCAGTTCCACGATCCTTTCGATTGTACGCTGTACATCCGCCTCCAGTTCTCCCGGCAATCCCAGGATCAGATCCATATTGATATTGTCGAAGCCGACTTCTCTTGCCAGCCGATATGCCGTAAGTACCTGTTCCACGCTGGCCTTTCTGCCGATGATATCCAGTGTCTCCTGCTTCATAGTCTGGGGATTCAC
>OGQX01003411.1_pt1 | contig 10930 bp, 10 predicted proteins | sample 1553291 | NCBI WGS metagenome assembly OGQX01 (sample SAMEA2580030, study PRJEB22360) | human gut metagenome | biome: human gut; feature: human-associated habitat; material: faeces | place: Denmark | collected 2008/2010
CAGGCGGTACCGTCATAGAAGAGTTTGAAATGAGTGGAACATCCACTCAGAAAGGAAAGCTTTGTTCTCAGTCACGCTTTACGTGAAATGCTGCCATGCCCGGATATACTGCGCTGTCGCCCAGTTCTTCCTCGATGCGGAGCAGCTGGTTGTACTTCGCCACGCGCTCAGAACGGCTGGGAGCGCCGGTCTTGATCTGGCAGGTGTTCAGTGCTACTGCCAGGTCAGCGATGGTAGTATCTGCCGGAACGGTGAGAAGAAATTGCTGTATAGCCTGCATTGTGTGCCATCTGGATTGCCTCCAGTGTCTCGGAAACAGAACCGATCTGGTTCAGCTTGATGAGGATGGAGTTGCCGCAGCCCAGTTCGATGCCCTTCTTCAGACGCTCGGTGTTGGTAACGAACAGATCGTCGCCGACCAGCTGCACCTTGCCGCCCAGCTTTGCGGTGAGCTTCTGCCAGCCTTCCCAGTCCTCTTCATCCAGTGCGTCCTCGATGGAGATGATGGGGTACTTTTCTACCAGGTCTGCCCAGTGCTGGATCAGTTCATCAGAAGTGAAGTCTCTGCCGGACTTGGGCTGGTGATAGAATCCCTTGCCCTTTTCGCTCTTCCACTCAGAAGATGCAGCATCCATTGCGATCATGAAGTCCTTACCCGGCTCATATCCGGCAGCCTTTACTGCCTCCAGGATGGTCTCGATGGTCTCATCGTCGCTGGACAGGTTCGGTGCAAAGCCGCCTTCGTCGCCGACGGAAGTAGCCAGACCCTTTGCCTTCAGAATCTTTGCCAGGCTGTGGAATACTTCCGCACACCAGCGGAGCGCTTCCTTAAAGCTGGGTGCGCCAACCGGCATGATCATGAATTCCTGGGTATCTACGGTGTTGGTAGCGTGTGCGCCGCCGTTCAGAATGTTCATCATCGGAACCGGCAGACGTGTGCCGGAAACGCCGCCCAGGAAACGATACAGCGGAATATCCAGTGCAGTTGCTGCTGCTCTTGCAGTAGCGATGGAAACTGCCAGGATCGCATTTGCGCCCAGCTTGGACTTGTCCTTTGTGCCGTCTGCTGCGATCATTGCCTTGTCCACAGCGTACAGGTCAGAGGCATCCATGCCAGTGATAGTCTCGTTAATGATGGTGTTGATGTTTTCAACTGCCTTGGTCACGCCCTTGCCCAGATAACGTGCCTTGTCGCCGTCACGCAGTTCCAGCGCCTCGAATTCGCCGGTGGATGCGCCGCTGGGTGCAGTACCTCTTGCGGTAGTACCGTCAACCAGAGTCACTTCCGCCTCAACGGTAGGGTTTCCTCTGGAATCCAGAATTTCTCTGCCAATAACCTTTTCGATCTGCAAGTAATTCATTGCTATACGACTCCTTTACGTACTCTCATTTTATAGTTAGTTATCTCTAACCAGATTTATTGTACCACAGAATCTCTCCCTTGTCAAGAGGAACTGACAACAAAAAGTTTCTGTTCGCAGAGAGTATGCCCGCAGCGGCGGAAAATATACAAGCAGCAGCGCACAAAAGACCGCCTTTTCCCACGGTGTGCCGGGAAAAGGCGGTCTTTTTCTGTTTTCTATGGTTTATTTCTGGAATCAGCCCAGAACAACTTCGATCTGGTTCTGTTCAGCCAGTGCAGCAGCCGGAACATAGTCGCCTTCCAGTGCCTTACCGTTCAGTGTCAGAGATGCAACGCCGCTCTGTACGTGATTCGGGTTCTTGACTGTGATGGACAGCTGCTTGCCACGGAAGGATTTTTCCATGGTGAAACCATCCCATGCACCCGGAATGGACGGGCAGATATGCAGACCGTCTGCATCCGGACGCATACCGCAGATACCCTCTACGCAGCCGACCATAACAGTGGATGCAGTACCGGTCAGCCAGTGTACGTGAGAACGTCCTGCATACGGGGATGCTGTGGACTCGGTGAACTGACCGTGTACATACGGTTCCAGCACACGCTGTTCTGCCTTGTCGTTCATGGATGCCGGAGAGCTTTCCTCGAAGTAACGGAACGCATCGTCACCGTGACCCAGCAGGCTCTCTGCAAGGATCAGCCAGCCCTGAGACTGGGAGAAGATACCGCCGTTTTCCTTGGTATCCGGATTGAAAATGTGCATCAGTGCGCCGTCGAAATAGTTGTCGATATACGGCGGATCCAGCAGCTTTGCACCGTACGGGGTATCCAGGATATCTGCAACAGACTGCATTGCCTTGTCGCTCTGTTCCTTGGAGGCGAAACCGGAGATAACGCTCCAGCTCTGAGGATTCAGCCACATGGATGCCTCCGGATCCTTCTTTGCGCCAACGACTACGCCGTCTTCCCGGATGCCACGGATAAAGCGGTCCTCATCCCAGCAGGCAGCCAGTGCTTCGCCCAGCGCCTTCTGTACCTTGTCCAGATAAGCGATGTACTCGTCATCCTTGCGCTCTGCTGCCAGCTCGTGCATCATGGACATTGCATAGTACAGCTGGAATGCAACGAAGGTGGATTCACCCTTCTTGCCCAGACGCAGGCAGTCGTTCCAGTCTGCGTGGAGACCTGCCGGCATATTGTGGTCGCCCAGGCGCTCCATGGAGAAACGGATCGCACGTTTCAGATGGTCGTAAACCGTATCCTCGCCGCCGTTTGCATAGACGATCACTTCATCGTAGAATGCCTTGTTGCCGGATTCGCCCACATACTTGCGGATGGTCGGGAACAGCCACAGCGCATCGTCTGCACGGTAGGACGGGTGACCTGTCTCCTTGACATATTCCGGATCGTCCGGGGTGTTTTCATGGCCGGCATTGTGGTCGAACTTGACCAGCGGCAGACCGCCGCCGTTGTCTACCTGTGCAGACAGCATAAAGCGGATCTTTTCTGCGGCAAGCTCCGGATCCAGGTGAATGATGCCCTGGATATCCTGTACCGTATCCCGATAGCCGTAGCCGTTGCGCAGACCGCAGTATACGAAAGATGCTGCACGGGACCAGATAAAGGTAATGAAACACTGATAAGCGTTCCATACGTTGATCATGTTGTTGAAGGACTCAGACGGTGTGTCTACCTGGAAGTGGTTCAGCTTGCCGTGCCAGTAAGCCTTCAGTGCCTCGACTTCTTCGTCTACCTTGCCGGCAGTCTCATAGGATGCCAGGATCTCGTTTGCCTGGGTGTTGTCCTTCTGACCCAGTACGAAGATCAGTTCCTTGGACTCGCCCGGCTGGAGCGTGATATCGCTCTGGAGTGCGCCGCAGGCATTGCCGTTGTAGTTCATCTCACCGGTACACTTGCCCTGCTCTACTGCGATGGGGTTGGAATAGGTGCGGTACGGACCGATAAAGCTGTCCAGATTGCCGTTATAGCCGGAGATCGGTGCGCCGACCATGCCGAAGAAACGCTCTCTATGGTTGGAACCGGTAGCATCCTTGCCGCTGTTCTCGTTGATGTGCTGGAGGATCTTGTTGCCCTCAAAGCTGGTGCGTGTGATGAACAGGGTGTACTGGAGGTTGACCTGGTCCTGCTCGTAGTTATTGTCGTTGGTGAACTCTACGAAACCGAATGCAGACAGGTTTCTCGGCTTGTCGCTGTTGTTGGTGATGACAGCACGCCATACCTCATAGGTAGCGCCGATGGGAACATAATATGTGACCTCAGAAGAGATGCCGGCATAGTCTGCGGAAATCACGGTATAAGCTGTGCCGTGGCGGCAGACGCTCTTGTAGGCATCCAGCGGCTTGCCTACCGGCTGCCAGGTGGCAGACCAGTAGTCCTTGGTGTCGTTGTCACGCAGGTAGATGTAGCGTCCCGGCAGCGCCATCATGGAGTTGAACCGGAAACGGCTGATTCTGCCGTTTGCGCCAGACTTGACAAAGCTGTAGCCGGCAGCGTTGTTCGAGATCATTGCGCCGTATTCCGGGGAACCCAGGTAGTTGACCCAGGGTGCCGGCGTATCCGGATGATCGATGACATACTCTTTGTTTTTCAGATCAAAGTAACCATACTGCATAAGTAGTATCTCCTTTTATCAATATTTTACGGTGTTGATTTCTGCATCTGCACGGCAGTCCGCACAGATACGGTAAGAGCCTGTACCACGAAGTTGATACAGGCTCTGAACTGTACAGATTTATCATACCATAGAACGAAACAATTTGCAAGGGGTTTCCGAAATTTTTTGCAGAAAATGTGAGATTTGGCGGTGCTGAGACACACGATGCCGCCGCAGATCACTTCTGTGCCGTCACGCCGCACACCGTCAGCACGTCCCCGTCTACGGTAAACTTCACTTCCAGCCGGGCAAAGCCGAACCCGTATACCCGTTCCGGGTCGTGCTGATAGGACGGTCTGGGGTCCTGCGCCAGCACTTCGGTCAGCCCGTCCCGCAGCTGTTCCGGGACTTTTTCCAGCCACTGTTCCGGAAATACCACTTTCAGCCGATGTTCCGCCGCCGGCACGGCAAAGCCGCCTCTGGCATCCGGATGGCTGTCGATATGGGGCAGATAGGGCTTGATGTCATAGATGGGCGTGCCGTTCATCAGATCTGCACCGGACACCACCAGATACGGAGCATCTGCGCCGTGCAGCACCACTTCTTCCAGCTGTACCGCCGACAGCCCGACGGGATTCGGACGGAACGGCGAACGGGTGGCGAATACGCCCATCCGGGTATTGCCGCCCAGCCTTGGCGGACGTACCGTGGGAGACCACTTCTGCCGCACCGCCTGGGAAAACTCCCAGATCAGCCAGACATGGGAAAAATCCTCCAGTCCCCGAAACGCATCGGGATTCCGGTATTCCGGCGCAAAGACGATCCGGGAACGGAGACTGTTGACCAGTCCGCTCTGCCGGGGAATGCCGAACTTGGTGGGAAAGTCGTTTTCGATATGGGCAATGATTTTCATGCAAAACGCTCCTTTCCCGTTATGTCAGATCTTTCTTCTGAAAGACACGGCAGCTGAAGAAATAGCACAGTCCGGAGACCACCAGGGACAGTATGGGTATGGCAATCGCCGCCGGCAGCAGCATTGCGGAAAACGCCGCAGGCAGGACGGCAGGATTGTCCGCTATTTCCTGCACGAAAATGCTGCCCGCACCCATGAAAACACACGCCGGAATCACATAGACCAAAATGGAGATCAGCCGCACGTATTCCGGCGGAAACCGGAACAGCAGCAGTGTGGAAACGCTGCCCATGAGCAGCACGACCCAGAACACAAGCCATGCGGCAAGCAGCATATTGCAAAACACCTTGACTTCAAACGTCCGCAGCACCAGACTGACAAGGGCAGCCAGCACAAGGTATGCCAGCATACTGCCGAATACGATCAGCAGCTGCAAAAGGAATTTCGACTGCACCACGTCTTTTCGTGTAACAGGCATCGTCAGTGCAAAACGATTCCAGTTGCAGGAATGGTCATAGGAAAAGGTGCTTAAAGTCTGCGCATCCATCATCACCATCCAAAAACCCATGTAAGACCAGCCGTTCTGGAGATTCATGCCGGAAACGGCTGCGATAAAGATGTACAGAATAATAAAAATTCGTCCGGCTTTCCATATGGTATAGAAGTCCTTCAAGAGCAGTCCCTTCATTTTTTCTGCGCTCCTTTCACATACAACAGCAGGATCTCGTCCATGGTTGCTCTGTCCACTACCGCCTCCGGATATCTCCGCAGCAGCTCTTCCCGATCCGGCACAAGCACGTCATAGGAATAGTCCTTTTTCTGCCATGCCAGCACCTCTGACCCGTCCAGTTTCTGAAACTGCTCCTCGCCGCAGCGCAGTACGCCGTATTTCCAGAGCAGTTCGTCCTTGGGCTTGGTCAGCAGCAACTTTCCTGCATGGAGAAATGTCACATAATCCGCTATCTTTTCCAGGTCGCTGGTGATGTGCGACGAGATCAGAATGGCGTGTTCCTCGTCCCGGACAAAGTCCAGAAACAAGTCCAGTAAGTCATCCCGTACCACCGGGTCCAGTCCGCTGGTGGGTTCGTCCAGAATCAGCAGTTTCGGACGGTGGGCAAACGCCAGCACCAGGGAAAGTTTCATGCTCATGCCACGGGACAGCGCCTTGATCTTCTGCTTGGGATCCAGAGAAAACTGCTCCAGCAGTTCCCGGAAATATGCCTCATCCCAGTTCCGATAGGTTTTCCGACAGATCTTCCCTGCCTTTTCCACCGTCAGTTCCGGATAAAAGCAGATGCTGTCGAACACCACGCCGATCTGTTCTTTCATGGCGGCACTGTCCGTGGTCAGCGGTTCGCCGCAGTACAGCACCTCGCCGGCATCCTTCCGGATGAGTCCCAGCGCCGCACGGATGGTGGTACTTTTTCCGGCGCCGTTCTCGCCCACCAGTCCCATGATCGTTCCGCCGGGAATGGAAAGGCTGATGTGTTCCAGCCGGAAATTCACATAGGAACGCCCCAGATCCCGTATCTCTAAAATGTTCTGCATGGTCAGTTCTCCTCCTCATAGAATATGGTCAGCGCCCGGATGAGCTGTTCCAGCGGTATGCCGCCGGTTCGTGCGATCTCTGCCGCCGCACTCAGATGTTCTTCCGCCCGGCGCTGCTGTTCCTCCAGATAAAACGCCGGATCCTGGACGGCAACGAAACTGCCACGTCCGACGGTCGTTTCGATGAACCCGTTACGCTGCAGTTCCTCGTAGGCACGCTGTACCGTGATTACACTGACGTGCAGAGACTTTGCCAGGCTGCGCATAGACGGGATCGGATCGCCGGCACGCAGTGTGCCGTCCATGATCTGCGCCTTGATCTGCTCCGTGATCTGGGTATAAATGGGTTTGCTGCTGTTGCTGCTGAGAATGATCTCCACAGGCTCTCCCCCTTTCACTGTGCTGATTGTACTGATTCAATAGGTACAGTATAGCACATTGCAGTACACTTGTCAAGAGGTATTTTTCAGAAAAGATTTGTGCCGCACTGCCTTTACAATTTCGACAGAATATGCTACAATAGAACAAGCATACAACGATCTTTACAGAAAGGAGACCTGCCATGCGTTCTGCCAAACCCGTAAAACGTGTCCTTCTGGGGCTGCTGGTGCTGTGCATTCTTCTGGCAGGCGGATGGTATCTGCTGACACCGTTCCCCATCGGAAAAGCCATGCCCGCCGACGAGCCGTTTTCCCTCTCGGTAGTCACCGCCGGCGTTTCCGTCACGGGAAAAGCCACCACAGAAAGCGTGACCTATGACTTCCAGCCCGGAACAAAGGAATACGACGCACTGCTTTCCCTGCTGGACGGCTACACCTATCACCGCAGCTTTCTCACGCCGCTGCCCCTGGAAAGCTACACCATGGACATAGACACCACCAGCTTTCTACTGCGCAGCGGCGACCAGCTGTACCAGGTGTCAGACTGCGGCGACTTCACCGTTTCCCCTGCCGCCGGCGGCAGCATCCACCTGTACAGCGTAGGCTACTGGGGCAAGGACAAGGCACAGCGGTTCACCTCTGAATTGCAGGCGCTGCTGAAAAGCTGCACGCCCACCGAAACAGACGATTCTGAAACATAAAAAAAGCAGGACAGCGCATTTCAATTTCGACACGCTGTCCTGTTTTCGTTTTCCCCAAATTATACTTATGCACCCTGCACCGGCAGTTCATCTACTAGATGCACCAGAAACTGCATCAGAATCGCAGCGTCTGCCTGGCTGATCGTACCGTCCTGGTCGCAGTCGCCGTTTACCTTGGCGTCGCTGTTGAGCGTCACCGTTCCGGCGGCTGCCTTTGCCAGCAGGACGGCATCCTGGATATCCACTCTGCCGTCCAGGTTCACATCCCCGTAGACCGGCGTTTCTGCCAGCGTCACAAAGGGAATGGCATTGTCCGCCGCATACTGTTCCGCAGTAGAACCGGCATAGCCATAGATCACCAGATTTTCATTGCGGTACGGATTGGTTTCCAGCCAGACGGACACATAGCCCAGTCCGGTATCCGTCAAGTCCACATCACGGGAGAGAATGGTCACTTTTTCCAGAGTGGAATCGGTTTCCAAAGCCATGTCGCCGATCTCCTCCACCCCTGCCGGAATGGTGAGTTCTTTTACGCCGGCGTTAAGAAATGCTTGATTTCCAATGATTTTCAGACTGTCCGGCAAGGTGATCCGGGTGCAGTGGGTATTCTCAAATGTGCTGTCCCCGATGGAAACCACGCTGTTTCCCAGCTGTACCGTTTCCGAATCCCCAAATCCGAGGAATCCCAGCGGCGCATCCAGCTGCGTCACTCCATCGGAAACCACAATGTGCTTGATGCCGGTAAACGCTGTCCGCACTGCATAAGCCTCCGGCATCAGTTCTGCGATGGCTGCGTTCTTTTCCTCGCTGCCCATTGCAGAAGGATCATAGCCGTTTGCCTCCAGCAGTTCCGTCAATTCGTTTGCTGACGCATTCGACCATTCCTGATATTCTTCCCAAGGATAAACGCCCTTTTCAATGGTGCAGGTATCGCCCTGTATCACAGTCTCCACACCGTCCGCCGATGCAGATTCCCATGTGCAGCGCACAGTGTCTCCGTCCATCGTCCATGTCATGGTATCGCCCAATGTGCCGGTAACTTCTTCTGCGGAAACCGGCAACCCTGCCGTTCCGGTCAGCATCGTCAATGCCGCCAGAAGTGCCGTCAGCTTTTTACACGCTTTCATACGATCGCCCCTTTTTCATTTTTACTCGTCATATACTGCCGTAAGATTCACTTTCCTGTGATTTTGTTCTCACAGGTTTTATTATAACATAGTATTCTAAATATGTCAACTTTTTTTGCGGATGATTCACAGAATTGGAAAACAAGGATTTCACAGAGGCACAAAAAAGCCGTACTTTCCAGTACGGCTTTTCTATCAAGTTGAAAAGTATGTTTATCCCTGCCACGGTTCGGCATAGACGGAATCCACGCCCAGATATTCTTCCAGGGTCAGACCGTATTTCTGTATCTCTTTTGCCACGTCCACGCCCACATAGCGGATGTGCCACGGCTCATACTGATAGCCGGTGATGCTCTCCTTTCCCTTGGGGAAACGGATGATAAACCCGTAGTCGGCGCAGTGCTGTGCCAGCCAGACGGATTCCTGGGTATCACCGAAGGCATCGTCAATGGTGTTGCAGTCAATGGTGAGTCCTGTCTGATGTTCCGAATAGCCGGGGCGGGCAGAAAAGCTGTCCGCTTGTTCCCAGCCGTATAAATTGCAGTAGTTGTTATAGATCTTCACCTGGTAGGCGTAGTCCCGGTAATCCGAACCGATATAGATATCCAGCCCTTCCTGTGCCGCCGCATCGCTCAGCTTTTGAAAAGCATCCTTTGTCACCGGCTGCAAACCGGGGTCGTAGTTTTCCGCCAGCGGATAGGACTTGTTGACGATCAGAATACCGTCCACATACGTTCCCTCTTCCCGCTGTTCCAGACGGCGCACATCCACCTGATAGGTGCTGCTGCCGTCCGTGATCTGACAGCTGCCCTGTTTCACGCCGGTAACGGTTCCATTGCTGTCCACAGTTGCCACCGACTCGTCGCTGCTCTTCCACTTCCCGGCGGAAAGCTGTGCAGTATTGCCCTCCAGCACCGCCAGAAACGCCTGTGCATCGGAATTCTGCACCGTGCCGGAATCACTGGTCACAGCTGCGGTTCCGGGATCAGCTGTACTGCTCTGCAAAACGGATGTTTCTCCCACGTGATTGAGATGATTGGGAACAAACAGGAGCCATACCGAAAAACCCAGCACTGCTAGGCAGAGCAGCAGCGCTGCTGTCATCAAATGTTTTTGCCGTTTGCGGCTGTGCTGTCGATTTCTGCTCATGTTGAAACATCCTTTCTCTGCGAATTACTGTGCGCTGTAGATCACAGTGCGGTCGGTGAGATCATAGCCGCTCAGTCCGCTGGTGCCGTCGGAATCCTCACCTGCAAAAGCAAAGCGATACGCTGTGATCGTCTCCACCTCTGCCGGGTCGATGGGTTCGCTGTAGCAAAATACGTCTGTGGCGCTGTCCTTCTCCCAGTAGTTCTCTGCCAGCGGCACATACTGCTCGATGGTATCCGTCTCACAGCCGGGCAGCGCATGGATACGCTGTAACATTTCGTCACCGGCTGTGTACTGTGCCATCAGTTCGTCGAAGATCTTTCTGCCGTCTTTCAGCGTGATAACATAGTTGACCGCATGGTTCTGGTCGTCCCATTCTGCCGGCGCAGCGATGCTTGCGGACAGGGTCTGCAATGTCACTGTGCCGCCGTCAAACTCCGCCGTGATGGGCGCTGCGCTGGCGAAATCCAGTGTCACGCTGGTATGCCAGCTGCCGGAGATCACGCCGTCTGTCTCTGCGTAGAGTTCCTTTTCCCGGTCGCTGCACTTCTGATCCAGATGGTTCTCCCGGCGGTAGGCTTTCCAGGCATCCACATCAAATTCTGCCAGAAGTTCGCCGTTCCCCCAGTCTTTCAGCGCATCTTCCCCGAAGTTCTGCCGGACATAGTCCTGCTGGAACTGGTCGTCATAGGCTGTCAGCTGCGACCAGATCTGAGAGATCTGCGCCTCCGTGTAGAAGTTCCGGAAGGTCACATCCAGTGTTTTGCCCTGCAAGTCGGTGCGGTTGATACGGAGATTGATGTAATATGCCCCGTCTTTTTCCCGGATATCTGCCGTTTTGCCGTAGCAGTCCAGCGCCTCGCTGCTGCCGTCAGCGCCCTGCAAGGTCAGCTGATAGGGCAGCTTGAAACCGTCCTGCAATGCTGTGCCGTCCTTGGCAGTCACCTGAAAGCTCAGCATCGTCTGGCTGTCATCGCCGTACATTCCCAGCAGGGCAAACTGTATGTCCTGGTTGGTGCTGTCGAAGCTGGCATCCGGCGTAGCGACAAGCGCCGCCAGCTTTTCCGGATTTTCCGGCGTTTCCTCGCCGGTCAGACTGTGAAAAAAGGCATCCAGTCCGCCGACACCGGCAGCC
>OGQX01003421.1_pt1 | contig 10904 bp, 9 predicted proteins | sample 1553291 | NCBI WGS metagenome assembly OGQX01 (sample SAMEA2580030, study PRJEB22360) | human gut metagenome | biome: human gut; feature: human-associated habitat; material: faeces | place: Denmark | collected 2008/2010
TGCTTTTCAGTTTTCCAATTGTCGCGGATATCTTTTAATAATTGCAGTACGTTGTTCTTTGTCCAACGATATGGGCGTTGGTAATATGGTATTCGCAATTGAGCAGTCAGTGTCTCGCCGACAGTTTGTATTGAAGAACGTAACTTGTTACTTTCTTCTGCCTCTTTCACGCTACGTTCAATCTGAAGTCCCCTCTCATACTGTATAATATGATATTCCAAAGCATCACGAATATCTTTGAATGCTTGATAAAAATCCGACTCACAGGTAATCTCTGTCTTTAATGTCCATGCCCCATTTTGGCGTCCCCACCAGCCTTTTGGGGTTATGTTAGCATAAGGAGCATGTGCATTAAGATAGTTGCGAATCCCTCTCCAAGTTCCTGGTTCACTTTCTATATGCAAGCTGACCTTGCCTCCATTAAATTCATAATGAAGGCAATCACCCAAATGAGTTCCTGCTTGGACAAAGCACCAATCACCGTTCCAACTGTAGGGTTGGTTAGGAAATTCCTTTGCGCAGAATGCCGCGAAGGCTTCTTTTGTTGTTATCTCTATCAGTTTCATATTATAAAAAACTCGTCGCAAAATTAGGTATATACTTATGCCAAAATGCAGCGTTGGACCAATAGTGTCCTAAACGTTTTGCAGGGTAAAGAGAAAAGGGTAGGTTTGTAATTGAAACAAAGCACAGCTAGTAAAAGCTGTCACAAACCACCCTTTTCAATGGCAAATATAACACTATTCGCACAAGTAATCCGACTCATACCTCGAGAAATCATCCAACGATTAGTCAAGAAGCATGGCACAGACAAGCATGCAAAGGGCTTTAACTCGTGGAGCCATTTGGTGACTATGATCTTCAGCCAATTCTCGGGTAGCGTGTCGCTACGTCAAATCTCAGAGGGGCTACAATCTGCTACGGGCAATCTCAATCATCTAGGTCTATCACGAGCTCCCTCCAAATCCAATATCAGTTACCAAAACGCCAATAGGACTTCTCAGTTCTTCGAAGATGTCTTTTATGCCCTCTTCCAATATTTGGGACAGCACGGAGGTCTCAAGCAGATGAAGAAACGGCTGAAGGCGAAAGTCTGTCTATTGGACTCCACCCTAATGTCTCTCTGCCTAGAGATGTACGACTGGGCTCTATACACGCACACCAAAGGTGCCGTCAAGATGCATACAGTGCTTGATTTTGAGACACTTCTGCCCGAATTCGTCTGTATAACCAATGGCAAGGGAGCCGACAATACGATTGCCAAAAAGCTTCACTTTGCCCGAGGCACCATCGTTGTAGCTGATCGAATCTACAGCGATACTGAGCTTCTGAATCATTGGGACAGCACAGGGGTTGTTTTCATCGTCAGAGGAAAAGACAACATCCAATTTGAATCAATAAGGGAGAGAGATTTGCCTGATACGACGTCTCAAGAGATACTGATAGATGAAGAAGTGAGACTGACAGGCGTAGAGACAGCGAGCAAGTACCCTAAAAAGATTCGTAGGATAGGCATCTACAATGTTCAAGGAGGCTATACGATTGACGTGTATACCAATGACTTTGAGCATGCAGCCAGCACTATTGCAGCACTATATCGCTCACGTTGGAAGATTGAGATCTTCTTTAGAAACCTCAAGCAAAACCTGCACATCAAGAGCTTTCTGGGGACCTCTCAAAACGCTGTCGAGATTCAGATTTGGACGGCTCTGATTACGATTCTCCTACTTCAATATCTCAAGCGAATAGCAAAACACCCCTGGTGTCTCTCCAATCTAACAGCATCTTTGAGACTCAACACGTTCACCAAAATCGACCTCTTTCAGTGGATCAATGAGCCGTTTTCACCGCCTCCAGACGAACCCGAAATAGCATAGGGGGGATACCCCCGTTTTTACAGCAAGTGTCAAGGGGCGATTGACCCGCTTGACAGCTATTTCACACCCTTCGCCCGCCAAAAACGTTTAGGACACTATTGGGGAAACACTAGTATGTAGCTCTGGATATAATTCTTTCATCCTTTCTAGATAGTCGATTCCAGTTATCGTGCTTTTATCAATCCATCGCTCCCAATAGTCTTCAAATCGTGTATCTCGAGTATCGAGAAATAGCAACCTAAGCTCCTTGCGATAACGAGTAATCACACCCATTACCTCTTGCATAGATTGACGGTGATACTCTTCTGAGGTAAAGATCTCAAGTGAAAGGTTCTTATCACAATTATGTTTTTCCAGTATATTAGTCATCGCCTCGAAAAGTGGACGCAAGACAATTGCCAGCAAATCATCCTTGCAGGGATAATAATTGTATATGTTGCTTAGCCCAACACCAGACAGCTTGGAAATCTCACGCATAGACACCGCTCTGAAGCCTTTCCTTAGAAACGCTTCTCGAGCTGTATCTTGCAATAGTCTGCGTGTATGTTCCTTTGTCGTCTGCATAATAACAACTTAATCCTATCTTCTGCGAGCAAAATTCGCAAAGTTTTTCAGAACACACAATACCTAAAAATAGGGATTTTCCGATCGGCCTTCTTGTTATTTATGACATGATAGAACTGCGAGATGAATGATTATTCATACTTCCAACTAGTGCATTCCTCTAGTAATCCCGCCAATAGCAACCTAGAAGGCATTGGCATCTATCTTTACGAATCATTCTTTGATGAGATGAGAGAGTGTTGGGTCAGCTTTGATACGAGCAGTCTCAGAGTCTACGAGGGATAGCACCTCTTGCTTGACTTGGCGATAATTGGCTTCAATAGTCTCCCGCAGACTGTCGGAGCCATTTTCGTTTGTAAAGTCCGCTATGATGGGGATAGGCTGGTAAGCTTTCGTTTCAGCAGAGACCTTGGCAACATCCACAACGATCTCAGCGTGGAAGATTTTCTGATCGATGCGTTCATCGAAATTGTCTGAGACAGCTCCAACGAACATACCTTGTGTAAGGTTACTAATCTTACTTGCAGGAATCAAGCTATCCATCTGCGTAGATATAGATGTGGACTTGTCGTTACGATTGATGGTCATGGACTGCCGTTGCTGAAGCACTTTGCCAAAACGCTCAGAAAGCGTCTTAGCCGTTTCTCCCACGACTTGTCCGCTAAAAACATTACCCACGGTGTTCTGTATCACCTTACTCTCCTTATCCCCATAGTCGCGGGTCAGCTGAGAGAAGTCCTGAAAGCCTAAACACACAGCGACCTTGTTACTACGAGCTGTAGCAATCAGATTATCAAGACCACGAAAGTAGATGGTCGGTAGCTCATCTATAATCACCGAGCTCTTAAGTTGATGCTTCTTATTGATGAGCTTCACAATGCGACTATTGTAGAGGCCGAGCGCAGCCGAATATATGGTCTGTCGGTCGGGGTTGTTCCCTACCACAAGCACTTTCGGCTCATTAGGATTGTTGATGTCTAGAGAGAAGTCATCGCCCGTCATCACCCAATACAATGCTGGTGAAATCATTCTTGACAAAGGAATCTTCGCTGATGCAATTTGCCCCTGTAACTGGTCTTGCGCTCCACCCTCCCAAGCGTCCATAAAAGGCGAAAGGTAGTTCGCCAGCTCATCGTAAGAGGTGAGTATCGGGAATATCTGGGCATACGGTCGATTCAAGAATTCTATGGCATGTGGAAAGGTGCAATACTTCCCCTCCTCGTATATCTTCAAAAACCAGATGATAGCTGCAAGCAAGATAATTGGAGACTCCACAAAGAAATCACCTTGCTTCTGAATCCACGAGCGGTTGAGATTAAGCATAATTGTATGTGCCGATTCGTACGCATCGGAGATGTCGCTCATAAAAGCTGGATTGATGGGATTACAGCGGTGCGACTTACGAGGGTCATCAAAGTTAATCACAAAGAACTGTGGTTGTACTTTATAAGCATCCAAATGGGTACGTAAATGGTTATAGGCAATCTCCGATAAGTCGGGGAACTTGTAGTCGTAGATGTACATCGCAAAGCCTTTTTCAATCTGCTGCTTGATGTAGTTATTCACGATGGCATACGACTTACCCGAACCTGGTGTGCCGAGTACCATTGAGGCACGGAAGGGATTGACTACGTTAATCCAACCCTTGTTCCATTTTTTCTTGTAGTAAAAGCGTGTCGGCAGATTGACCGAGTACTCGTTCTCCATCAGTCGGGTTTCTTGCATAAAACTCTCATTCTCCGTATTAAATACATCATCCATCAAGTTATTTTTGAGCAGTCGGCTCATCCATACACCGCCCATCAGCAGACAGATATACCCCACAGAGAGTGTGAAGATGTAGAGCGAAGCTGCACCAACGACTCCAATCGGAAGTGCCAGCAGCCACCAATTGAGGAAGAAGAGTACAAACCCAATGGCTAAGACCGTCCAAATCTTAGCCCAAGTAATCTTCTCTTCCTTTACACCACGAGTTCCTAAGCAAGAAAGGGCAAGGAACAGCACACAAAAGAGCTTCGTCCAGAGAATCGAGGAGAAGAGTCCTGCTGTCCGTTGAAAGTTCATCAGAATCTTATTGAGTACCGAGAGCGTCAAGCCCCAAGTGTGGAATGCTTCATAGCAAAACCAGTAGCAGTTGATGAGAAGGAATAGTACAGAGATCCCCCTCATAAAGTCCATAATCTTGCCCAATGCTCTCAAATCATCTTCTTGTGCCATAGTTATCTGTTGTTTAATCGTTGTCTAATCACTGTTTCATCAAATTCAATTGCGTAGGCTTCGCTGCTTCCCCTTTTCACCGAACTATATCTTCACAGAGAAAACAGTAGATACTTACGTGACCATTTTCTATTTTCCACGGAGGGGCGATCTATTTCCTCGGAAGTTTCATTTCATTCTTCGGAAGTTTGATTTCATTCTTCCGAACTATCACTTTGTCCTTCCGTGGAGATTTCTTCTTTCCTCCGTATCTATTTCCGATTTCCTCCGTGAAGAGTGCGATGCCCTCCTCCTTATCATGCCCTGCCTTGACTTACCTCTTCCTTCGTCTGAGATGAACCTTGCTCTGCCTGCGAAGTTTACGTTGCCAAGCCGCCTCTTTCCAATCATCGTTGCTACTACCGAGTGGGAGGTCACCGACAATATCATCTACCAGCTCATCGACAAGGTTGTCTCCATCGTCCGCATCTGACTGTAACGGTTGAACAGTTGGAACTTCTTCTTTCAATTGAGAGGAATAAGTGCCATACAATGTTTCATCCATAAATGGATTGTAGGTCGGGTTGGTGAGGTAGGTATTAAATGTATTGGCCGAGTACCCCTTGCCTAGTCGGGAGCCATTGAGAGCAATGCCATTCGCATCGTCTATGAACGTAATACCATAGATACGCCCGCTCTCATTCTTTCGGATAACCATTCGCAAACCTTGCTCCTCCAATCGATGTCGCAGTGCTTCCTCTGTCTGGGGAGAAGTACGCATTACTTGTAGGACTTTCTCCCTTACGGCTGGTATCAGTGGCTTGATAGCTTGCTTAGATTGTTGCATCCTATTCTGCACGGCTGTATAGCCCACACCACGACCGATCTCCGAGGCATGGATGGGTGTACTTACCTTGTCGCCCTTATCATCAGTCGGTACATAGACCAGTCCATCGTACTTCTTCCCTCGAAACTCTGTCTTGACTTCTTCCACTGCAAGATTGTAGTGGGAAAGAATGGCATTGAGTTCTCCCAACGAACAGAAACGGTAATGCTTCAGAACAGAACGAGCTATAGCTGCTACTTGCTCTTTGATATTCCCTTTTGCCATATCCACCTTTGAGAGCTCTTGTAGCGATTTGTCTGTAACCTCTGTGCTGGGAATGAGATGGTACTTCTTCTCCAGCGCATCCGTAATTTTCTTGCTTCGTCTGCCTTCAAACTTGTCATTGATCTTTCGACCATCACCATCTACCCTTAGCGATACGATGTGTATATGCTCACGGGCGATATCATTGTGCTTGAACACAATGTAGGGTTGCTTGCCATAGCCCAGAGCCTCCATATACTCCTTAGCTATCTGCGAGAGCGTTTCATCGGACAGCTTCTCGTCTGGATGCGGATTGAGCGAGCAATGGAAGACCGTTTTCTTTGTTCGACACTTTTCGGGTATCAATGCAGGGCTGACGCATTATAACTGAAAAGCTGATTTTGGCATCGAGGGAAGAATGAAGAGCCTAAAAAATGAACTCAATATAGTCTCAAAAACTCTTTGATTTTCCCCTCCAAAAAGCTTGTCTATGTCGTAGATTTTTCGTACCTTTATAGCTGATAATCAATGTAGTAAGTAATTTCTATGAGCATATTCAATCAGCTTCTAATGGTCGAAGACCCACGCATAAATCGATGCAAAAAGTTTCCCCTAGGATACATCCTTACGACAGTGTTCACCGCAACTATCTCTGGTTGCTCCTCTTGGTACGAAATAGAAGACTACGCAGAGGAGTACAAAGATGATCTAGTGGCTCTATATGAGCGTATATCAGGAGAATCAAGCTCCTGGGGAGTCCCCTCTCACGACACGCTCAATCGCGCCATCAGTCTTCTTGATCCCAAGCAAGTAGAGCAAGTTTACAAAGCCTTTCTAGAGGAAAGCTTTGAGATAACAACGGGCAAGCACATCTGTCTAGATGGTAAGACGATGAGAGGAGTTAAGAAGCTAGACTTTGATGCCGACAGCCATTGCGTCACAGCCTTTGATCCCCAGCAACAAGCCTCACTGGCTCAGGTATATATCTCTACTAAGTCTAACGAAATCAATGCTATCAGAGAGATTCTCAAGGCTCTAGATCTACGAGACTCCGTCATCACCATTGATGCTATCGGCACTCAGACTGAGATCGCAAAGGCAGTGGTTGAAAAAGAGGGCGACTACATACTTCAAGTTAAAGACAATCAGAAACTAACGAAGGAAGAGGTGCAAAGCTTCTTTTGTCCCCTCTACGATGCTCACATAGTGCATCAAGAGCAGAAAGACTTTGGTCATGGGCGAATAGAAACACGTACGATGAGTAGTATCGTAGATCCTTTATCTCTAGACCCAGACTCGACTTTAGACAAATGGAACGGGCTCAAAAGTATCCATATGATGACGAGAGTACGGACAGACAAGAAGACCGATAAGTCCACTAGCGAGACCACCTTCTATATCTCTAGCCTGACAGACGGGACAGAAGTCTTCAAGTTGATACGTGAGCATTGGGCTGTAGAAAACAAGCTACACTATATGCTGGATATGCTTTTCAGAGAGGACTACTCTACCAAGAGAGCTGGCAACGCTGCTCAGAATATGAACATCATAAACAAGATAAACCTGACTATCATTCAACGGCTTAAAGACAAGCTCAAAGCCACATCAACGCTCCGACTGAGGAAAAAGCTCGCACGTATGACTCCAGAGGAAATCTTCGAAATGGAATTATAATGCGTCAGCCCTGGGTATCAATGCCTGCATATCTGCAAGTACCTCCGACATCGTATATTCGCCCGCTCTGTTTTGGTACAAGCCATGTGCCAGCAGGAGTGTCGCTTCCTTCTTATTCACCTTCTTGAAGTTGTAGCCGAGCGCACCCCCGAGGTTCTCCGTTGCTGAAATCTTGGCAATCATTACTTGCGATAATCAATGGTCAGAGAGATAGCCTGCTCCTGCAAAACAATAATCTGAGCTGATAGTTGCTCCAGCTTCTCAAGCAGTATCTGAGCAGTCTTCACGCTATGATAGCTGTTGATGGCTCGTACAGCTTGGTTATACAGCACGCCTATCTTATGTATCTGGGCAGTCAATTCGGAGAGCTTACGATAGTACTCCACGGCAGACTTATCTACCGTTATCACCTTGAAATGCTCTCCCAATATCCTTGCTCGCACGAAGTCGGACTTCGTTTCCGCCCCTGATTTATGGAACAAGTCAATCGCCCGTTGCTGGTCTTTCGGGTCAGGCAAGCGTACGTGCCAGTTGTCCCAGCGAGGTTTTTCTGCCACTTTTCGTTCAGAACGATGCTCCTCTTTCTTATCCATATCTATTTGTTTTCTAATTACGACTTTGGAGTAATTCATCTCCCCTTCGGGGCAAGGGTCTTTGTGGTACAAACTGCGGTTTGTGTTACAAAGACACACCTTGCCAATATCAAGAAGTGATACGATGAAGTATCCACCCCTCGGGGGTGTCTACTTCGGGGAGAAAAGCTCCACGATTTCTATCTGCCTGCAAAGTTACAGCGACCTTGTAACTAATTCACTATAAACGATATTCCTGTGATTTCACTCCTTTTCCTCATACTTCACTAGAGGTTGAGACTTAGGTTAAGAGCTAGTTATTTTGCAACCAAACTCAGTCTTGAGTTAAGTCAATCTTGAGTTAAGTCAAAACCTAACTCTTGAGCTAAGTCAATTTTGAGTTGAGTCAAAACCTAGCTCTTGAACTGAGTCAATTTTGAGTTAAGTCAAGACCTAACTCTTGAGCTAAGTCAATTTTGAGCTGAGTCAAGAACTAACTCTTGAGCTAAGCCAATTTTGAGTTAAGTCAAGAACTAACTCTTGAGTTCAGTCAATTTTGAGTTGAGTCAAAACTTAACTCTTGAGTTAAGTCAAAAGTAAAGTTGAGCCCTAACTCTTGAGTCAGATTTAGAGTGAAACAATCGCCCCATAGGCTTATAACATAAGTAGTAACCAAAGAACAATATGGACAGATCAAACAACCGCCCGCTTTACTTAGGCTTCGCTTCACAAAAGGGAGGAGTCGGTAAGAGTACGCTAGCCGAAGTGCTAGCATCTATTTTATACTACGAGAAGGATATCCCTCTTGTCGTAGTGGACTGCGATGGCACGCAGGAGTCATTTTTCAAGCTCCGAGAGCGTGACAGAGATCTTATTGGAACCTCTCCAGATATAGGGAAGGCACTCCACGAGCGACTTGCCCAATATGGGAAGAAGTCTTACCAGATTATCCGAAGCAATCTAGAGCAAGCGATAAGCAATACAGAGCAATACTTGAGTAAAGCACCGACAGCTCCCCAAATAGTTATATTCGACTTCCCAGGTCATGTAGCTACCAGTGCTATGATGGAGCTATCCATTATGATGGACTATATCATCTCCCCCATAGAGGCTGACCCGCAATCGTTGGCATCAAGCTTTGCTTATGCCAAGACAATCCAAGAGCTAGGTGTAGGCTTTGCAGAGTCTCAAATCCAAGATCTCTTTTTGCTTTGGAACAAGGTAAATCGCAGTGCCAGCACTATGGTCATCGACCTGTTCAGTCAGCACGCTCAAGAGCAGGGCTTGAAGATCCTAGACGCTCGTATCTACCATTCCGTTCGCTTCAGTCGTGAGCTAGCTCAAGGGGGTGTCAAGGGAGTCTTTCGTTGCTCTTACCTACCTCCAGCTACCACGCTACGCCCTCAGACAGGTGTGGATGAATGGGTCGAAGAGGTGATACAGAAGCTAGGTCTACAAAAAGGTACAAGCGTATGAGCTCACTTAAAGAACAGCGAGAGCGACTGCTCCAAGCAAAGATGAGAGAGATGGCAAATATAGGGGTCACCAAGCGTACCGCAGATAATATCCCAGACTTTGATGAGCCGATAGATTTGGATGAAGAACCAACGCTTGAAGAGAATCCAACGCTTGAAGAAGAGTGTAATGCCGTCTCAGAGACCGAGGAGACAACATCCTCTATTTCGACCTCCTCTCCTCAAGCATCCCAACGTCACAGCTCTAAAAGAAAGCTTTCGGACAAGGGGGAGAAGAAGCCTAATCCTAGAAGTTGCGCATCGACACTAGAGTTTGCAGCGTACGAAGAGCGTTTCCTGACATCTGTACGAGACGGACGCAACAAGTCTGGCTTCAGCATTCATACCGAAGTGCTACAGCTACTTCGAAATGTGGTGAGCGATCTCCGTGTAGAGACCTCCATCACAAGCTATATTGAAAACATCATACTGGATCACTTGAAAACGCACCAAGAGCTATTGAACCAAATCGCCTCTCAGCGGAGACGGAATAAGACTATTGACCTATGATTGAAGAGACATTGAGATGCTTACTGCTCTTATTAGGGATTGTGTGGGTGATCTTTGGCATCACCTATTGGCGGAGACTCTTGAACAGCTCTAAGCAAGACCCTACAAGAAAGGCTACAGCCAAGAAAGAGAAGACGGAACGGGTTGACTCCAATCAAGAGCGTAAGGAGCTTGTGAGAGACGAACTAGTTGGCAAGAGCAAGCCTTTTGTTTCCTCATCTTTCCCTATGGTTCCTAAGAGTTCCTCGTCTGAAAAAGCGGACGATAATCCCGCTACATTTGCAGAGTTAGATCGTGATAAGTCAACTCCAAGAGATGACGCTAAAGAGCCTTTAGAAGCGGAAAGCGAAACTATCCCTGAGGCAGAAAACGAGATACAAGTCGCCTACACGATGGAGGATCCAGATGAGGAGAGCATCCTGCGGGAGGAGTTACAGATTGCTAGCGAAGCGATTCCCGAACTCTCTCCGACCGCCATCTTAGCAAGAGATTTATCTCGTATTAGCCAATGGAGTAAGCAAGAGGATTCACTGACTAATGAAAATGAAGAGGAGGTGTGCCAGACGCTCCGCACCTTGCGAGGGACGGAGCTTATGGATCGGCTCAAAGAGTATACGCTACAAGTGGAGGAAGCTCACCGCAATCTCTTTGCAGTCCTGCGGAAAGCTGAAGAGCTAGAAGAGGAACCCGCACCTTCCCAAGTAGAGGCAGAAGCGGGTGAAGAAGAGAAACCGCTCTCTTACTACTTGTAACCCAACAATAGAACAGCAAGATTATTCTTTAACAACTTGATATAACGACAGACAATGAACAGACGAATGATTAGCAAGGAACGCCTAGCGATGCTTGCCCTGACCTTGATGATGACAGGTGCGACAGCCTTTGCCCAAGGCAATGGTATGGCGGG
>OGQX01003435.1_pt1 | contig 10872 bp, 6 predicted proteins | sample 1553291 | NCBI WGS metagenome assembly OGQX01 (sample SAMEA2580030, study PRJEB22360) | human gut metagenome | biome: human gut; feature: human-associated habitat; material: faeces | place: Denmark | collected 2008/2010
TTCTCCATGATGATACAGAAGATGGATATTTCTTTCCCCATTTTTCTTCTAACTGCTCAAGGTTCTCTAAAGTCTATATTCCAAGATATGTAGCACAGTGTCTGGCAGATCTAAAGAAAGAACAGTATGAGATTATTGAAGCACTTGGGAGTGAATACCAAAATTATAATCTGGTGATGGCAACAACATTTGGACTACCTATCGGGGACAGCTACCTAAGAGATCAGATGCAGAGGATTATTGATAAACTGGGACTGCCGGATGTGGTATTTCACAGTCTTCGGCATACCAGTGTTACTTACAAGCTGAAACTGAGTGGTGGGGATATTAAAGCAGTTCAGGGAGATTCAGGTCATGCGCAGGCAGATATGGTAACGGAAGTGTATGGTCATATCATTGATGAGGACCGAAGAAAGAATGCGGAGCTGATGGAAAATGCCTTTTATAATAAGGAGAACCTTAATCCGGAGATGCGTGATCAGACGGAAAGCAGCAGCGCGGTGGAACTTCATGAGGGAGTGGATGCTGATTTGCTTATGAAGGTTTTGACTAATCCGGAGATGGCTGCTTTGCTTACAGCGGTGGCGAAGACGATGAAGGTATGATATATAAAAGAAATAGTGATATTGTGTAGATGATGAAATCATTTATATGATATCGCTGTTTTTGTGATATTATAATGTATAAGAGGCTAAAATAACATTTATATATGGAGGAAGATTGCGGATGGAAGAATTACAAATTGCGAAATTGCCATCGAATTTCAAAGTATATGAGATTGATGATTATCATGCTATAAATTGTGATAAAGAAGCAAAAAATTTTTTAGATATTATCAATGAAGCAAAGAAAGAAAACGATGTGCAGCGATATATAAAAAGTAATCAAAAGTGGTTTATTCCATTATCGATATTAAAAGCATATGATTTTGGACATCATTTTTCATGTGTTGTACCAGAATTTCAGCTTGGATCACAGTACCGATTGGATTATTTATTGGTAGGGAAAAATTCACTAGGATATCAATTTGTTTTTGTTGAGTTTGAAGATGTAAATGTAGACTTTAGGATTAAAACTGCAAATGCAGAGACAGAAAAAGTAAGAAAGGGTCTTAATCAAATTAGAGATTGGAAACGCTGGATTGATCAGAATAGAGCATACTTTTTTGCTTCTGAAGGAATAAAAGAGTTTGCTAATAATGTTCCAAGTTGGGGATTTAGGTACTGCCTTGTTGTTAGTAGGCGGGATAGGATGGATGAAATAAGCAATCAGCTGAGAGGAGAAATGCAAAGTGAAACGAGGGTAACTATTATGACCTATGATAGGCTTGTTGAATATGTGGAAAGGTTACACAATGGAATATAAATGCAGAACATAAAAGGAATAGTGCTATGAGCAGATATTTATATGATATAACAAATCCGAATGTGGCATATAACTGGTTATATGAAGCATTAAAAATGAAGCAAGGTGACTTAATAGATGCTTATTGTTTGGAATGCCATAAGGATGTTAATGCTTTTTATGAGAAATACCGTATAGTGATGGATTCGATTGATATTGAAAAGTTGGAAATAGCTGCATTTCATGTAACAACGTGTGTAGATGATTGTAATGAAATTAAGTTATATGGACTTCATAATTTACAGTGGGCATTGGAAAATGATACGCAGCTGAGAAGATTCCTAAAACAAAATTATATTAGCTTTGATATAGATAATAAATGTGTGTATGTCGGAGAAAATGTATACGATATTGATTATGACAAATATAAGGATTTAGATGTATTGTCTCGAAGAAAAAATCAATTACATAAAATCGGACATAAATTATATTTTGATTATCAGGTTAATGCTTTTTTCTTTTGTAGGGACATATATCAATATTCAACGATACATGAGGCACCAGAATTTCTATTCACACTTTCATCATTAAATGAAGAGACAACGGGGATTGATACGAAATGGAAAGAAATATGTAAGCCTTATGTTGTAAAGTATAAAGGCACAATTAGTGATTATGCTTATTTTTCATTCTACGGCAACAAAACAGAATTTGAAGAAGATAGAAGCAATAATTGGATTAAATTAAGAAGATGGTTGATTTCGTATGCAATAGATTGTGCATTTGGCGATTTGCATTCAGATGTATATGCTTATATGAATCCTGAAACAGTCATTGCTCCAGAGAATATTATTGAGTATATGCCAGCTGAGAAATGGAGGAAAGATGTTCTTAAATACTTTGGGAAAGAATGAAATGTATCATTCCGTTGCAGAAATAATGGGAACGGATATAGAACATATAAAAGAATATGTGAAAGAGAATGCAGATGATATTGTTGGCTGCGGATATAATGAATATTGCATCGAAAATATGTCGCTAATAAAGCTTATAGAAAAATGTGGAACACATCCACAAGTTATAGACCGACTTATAGTTCATCATATTACACCGAGAGAATGTGAAGAGACAATATGGGACGAGGGATTATTGACTTTGTCTCATGCGTTAACAAAGAAAACTGCGTTATCGGATTATCTAAAAGAATTAGGATTTGAATTTGTATTTGATGGAAAACAGATTTTTATATATAGACATGGAAATAAAGTTGATACAGCAGGAAATCATGGAATGACAAATATAAATATGCGATTGGGTGGTGCAGGAACATTGAATGATTACAATGTAAATGGATATTTATTTGTAGATGCCTTTGAGATAGAAACTGTAAAGGGGTGGCTTGGATCACCAGAGTTTTTGAAAAGTTTATCTATTTTTTATAATGATTATAATATTGCTGATGGTTATGCTGATAACTGCTCAAACTATTATGTGTCGTTTGAGGTCCCACTGAATAAAATTGATATAGAATGGTTTGATGCTTCTATTGATGAAGAAAGAAAAACAGATATATTGTTAAAATATACTATTAATGCATTAGCTTATTCTGAGATGAGAATAAGACCATTTCTTCCAATGTATAATCCAATAATTTTTTTGAAACGTGATTATGATGTATCTAAAGAGTGTATTCGTAAAATATGGAGATTTAAAAGAGAAGGAAGCAAATTAGTACCGACAGACGAGTCTTAGTGATGAATAGATTAATAATTGTAGTACTTTATTTGAGAAAACATTGTTGTTAAGTATGATATGAGATAATATCAGTAAAAATAAGTCAATGATGGTCAAAAAATCATAGACATCCGGCTTCATACACGTTATAATAAGAGTAATCTAATAAGAAAATATTGTTATCATTACTGCAAGGCTTGTGGGAATGATAGCCATAGATATGAACTTGATGGAACGCAATGGTTGAATCCTCAGGGTGGCAAAGGCACCTGGTTGCCACCGAAGAGCGCTTTACTCGAAGGAATTTCTGTTTTCTTATTTTGACACGAATTGACAGGAAAGTTAGTAAAATCAAGGCTTTCCTTCACTCATATTAACATTTCTTGACTGGGATTTACACCACTAACCTGTGCTCCTAAGGGGCAGTTGAGGGTTCGATTCCCCCAGGGAACGGTTCATTTTAGCGGCAATGAAGAATTTCATTGCCGCTTTTTTATGCAGAATAGAAATTACAGTAATAAATTTGTCGGCGAAAGGCTATATTCTTGCCTGCGAGATCAGACATGTCGGAAGAGTCCGTTCAGATTAGATAAATATAATCTATTCTGGATGGACTTTTTGCGTGAACAAGGAAACTTTAACCTTGAATAGATGTTTGTAAGAGGATTATAATACAGTCATCAGTGTTTGGTACAATTTGTCACCGAATACTATGACAAAGATGCACCGTGATCAGAAAATCTCCATGAGTGTTTTATTGAAAATAGGCGATTATTTGGATTGTGGTATCAGCGAAATCATGGAATTTGTTAAGGATAAATATTGGCGAGGAACAATACGTGGTGCATATAGATTTGAAGTTTTTTACAAGAAAGAATTTGTAGGTTAAAGAAATTGCATGTTAAAGAATATTAGAAGGTAGGTGAAATTATGGATGATAACCATAAGTCAATAACAGATATAAGTGGAGAATCAATGTATCCGGCTGAAGAAGCTTTAGATATAGCAGCTCCGGCAGATATTACATTTGAGCAGGAAAATCTAATGAATAATAAGACATCTGAAGAACAACTTGAATTAATAAAAAAAGCCAGAAATGGTCTTGAATTATCAATAGAATCAGATGAAGTGGTAAACTATGCTATTCAGCAGCAGGGAATCCCTATTATTGATGATATCTGCATAAAGAATACAACAGATCAAGATATGGAAGACCTGATGCTTAGCATTGATTCAGATACTGGGTTGATAGATGAGTTTGAATTAGGTATTCAGTCTGTTCGTGCAGGAGAAGAGTTGCATGTGAAAAATCTTAAGATTAAGATAAACGGAGATTATCTGGCTTCTCTTACAGAAAGAATTACATGTAGTATTCGTTTTCGAATTTCTATTAATTCAGAGGATGTAATATCAAGTCAGAAGGAAATAGTGGCTTTGGCTTTTGATCAGTGGCCGGGACTAAAATATACGCCAGAGATTCTTACTGCTTTTTCTATGCCTAATCATCCAGTTGTAACCAGCTTGATTCAGCTTGCTGCCCAATACCTGCAAAAATGGACAAAGGATCCGTCCTTGGCGGGATATCAGTATGATGATCCTAATAGAGTAAAGCAGATGGCAGCAGCAGCGTATGCAGCTATACAGCAGAAAAATATTACCTATGCGAATCCACCAGCAAGTTTTGAGGAGTTTGGGCAGCGGATTCGTCTGGCAGATGCAGTTTTGGAACAGCATCTGGGTACATGTATGGATATGACATTACTTTATTGTGCCTGTCTGGAAGCAATGGGACTGAATCCAATTATGGTGCTTATTCATGGTCACATTTTTGCAGGTGTCTGGCTTGTAGAGGATTCCTTCTCAGATACGATTATGGATGATCCATCACAGTTACAGAAGCGTATGTCAAATGGTATTCATGAAATCATGGTGGTGGAGTGTACTGCCATGAATGCCGGCAAAAATTATGATTTTGATGAGGCATGCAAGCTGGCAGAAGCAAATGTTGCCGATTATGATAAATTTAATTTTGTAATAGATGTGACTCGAGCCAGAAGCATGGGAATTCGTCCACTACCTGTGAGAGTAAAAACAGACGCTGGATTTGAGGTTAAGCATGAGGACAGGGGGCTGTCAGAGATCACATCGGCTTCAGTTGTTGATCTAAATAATTTTGATTTTTCTAAATTAGGTGGTAAGCAGGAGGCAACCAAGCAGTTGCAGTGGGAGAGAAAGCTCTTGGATCTCAGTATGAGAAACATGCTTATTAATCTGCGATTTACTAAAGCTGTAGTGCCTCTTTTATGCAATAATGTCGGTACTTTAGAGGATGCTCTTACAGAAGGAGAGGAGTTTTTTGTCTTACCGCGTCCTGATAATATGGGAATAAATGGTGAGATGACAGTAGAAGCACTGACAGATCTGGGACCATTTCAGGAGTATATAGAGCTTGAAAGCAAGCATAAAAAACTTCATTCTTTCTATCCGGAAAAGGAATTGAATTCCTGCCTGACTAAGATGTACCGTTCGGCAAAGACATCTTTAGAGGAGAACGGTGCGAGTACGCTGTATCTGGCACTAGGTTTACTGCGTTGGTCTGAGGAAAAGAAAAATGAAATCATGCGCTATGCACCTATTATTCTGGTGCCGATTGATATCATTAGAAAGTCTGCCAATAAGGGCTATACTATGCGTATGAGAGATGAAGACGCTCAGATCAATATTACCTTGTTGGAGTTTTTAAAACAGAACTATAATGTGGAAATTAAGGGGTTATCGCCCTTACCTACAGATGAACATGGCTTGGATTTACCACTTATTTTTGCAATTATGAGAAAAGGAATCATGTCACTTCATATGTGGGATGTTTTAGAGGCAGGTTTTATTGGTAATTTCTCTTTTACTCAGTTTGTTATGTGGAATGATATTCACAATCACAGTGATATGTTGCAGCGTAATGATATTGTGCGTAGTCTTATAAAAGGCGCTGTGGATTGGGATTGTACAATACCGGAGGGAGTAGATACAGATGAGGCATACTTGCCCATTACTGCAGATGCATCTCAACTTCGGGCTATCAATATGGCCGCAAATGGGGTGAGTTTTGTCCTTCACGGACCTCCTGGAACGGGCAAGTCTCAGACGATTACGGCTATGATTGCAAATGCTCTGACCAAGGGTAAAACGGTGCTATTTGTAGCGGAAAAGATGGCTGCTCTTGAGGTAGTACAGAAGCGGTTGGAGGCTCTTGGAATCGGTGATTTTTGTCTGGAATTACATTCGAATAAGGCAACGAAAAAAGCTGTTTTAGATCAGCTCAGAAAAAATCTGGAATTGAATGTTTATGGTCTTAAGACAGATTATAATAAAAAAATCCAGGATATCTGTAAAATGAAGAATGATATAGATGCCTATGTACAAAAACTTCATGAGCAGAGATCTTTTGGTAAGAGTCTGAAAGAGCTTATTGATATTTATGAGACTATTCCAGATTATGGCATAGAGTTGAAATTTACATCAGATTATGCTCAGACTGTCACACAAAGTGATTTGGATTCGCAGAGAAGAAGTTTAGATCAGCTTGTTGCTATAGGCAGGTCCTGAGGACTTCCTCATGACCCTCCGCTTCATGAAGTGGGGCAGACTGTCTATACACAGACGTTAAAGATGGATCTGGAGGATTCAATCAAATCCTATAAGACTTCATTGGAAGAGTTAAAGAAATCAGTAGATCATTTGATAGAAATTTTGGCGATAGATGCTCCAATTAGTGAATCTGACTGGATAGATATAAAAGCTGATGCGGAGAGTATAGTTTCAGCTGAGTCTATACCTGGCATTTTACTTAGTACAAATAACATCGATAGAGAATTTGACCAGCCACTGGCATATATGTCAGAAGTTGAAAAATATGCTGAAAGAAAAGCTATTTTATTGAATAGTTGGAAGGAAAGTTTTTTACAGTCAGATATGAATCTGATTCGTAGTAAATATGATGAGGCAAGTAAGAAGTTTTTTGGAAAGGGCAGAGCGCTTAATACCTTAGTAGCGGAGATACAATCCTTTGCATCTTTTCAAGTACAGGTGTTTCAGATTCCTGCAATTATAGCAGATATAGAGATGTTTCAAAAGGAAAAGGATTCAGTTGAGGAAAAAAGAAATCAACTTTCTTTTGAATGGAAGCAGATTATAGCGGCATGCCCTACAAAAAGGAATTTAGAAACATATCGGGATAATGTTAAAAGGCAGCTTTCAACAATTTCAAAATTTTCAGAAAAACTTCGTCAGATGGAAGTCAGTGGAGAAAAGTCAGAGTGTATAGAACGTGCTAGATCTGTAGTTTCTGCATTCGGAACACTGGAGCAGTGTCAGTCTAAGGCAGTGGAACTTTTGCAACTGACTTTTGATGAAAATGAAACAAATTGGATTGAAGGCAGACTTGCCTGCTGTGATAATTTGATACAAAATGCAGATAAAATTAAAGATTGGATTGTATATAAACAGTTTGACCGGAATTGCCGGCAGTTAGGATTGGATGTCGTGTGTGACGCTTATGCAGGCGGATTAGAGCATGACAAAGTAATGAGTGTATATATGCGCTCAATTTACAAGGCTCTCATTTTATCAGTAATTGAGGCTGAACCGGTATTGAATAGTTTTACTGGAAGCAGTTTTAATGAGAAAATCAACCAGTTCAAAAAGTTGGATGATGAGTTTATGAATCTTACAAAAGAAGAGATGTACTACATTCTTACTCATAACCTGCCGTCACCATATGATAATGTGGAATCCAGCAAAGAATTAAATATTCTTCGTAGATTTATTAGCAGTAATGGAAGAGGTATGTCTATACGAAATCTTTTTGACCAGATACCTCATATATTGAGAAGGATTACACCTTGCATGCTTATGAGTCCTATTTCAGTTGCCCAATATCTGGATGCAGAACAGGAGCCGTATGATATCGTTATTTTTGATGAGGCATCACAGCTTCCGACTTGTAAGGCGGTTGGTGTACTTGCCAGAGGTAAGAATGCAGTTATTGTAGGTGATCCTAACCAGATGCCACCTACCAGTTTCTTTGCAGGAAATACAGTTGACGAGGACAACCTGGATATTGAAGATTTGGACAGTATTCTGGATGATTGTCTGGCACTTGGTATGCCACAGGCACATTTGCAGTGGCACTATAGAAGCCGGCATGAGAGTCTGATCGCCTTTAGTAATAACGAGTTTTACGAGAATTCTATGCTTACTTTTCCTTCGGTCAACGATAGAGAAAAGCGTGTCAGTCTGGTCAATGTGGAAGGATTCTTTAATCGTAAAAAAGGCCGTGTAAATGAGGGAGAAGGCGCTGCAATTGTTAAGGAGATAAAGCGCCGGTATAAGGATACTCAGTTGAAAAATCAGTCGATTGGTGTGGTTACCTTTAATATCAGTCAGCAGACACTTATAGAAGATCTTTTACAGGAAGAGTTTTCAAAAAATGTAGATTTTGATAAGTGGGCAAATGGCGAGGGTGAAAATCTTTTTGTAAAGAACCTGGAGAATGTACAGGGCGATGAGAGAGATGTAATTCTTTTCTCTATTGCTTTTGGACCGGATGAAGAGGGTAAATTGTCCCTAAATTTTGGACCACTCAACAAGGAAGGTGGTTGGAAGCGTCTTAACGTAGCTGTTTCCAGAGCACGTAGTGAGATGGTAGTATTTTCTACTATGACAGCTGATATGATTGATCTCAAGCGAACCAAGTCAAAGGGTGTGGAATCTTTGAAGAATTTTTTGGAATTTGCACAGAAAGGCAAGCTACAGAGGATGGTTTCTGAAAGCCAGGGTTCTAAATATCATGGAATTATGGATGAACTGTGTCGTGCACTGGAAGATGCAGGATATAAATATCAGAAGAATGTTGGTCATTCTAAATTCAAGGTAGATGTAGCTGTTATCAATCCATATAATCCTGATGAGTATTTACTTGGCATTATGATGGATGGAGATTCCTATAAGCAGTCAAGTAACACCAAGGATCGTGAAGTGGCACAGATTTCAGTGCTGACCGGTCTTGGTTGGAATCTTCATAGAATATGGACTATGGATTGGTGGGACAATAAGCAGAAAGAAATAGACAAGGTAATTGAACTTCTGAATACAAGAAAAGCTGAAGCACTAAAGATTGCGGAAGAAAAAGGAATATTGTATGAAGTGGATGAATCTTCTGTTAAGACGGGAAATGTTGTATCTGATAATGGAACTGAGGCAATAGAGATTCTACCGGATGTTGTAAAATCTGAGGTTGATTTGTCTAGTGATACAAAGTTGCAGAAAAAGCCTGTAGATGATTCCGCGGAAGAAGCAGAAGTGTCAGCACCTGATAATTTATCTGAAACAGTAGAAACTAAAGCATCTATACTTGACAGAAGCCTTGTCAATCCGGTAGAAAATATTGAGGGGAAGAAAGTTGCAGTAAAACAAGAAGAGAAGTCATCCTCCGTAATAATTGAAAAACTTCCAATCAAATACAGATTAGAAGACTATACAGGGGCGATAATTGATGTAACACCTATGAGTACATCTGACTATGTACTTAAGGAAAACATGGCTGCAATAACATCAAAGCTCCAGAAAATAGTTGATGTTGAGGCGCCAATTACCCAAGATAGACTAGTTAAAAAGTGCTTACGGGCTTTTGATATAAGTCGTTCTAGTGCCGCAACCCTTGAAGCAACTGAAAAAGCATTAAAAAAAGTAAATGCTAAAACTAATAAGCAAAATGGTATAAAGTTTTACTGGAGTAATAGCCAAAATGCAGATGCCTATGACCTTTATAGAAATGATTCCGATAATCCAGACCGTCGTTCACCAGATGAAATTACACAGCAGGAGTTGAAGAATGCGGTATGTCTGACTGTATCGAATGGAGAATCCCTTGACAAGGATGCATTGATTAAGGAGACAATACGTACTATGGGTTATGCAAGAAGTGGTAAAGCTCTTGTGGATGCTGTTGAACGTGGAATCAAGTATGGTCTTAAAACCGGTGAGTTGGTCAAAAATGAGAATAAGACGATAGGGGTTCCTATGAATAATGAGTAAAGTAGTGAATGAATACTGGGGAAACGAAAGGATTCGGGATCTTAAACCTGTTCCAGTGGTCGGGATGGAGACCGAAAACCCATTCCCATTGCAGAATAAACTGGAAAAATGGTATAAGGTATATGATAAATGACATTGGCGTATACTGTAGGAAGCTGTACAAATTGCTTGACAGAAAATACAAAGTTAAGTAATATAAATACAGTGATCGCGTTGCAGAAACCTGTGAGGCCTGCGACCGGGGGAGAACCTGCGGGGACTCCTCTTTTCTATATTATGGAGATGGTGTATATGCAGAAGATGCTTGATTTTATAACATAGAAGAGAGTACGTGTAATGCGGAGTAAATAATGGTCAAAAAACAATCGACATCCGACCTCACACACGTTATAATATAGATAATCTAATAAGAAAACAGTGTTATCATTACCGCATATTCAGTGAGAATGGTAGCCATAAATATGAATTCGCAGGAACGGAATGGTTGAACCCTCAGGGTGACAGTGTCACTCATTTGTCAGCGAGAGGTGCTTAACTTGGATGATTTTCAGTTTTCTTATTTTGACATGGATTTACAGGAAAGTCAGTAAAATCAAGTTGTTGCTTGACTTATGTTGACCAAGAAAAACATAGATTTTCTGTAGTGACTTGAACTCCTAAGCGCTAGTTGTGGGTTCAATTCCCGCCGGGAACATCGATTTT
>OGQX01003464.1_pt1 | contig 10786 bp, 5 predicted proteins | sample 1553291 | NCBI WGS metagenome assembly OGQX01 (sample SAMEA2580030, study PRJEB22360) | human gut metagenome | biome: human gut; feature: human-associated habitat; material: faeces | place: Denmark | collected 2008/2010
GATGAAGCAGATCGACCTGAACAACGAGATCGTCATCTATCAAAGCGAGGATGGCAAGACCCAGCTTGATGTCAAGCTGGAAGGAGAAACCGTGTGGCTGACACAAACTCAAATGAGTGAACTCTTCCAGACGGATAGAACTGTTATCAACCGACATATCCGCAATATCTATAAAAGCGGAGAATTGGAGGAAGAAGCAACCTGTGCAAAAAATGCACAAGTTCGTATTGAAGAAACCGTACTGTAAGCAGATCTATTCCTTTTTATAACCTCGATATGATAATATCCGTAGGATATAGAGTGAACTCTATTAGGCGACGACCTTGCCGTCTGTGCCCAGAATCTCAATCTTATTGGTGTATATGCGCACTCTGACGGTGCCGAGGGAGAAAGAGTCCGGTACATCCGGCTCTGAGGTAGTTCCGTGCCTCCTCTAGTGAGTCAAACTCATCACGTACGGGAACTTCACCGAATCCTCCACGTTACTATTCTCGTTGCCGCAACTGAAAAGGAACTAAACAACGAGATGTTCATGTAGAGAAGTGTAGCTTGAAGCTTGCACCTACCAATATGGTTGAAAAAGTGTAGAAAGAACGGAAAGATATAGTTGAAAAAGTGTAGCTATCACTTGCATATATGGTTGAAAAAGTGTAACTTTGCTTCTGCATGAACAGAAATTCTTAGTTGACATGAAGCGTAATATCACACAGCAACTGCAAGTCTGGAAGGAGAAAACCGATCGTAAGCCTTTGATTGTCAACGGTGCACGACAGGTAGGCAAGACCTACAGTTTGAAGGATTTTGGCAAGAAAGCCTATGAAAACGTGGCTTATATCAACTGCGACGGCAATGAAGAGGTAGCCAACATCTTTGCCCAGGACTATGACATGCACCGCATCTTGTTGCATCTATCAGCTTTGACGGGGATTGACATCAAACCCAAACGGACGCTCATCATCATCGACGAGATACAGGAATGTCCCAAAGCACTCAACAGCCTGAAGTATTTCTGTGAGGACGCACCACAATACCATGTGGCCGTCGCCGGTTCGTTGCTCGGTATATCATTGCATGCCGGCAGTTCTTTTCCAGTAGGAAAAGTAGATATGATCAAGATGTATCCCATGACTTTCGACGAGTTTCTGATGGCAGCAGGCGAGGACAGACTTGTGGATATACTGCGGCAGCAGGACTACAGTCTGATAACGCCCATGTCGGCACGGCTCTTAGAAATGTTGCGGCAATACTACTATGTGGGCGGAATGCCCGCCGTGGTGAAGGCATTCTTTGCTTCGCATCAGTTGTCAGAGGTGCGCGACATCCAAAATCAGATACTGTTTGATTATCAGCGCGACTTTTCCAAGCATGCTCCTCTGTCGGAAGTGCCACGCATCAACATGGTGTGGAACTCAATCCCCTCCCAACTTGCCAAAGAGAACAAAAAGTTTGTGTATGGCGCGCTCAAGAAGGGAGCCCGCGCCACACAGTTCGAGATGGCCATAGAATGGCTGATAGACGCTGGTCTCATCTACAAGGTACCACGTGTGTCTGAACCTCGCAAACCTCTAAAATTCTATGAGGATCTGAACGTCTTTAAGCTCTTCTCTTTGGATGTGGGACTCATGGGAGCCATGGCAGAGACGACAGCCGCAGACGTGTTGGTTCGCGGAACAGCCATGACGGAATATCGTGGAGCATTCACCGAACTGTTTGTGCTGACGCAGCTGGTAGCCCGAGGCATTACACCTTATTATTATAGTGCCAACGACTCAAGGATAGAGATCGACTTCCTGATACAGAAGGCAGGCACCGTCATTCCTTTGGAAGTAAAGGCAGAAGAAAATGTCCACTCAAAATCGCTCAGAACTTATATTGAGAAATATCCGCAACTGAAAGGTGTCCGCCTCTCCATGTTGCCTTACCACGACCAAGATTGGATGACCAACTATCCGCTCTATTGCGTCAACTTCATATAGCGTAATTCTTGCATTTACTGGCTACCAAAGCGAGGAAGGCAAGACCCTACTGGATGTCAAGCTGGAAGGAGAAGCCGTGTGGCTGAGAAGCACCAGGCATCCGATTCTTGCAATGCCTATTGTTGGTATAGCGTTTACGACAAGAATGTATAATTTATCTAGGAAGCATTCTTAAAGCCTTATCTTTACTGTCACTGAAACTAAGTTTATTAGTTATAATAACAGCATTTTGTGGGTCGACAACATGTTTTCCCATAATTTGTAATGCTTTTAGTTTGTCGTCATCGAAACTAAAAAACGTCATCATCCTGGCGCACTGGTCGCAAGTATACCAGCAACCAAGCGTCGCCACCTCAAGCAGCGTGTAGCGGTCGTCATCAAAATTGGCATCTTTCACCTTACCATATAGGAAATCGAAGGCATTTTCACTCAACGCATATGGTTGGCATTCACTGTATGGATCTGGATAATTTTCCTGCGGTACTGGAGGCAATACCGAATGATAAACTTCTGCGTCATTTCCACGATAGGAAGGTACAATACACTCTTGATATGAAATCACTTTTCCATCCCTCCCGAAACTGATGTATATGAATTTATCATCTGGATCCAACAACGAACTCTTTCTGTACGTCCATCTGTCTCCATAGGAGTTGAAGCAGGTTGCGTCTGGCTTACCTAATATTTGCATGACCTGCTCTTTAGTCATTCCCCGTTGAACCATATGATTCTTGGCCTGAATGTTAACCAAACAGGTAAAGAGCATTAATAATGTCGGAAGGACTATCCGAAGAATAGAGCTTTTCTTATTCATATTCTTTTTTGTTTGTTTCTGCAAATTTAATAGATTATTATCAATGAATATTAGGGAAATCCCTATTTTCAAGTATTCAATCCCTATATTTGTTATTTAGAATCCACATTCTATATTTTGCGTTCTGACAGCCCAACCACTTGGCAATGCTCTATTTCTGCCTATAGGTTCTTTGCAAAGCGGAAACGAAACCATAACAGTGTCAGCAACGCCAAAGTACTTAGCAATCTGGCGTTTGCATCTGCCACTATTCAGATTGCTATACAAAATAGACATCGTGCCGAATGTCGTAATCTCAAGCATTATCCAACTTGGAGGAAAGTGGTTGGTGTATTTGGACTTGAAAGCCTTGATGAACTCCTCATCACTCCTTCCAAGTTTCTCATCCATGTTTGATATTGTCTTTGCCAATCTTGCAGGATTGGAAAACAATGCCGTATCTTGAAACCACCAGCCACCATAGTACGCAATTTTAGCCATGTCTATAAACAAAAAGACCCACCCTGAGCGCGCTGTTCTTATGGGAAGCGGGGTGAGTATGTTGCTGCAAAGCTACTACTTTTCTTTTAATCATCAAAATATTCCCGATGTTTTTATAAGATAACGTACTTTTCTGCTATGGAGTATAGCTTTATTGCAAGGCTGAAAGCATGCTGCCTGCATATTTTCCTTCGCTGTCTTGTGATCTTAGCAATAAATGTATTATATTTGCAACCAATAGCTTACGATAACCCATGAAGCGATGAAGCAGATCGACCTGAACAACGAAATCGTCATCTATCAAAGCGAGGATGGCAAGACCCAGCTTGATGTCAAGCTGGAAGGAGAAACCGTGTGGCTGAATCGTCAGCAACTCGCCGAATTATTTGGCAGGGATGTCAAGACGATTGGCAAGCACATCAACAACGCTTTGAAAGAAGAATTGAATGATGGGATCCCAACTGTCGCAAAATTTGCGACAGTTCAAAAAGAAGGCACTCGAAAAGTCAATCGCGAGATCGAATATTATAATCTCGACATGATTATATCTGTTGGCTACCGTGTAAAAAGCCATAGAGGTATTGAGTTTAGACGTTGGGCAAACAGCGTGCTGAAGCAATACCTCATCAAGGGGTATGCCGTGAACGAGCGCATTCGCAAGCAGCAGATCTCTGAGCTCCGGCAACTGGTGCAGGTGCTTGGACGCACCCTGCAACAGCAGCCTGTGCCAACGACTGACGAGAGCAATGCACTCTTCAAGGTCATCGTCGACTACACCTATGCACTTGATACCCTCGACGACTACGACTATCAGCGGTTGAGCATCAGCAAGACCACCAGCAAGGAGACCTTTCACGCCACCTACGAGAACGCCATGAAAGAAATCAATGTGCTGAAAAAGAAGTTTGGTTACTCCCCTCTCTTCGGCAACGAGAAGGACGACTCTTTCAAGAGCTCCATCGGGCAGATCTATCAGACCTTCGACGGTGTGGACCTCTATCCCAGTGTAGAGGAGAAGGCCGCCATGCTACTCTATCTCGTCACCAAGAACCATTCCTTCAGTGACGGTAACAAACGTATCGCAGCTACCCTCTTCCTTTGGTTTATGAACAACAACGGCATTCTCTACCGTGAGGATGGTACCAAACGCATCGCCGACAGCACACTCGTCGCCCTTACGCTCATGATAGCCGAGAGCCGGACGCAAGAAAAGGATGTCATGGTGAAAGTGGTCGTGAATTTGATCAACAAGAACAATGGGTAAGGATATATGGGAACAGCTTTATTAGCCATCTGCTTTTGCACCGTGTAGCAAAATTCAAAAAAAATAATTGAATAGAAAAGCAAATTAAGGCATAGTTAATCTATATTGTCTCGTTTCATATATTATTTCGCAACAATAGTATATAAAGCAACTAAAATAAATGCTATCCAACGTTGACTCTTTTCAAATTTTTATTGTAACTTTGGAGCCAATAACCAACATTCAGAATGAATAAGACACTCATAGACAATTCGGAAAGCCTAAAGATGGTCAATACGCTCAATGCTTGTATCTCTGATTCAAGCATTAACACTATTCGTATTGCCACAGGCTATTGGGACATACCAGGCATGGCTTTATTGGCAGATAAGCTACGGGAGTTTCTGAATCGTGAAGATGCCAAGCTGAAGATTATCATTGGCAAGGATCCTTATGTCTATGCCAATATGCTTAAGAAAATCAAGATTGCGAAGCCTAATTACCCAGCAGACTTTATTCGTACGGACATAAACAGTATTGCTGACAATTTGGTCGACAGCTATAAGGAGTCTTTTCAGCTACTGCTTGACAATTGCAATGGCGACAATCCAAAGATTGACATTCACATTTTCAAAACAGATGAAAACGATGAACGACAGTTCTTCCATTCTAAATGTTATATCTTCACGCATAGGGTGCCCTCGCACCATGACCCAAGCCAATTAATTGATAAAGGTGGCGATTATAATATGTACGCCATCGTAGGCAGCAGCAACTTCACGCGTAGAGGATTGGAGGGCAATTCAGAGCTCAATGTACTTGAGACTGATCAATATGTGATTAACCATCAGCACAATGAAGAAGAAAAAGATGTAAAGGGGCATATTGAATGGTTTGAAGAGAAATGGAGCCAAAGCATAGACTGGTCCAAGGAATTCTTGGAGCAAGTCTTGAAGCCATCCAAGCCTGTCAAGCAAATTGAGAATGATGAGAAAGAGGCCAAAGCTGCACCATTCACGCCATACGAGCTTTATATCAAGCTCCTTCAACTGCAGTTTGGTGATATTATTGACAAGAGCCTGAGCCAACAGATAGAGGCCTATCTACCTGCAAAGGTCAACAGACTCAGTTTCCAAATAGAGGCTGTGAAACGATGCATTGGTATCATGCATGAGCATGGAGGCTTCATGCTTGCTGATGTGGTGGGTCTGGGGAAAACCATTATCGGTGCTCTCATTATCAAACGTTTTCTGTCAATGCCTGAGGATGACGGTCGTGAGCGCAAAGTACTTGTCATCACACCACCTGCGATTCAGTCGGGATGGAAAAAGGCCATTGCGCTTTTCGACAAGGAGTCCGATGACAAAATCGCTCCTTGTATTGACTTCATTACCACAGGCAGGATTGAAAGCTTAGAAGGAGATGAAGAAGATGATGATGATAGCGGAGACAGTGGCGAGTTCGAAGGGGTGTTGCAATACAAAAACTATGGTCTTATTATCATCGATGAAAGCCACAAGTTCCGCAATAGCAACACTTTGATGTATCAATCGCTTGATGAGCTAATACAAAGTATTGGTGCCAACACAGGTGTGTTCCCCTATATAGGTTTGCTATCTGCAACGCCACAGAACAATCGTCCTAACGATTTGAAGAACCAAATATATCTGTTCGAGCGCAACCATAATAGCAGTACACTAAAGAAAGCAGAGGGAGGCGACCTTGACAGATTCTTCGGTGATGTCAGTCGTGAATATGAGTTTCTGATTGACAGAAGAAGCGGCATATCTGATGAGGAACGTCGTCAACGCCTTGACAACTTGTCGAAAAGAATACGCGATTGCATCTTGACGGATATCCTCGAAAGACGCACACGTACTGATATTGAAAAGTATTATAAGGAGGACATGAAGCAACAAGGCATTGTTTTCCCCAAGATTGTCGGCCCCATCGATTTGAAATACATTATGGACGATGAGTTGGCTGGACTTTTCTCTGATACAATGCGCATCATAGCACCTTCTGAAGTGGATAAGCTTCAGTTTGACAATTGGCTGAGATATTATCGCTATCGGATTATTGAGTACTTCGTAGACCCGGCAAACGAACAAAAGCACAAAGGACGTGGCGATCGTACTGTCACTGATGTTGCCAAGCAGCTATCTACTATCATGCAGATATTGCTCGTCAAGCGTTTGGAAAGTTCGTTCACAGCTTTCCGGCAATCGCTGAAGAACCTTCGCCGCTATACAGAAAACATGATCAACATGTGGGATAACGATACGATATTCGTTTGCCCACAAATAGATGTCAACAAGGAACTTGACTTTGAAGCTAAATCCAGGCAGAGTGGCAAGACCGTCACTTTCACTGATTGCGTGGAGGATATCCGTGCGAAAATAAAGAGACTCAACGAGCAAGGGCGTAATGACAGGGGGCAGAATGCCGAATACAAGCGCAAAGACTTCAAACCGGAGTACATCAAGCTGCTGAAGAAGGACTACCAAATCATGAAAGATCTCTTCGATCGCTGGAGTGTTAATTCGGAAGACCCGAAGTTCGATGCTTTTAAGGAAAGTCTTGAACCTGAGCTGTTCAACCCTCAAAAGAACACCTCCGGCAAGCTTGTCATCTTCACTGAAGCCATTGACACGGTGAAAGCTTTGAGTCAGGCTGTCAAGGCCAAAAAACACAGACCACTCGTCATCACGGCAGCCAACCGCGATGAAAAGGAACAAGAGATAGAAGCGAATTTTGATGCCAACTACGAGGGAGAATGGAAAGACGACTATGATGTCATCATAACTACAGAGGTGTTGGCAGAGGGTGTCAATCTGCATCGAGCTAATGTCATCCTCAACTACGACACACCGTGGAATGCCACAAGGCTGATGCAACGCATTGGACGCGTCAACCGCATTGGATCAAAGGAGCCTTTCGTCTATGTATACAACTTCATGCCAAGTGCACAGGGCGATGCAGAGATACAACTGGTTCGTAAAGCTTATACAAAATTGCAGTCGTTCCATAACTTGTTCGGAGAGGACAGTAAGATTTTTACAGAGGACGAGACGGTGCGCCACTTCGACATCAAGAAAGCGGTAGAGGGTGAAGAGTCTCCGCTGGAGAAGTATGTGCATGAACTAAAGGAATATCGGGAAGCTCATCCAGAACGGTATGAACAGATAGCACAGGCCAATGGCAATTGGGAGATCGCTCAGGCTCAAAGCGGAACTGCATATTTCCTTATAAAGGCTCCAAAATCAGCCCGTCTTGCCATTCGTGTCAGACAAGAAGACGAACAATACAAATCTGAGATTATCTCAACACTCGATTTGTTGGAGGATATGCGTGTGCCCGAAAACCAGCAAGGCATGCCACTGCCCTCAAATTGGGATAAGATATCACGTGAGGCAATTAATGCGTACAACCGTTATTTCGTTAGGATTAATAAGTCAAGAGCAGGTGACAAACGCACCCAAGCATTGACGGTCATTGTAGACCTCTATCACAACAAGAGTCTCTCTTCTAAGTCTAAGTCGTTACTCAAAGCCGCACGGCGGTTCGTTGACAAAGGCAGCATCGACGTGATTCGGAAGGTATTACTCATAGATGAGGAACTTAATAATAATCAGCAAAATCTTTTCAAATTGAATCAGGAAGACATCGACATGGTCATTGAAAGAGAAATTGGCAAACTCGTTGCCAATGTAGAAAAACGACAGGGGGAACCTATGATTGAATTAGGCACCATCAAAGAATGAGATTATGGAAATAGAAGAACTGAAAAAATTCCTACATAGCCCTTACCAAGGCAGCAAGTCCTTTGTCGAGCATATCATCTTTCCAATCTTTGGGCAAGACGATTATGAGGACAATTATGATAAAGAATGGCTGGAGGAAGATTCTTCAAAAAAGAGCCTGGCACTCGCTACTGGTGTAGAAAGTGTCAAACAGGTGGGGTCTATGTACATCGACGTAGAGCCGTTGGTCATTTTCGACATCACCGTTTCTGACCGTGTAAGAATGGAACGCAACAGACAAGGCATACAGAAACTCGTCCGCCAGATGATGGGACCATACTCTTGCGCTTTCATGCTTTTTCACTATCAAGACATGCCTGACTGGGACTGGCGCTTTTCTTTCATGCACAAGGGGGATAAAGACTCGACTTCCACGAGTGCCAAGCGTTATACCTTTTTGTTAGGGCCTAGACAGTCCTGTCTGACAGCGGCTATCAATTTCCATGAGCTCTACGAGCTCCATGGAAGTATAAATGAAGAGGCACTTGAAAAAGCGTTCTCTGTAGAAGCTCTATCAAATGAATTCTTCAAAAGATACAAAAATTACTACGAGAATTTCGTTAGCTATATCACGGGAAAAGCCTATCGGAAAGAAGGCAACAAGTGGGTGGAAAAGGTTGTCAACACAGACAACGACAAGGAGTTTTATGCCCGCTTTGACCACAACGACAAGCGCATTCGCGATTATGTGAAGCGATTGCTTGGTCGCATCACATTCTTACACTTTGTGCAAAAGAAGGGATGGCTCGGCGTGCCAGCTGGGCAAGACTGGAATAGTGGAAAGGGCAATTTTGACTTCATGCGCCAACTCTTCTTACAGGCTTCAGAGCAACAAAAGGATGATTTCCTGGATGCGGTTCTCGAGCCATTGTTCAACGCTATCGACACGGACCGCAAGGATGACGATTATCTCTTCGACACAGGCGTGTTAGGCAAAGTTCGGATTCCTTATCTCAATGGAGGACTATTTGAACGCAACGAGGACGACCGCATTCCTTCTCGTTTCCCCAAAGAGCTATTCGCCAATCTGTTGCAGTTCTTCAGCGAATACAACTTCACGGTTGATGAGAATGACCCAGACGACGCGCAAGTGGGCATCGATCCGGAGATGCTAAGCCGCATTTTCGAAAACCTGCTGGAGGACAACAAGGACAAGGGCACTTACTACACACCGAAGGAAGTGGTACATTATATGTGCCGTGAAAGCCTTATTGCCTATCTGCAAACGGATTATAAAGACAAAAAGCAGCAAGAGAATATCCGCCACTTCATTGAAACACAAGAAATTGATACTATAGAGCCAATAAAAGGCCGAATCGATGACCGCCTGAAAGAAGTGAAAATCTGCGATCCAGCCATCGGTTCAGGCGCTTTCCCCATGGGCATGCTGAAAGAGATATTCCTCTGCCGTAGCGTGCTGGAAGATGTGTCTGACGCAGCGCAAATCAAGCGGGAAATCATTCAAAACAATATCTATGGCGTAGACATTGAGAAAGGTGCGGTGGAAATAGCCCGTCTCCGCTTCTGGCTGTCTCTGATTGTTGATGAAAAGACACCGGAGACTTTGCCTAATCTTGACTACAAGATTATGCAGGGCAACTCTTTGCTCACTACTTTCCGTGGACAATATGTCGACCTCGATATCCATGGTCATGCAAAAGGCAGTACTGCTGCTTTAAATTTGAACATGACCAGACTGGCACAAGTTCAGAAGAAGCTGTTCAACGCAGAGGGAGAAGAAAAGCTGTTGATTCAGATAAAAATCAAACTTATTATTGTGGAGTCGATAATAGCCCAACTGCAATACGAGTTTGATTCTTTCACAAGAGCAAACAACACAATCCAGAGCACTTTAAGCTTTGGTACTACTAAAGAGAAGAAGGCCGCGATGGTTGCAGTCTTCCCCAAAGAGCGCATGGATATGCTTCAAGAATGCCTGCACATCAAGGAACAACTTCTTGATGAGACAGTCAGCCGTAAAGAAAGAGCCGAAATGGTTCTTCCTTTTTTCGACTGGCATATGATGTTCAATGATGTCTTCAACCGACCCTCAAAAGAGGGCTTCGACATCGTAATCGGGAACCCACCGTACATCCAGCTTCAAAACAATGGGGGAGAGTTGGCACAAATGTATAAGGACTGCAGATTCTCCACATTCGTTCGTACAGGTGATATTTATTGTCTTTTTTACGAATGTGGTTGGAAGCTACTACACAACAATGGACATTTGTGCTACATCACATCCAACAAATGGATGCGTGCAGGATATGGTGAAAAGATAAGAGATTTCTTTGCTCATAACACCAATCCGATGCTATTGGTTGACTTTGCCGGCGTAAAGATCTTTGATAGCGCTACTGTAGATACTAATATTCTTCTTTTTGAAAAGTCAACTAATAAGCATAATACAATTTGCGGTTCATCCGACATTTCGAGTGATACGGCAATCATGAAGGGCGTAAAGTCTTAG
>OGQX01003478.1_pt1 | contig 10752 bp, 9 predicted proteins | sample 1553291 | NCBI WGS metagenome assembly OGQX01 (sample SAMEA2580030, study PRJEB22360) | human gut metagenome | biome: human gut; feature: human-associated habitat; material: faeces | place: Denmark | collected 2008/2010
CATCCGACTCTGTATAGTTTCCGGCAAGGCTTACTCCTCCATAGGCAACTTCCAGTCCATCCGCTCCAAATACATCCTCCAGCGTATTTCCGGCTGGTGTCTCATCCATTATTTCTGTGCCATCCACACTCTCACTGCCTGTGACAGTCTCTTCCGGCTCTGTTTCTTCCGCGCTCTGATCCACATAGACCAGACCATCCTTCTGATATGAATTATGCTTGGAAACAACGTGTACTGCATAATTGACGATCTGACTTTCCTCTGCCTCTGTGAGATCATATGCTTTCGTTCCACATCCTGTCAGCAAAAGCATACCTGTCAGACATAAGATTCCTTCTATCTTTTTTCTTCTCATACTGTATCATCCTCCGCCTGTCCGGAACCAATCCCTGTTTTTTCCGTGTCAAGTTCGAACCAGAATTCTACGCCATCTTCATGATTTAACACGCCACATTCCCTGTGAAATGACTCCATGATTGCCTTTACGATAGAAAGTCCTATTCCACTTCCACCATATTCCCTCGTTCTTGCCTTGTCCACTTTATAAAACTTGATCCAGACATTATCAAGATCTTCTTCCGGAATCTGTTTTCCGGTATTAAATACACTCACCCGGACAACACTGTCTTTTCTTGTGTACCAGATTCTGATCTTCTTATCAAATTCTGCATGGTGGATCGCATTGCTCAGATAATTTGTCACAACCTCTTCCACCTTGAATTCATCTCCCCATGCATCCATCGGTCCGCTCTCATCAAATGTGACCGAGATATCATTCTGCTCTAATAAAATAGAAGATGAATTAATAATTCCATGGATCAGTTCTGTCAGATTAAAGCGCTCCATAGGAACAACTTCATTTCCAAACTCTAACTGGTTTAAAGTCAGAAGTTTTTTGACCATCTGATTCATTTTATCCGCCTCGTCCATGATCACTTCACAGTAGAAATCACGGCTCTGTGCATCATCATTGATACACTCCTGCAATCCCTCTGCATAACCCTGGATCAACGCCAGCGGTGTCTTCAGCTCATGAGATACATTGGATAGAAACTCCTTGCGCATCTCATCGATTTCTGTTTTTTTCTCAATATCCTGTTTTAATTCGTTATTTGCACTCTTAAGTTCTGAGATCGTGCTTTCAAGCGCACATGACAACCGGTTAAAATGTTCACCGAGTTCATCTATCTCATTTTTTCTGTGTCCTTTGGAAACATACTTGGCATCAAAATCAAGTTCTGTCATTCTTTTTGATATGTCCGTGAGTTCTGAGATCGGTGTTGTTATCCTCTTAGACACAAACACTGTGACAATCGCACTGATCGCAATTGCCAGAACGCCCACGTAAACCAGAAACTGATTTGAAATTTTTGCACTCTCACGGATACTCTCCACTGCGGTACGCATCAGGATCAGATTTCCATTGGAAAGTGTTCCATAAAGAACCATGTACTCAGATGATAACCTTGTATCTGTCTGTTTCTGTATGACGTAATTGTCTGATCTCTGTAAGATCTCGGTCTGGTTTCTGTCATCACCAAACAAAATATTCATAAATTCCATCAGAATGACCTGATTGTCATTCACCGACGACCTCACGATCGCACGGTTGGAACTGATGATCATAACTGCAATATTACCATTGGCACACAGATTGTCAAAAGTGACATCAAACTCACTGGAATTCAGTTCACCTGTCTCACTGGCACCGTTGATCACATCATATCCGTCGATCAGCGAATCCTGCTTATTCAACATATAATATTTTTCCAAAAAGGAAGTATTGATAAACCAGCATAACATAATCGTCCCTGCTACAAGTCCGACTAATATCACTGCAAGTTCGCGGGTCAGTGACCCTTTTTTATCTCTTTTCATATTATGACAACCATCCTGTAATGTCAATCAGTTTTGCAAATAATCGGCAATGTCCTACTCCACTATAAACTTGTAGCCAACACCCCAGATTGTCTTGATATACTCCCCTTTTTCCCCGATTTTGGCACGGAGTTTTTTGACATGTGTGTCAATTGTCCTTGCATCTCCAAAGTAATCATAATTCCACACGTTGTTCAATATCTTTTCACGGGATAGTGCAATTCCCTGATTCTCCATAAAATAGTCCAGCAGTTCAAATTCTTTAATACTTAATTCGATTGGTCTGCCATCCACGGTCACAAGATGCGCCGTCTTATCCAGTTTAATACCGCCCGCCTCAACAAATTTTTCATCATTTCCGGCAGTCAGTCCGCTTCTGCGAAGCAGTGCATTTACCCTTGCCACAAGAATTTTCGGTGAAAATGGTTTGGAAATATATTCGTCCACTCCAAGTTCAAATCCGGTCAGTTCATCGCTCTCATCGCTTTTTGCAGTCAGCATAATGATCGGAACTTTGGATGTTTCACGCACTTCACGGCAGACATCCCATCCGTTGATCTTTGGCATCATGACGTCTAAAATAATCAGTGCGATATTCTTTTCTTTATAAAATATATCCAGTGCCTCCTCACCGTCTCCGGCCTCCAGCACCTCATAGTCTTCCCTCACCAAAAAGTCGCGGACCAGTTTACGCATCCTGCTCTCATCATCTACTACAAGAATCTTTAATCTCTCCATATCGTCCTCCGGTTACGTCTGTTCTCTGTTAAAAATATCACGATTTTATGGCTAATCTGTGAAATCTGTCTGTTCTGTATCCACCTGGATCCCAAGTTCCTGTTCTTTTTCGCTCACTGCCTTTTCCCGCTCCGTCAGTTCCTGCTCCCAGGATGCATAACGGTTTAAAAGTTTCGACTGATAGTCCACGATCGTCGGACTGTCGCTCGTCAGTGTCATGGCAAACATTGCCACAACGCACACCACAAGGATTGCATTCACGCACAGGGAAATCTTCAATTTCCCGGAGGACTCTGTCTCTAATGCCTTCCTGTCGATCTTTGCAAGCTTTTTTTCACGCTGTCTCGCCCTGACCGCCCGCACACGTTCCTTCTGTGCGATCTCACGCTTCTGCTTTTTTAAGCTTTCCTCAAGTCTCGGATGTGTGACCGGAATCGGCAGGATATCTTCATTTTTGATAAAAGGAATTGTCGTCAGGGATTCCTGCAGATCCTTTAAATAACTGTATCCGACTGCCGTTTCAAACAGTTTCTGTCCGATCATTTTGTTATAAACCTGCAATATGACCTCCGGATCACTCATATCGGTCTTGGTCTTGATATATCTGATCCCCTCGATTTCCTTTTTCGCCTGTTCTGCTTCATCCTTATTTTCAAAAGAAAATCCACCAACGCTCACTCTCTGCGTATTTTCCGGCATTTGTTCTTCCTCCGTTCCATTTACACTTCCTAAGCACATGTTATTTTTATTATAAAAAATAACTTTACAGTTTGCAAGTTTTATCCGTGCAGATATAGAATACTCTCCTCCGGGATAGCGAGATACTGCGGCATTTTTTCCTGATATTCTTTCTGCCAGCTTTCTTTCGGGATTTTCCACCAGACATCATGTTCGAAAACAACCACCAGTTCAAAAGGATCGTCGAGGATCTTTCCGTTTTGGCACTCCACCAGATTTTCACGCTGTCCATTCTCCGGCAGTCTTAAATAATGTGCGCGGATGCCGATATGTGTCGTATTTTCCGGGATCATGCCCTTTACGCAGACCGTTGTATTCCAGTTTGGCAGAACCATCGTATGGTCGTCCACTCTCTCGATTTTTTCAATATTTTTGCAGCCTGTCAGCTTCGCTGCCGCCGGTGTGCCGGGATTTTTAAAAATCTCTTTTGTGATACCAAATCCCGCCTGTCTGCCATCCTCCACGATCAGCATATGCTCACAGAAACGGTAGATCTCATCGCGGCTGTGCGTCACCATCAGAATGTCTTTGTCATAACCGGACAAAAGTTCCAGCAGTTCCAACTGCAGTTTTTCTTTCAAAAATGCGTCCAGCGCAGAGAAAGGCTCATCCAGCATCAAAACCTCCGGGTCTGACGCAAGGATTCTCGCCAGCGCCACACGCTGCTGCTGCCCACCGGATAATTTCCCCGGATAAGAGTATTTTAACTCTGTCACATGCAGCAGTTCCATATAATCTGCCGTCTGCCTTTTTATCTCCTCCGCAGTCATTTTCTGACCGGGACGATATTTGAAACCAGCCGCAATATTCTCCTCCACCGTCATGTTCGGAAACAGTGCATAATTCTGGAATAAATAGCCGACATGTCTGTCCTGCACGCGCAGATTGATTTTTTTGCCGGAATCAAACAATACCCTGCCATTCAAAACAATTTTTCCACGATCCGGTGTCTCAATACCGGCAATGCATTTTAACGTCATGCTCTTGCCACAGCCGGACGCACCGAGGATTCCGGTGATCCCCTGTTTTCCTTCGGTATCAAAAGAAACAGACAACACTTTGTCATTTAGTTTTTTTTCGATCTCCACCTGTAAACTCATCTTTTCTTCTCTCCACGCAGATTCATTCCTGCCACGATGAGCAGGGAAAAAGCAACAATGATCAACACGTATTTTCCTGCGGTATCCATATCCCCGGCCGCCACCTCAGAATAAATGGCGAGTGGCAGTGTCCTTGTTTTTCCTGCAATATTTCCGGCGATCATCGCAGTCGCTCCGAATTCGCCGAGCCCTCTTGTGAATGCGAGCACGCCGCCGGAGAGGATTCCCGGTCTTGCCTGTGGCAGAATAATTTTCCAGAAAATGGTGCGTTCACTCATGCCAAGCGTCCTGCCCGCATAGATCAGATTTGCATCGACCTGCTCGATCGCGCCTCTCGCCGAGCGGTACATCAGTGGAAACGAGATCACGACAGCCGCCAGAACGGTTGCCTGCCAGCTGAACACGATTTTATAATGAAATACTTTTTCTAAAAAGATACCGGCCGGTCTTTTTGCTCCAAACAGATAAAGCAAGAAAAAGCCCGCTACGGTCGGAGGCAGTACGAGCGGCAGTGTCAGCAATCCATCCAGCCATGCTTTTGCTTTTGGGGAACGGACAGACACAACGCCCCGTGCTGCCCAAAGCCCCAGAAAAAATGTGATGATGATCGATACGACCGATGTTTTTAACGAGATCCATACCGGAGAAAGATCCATTTTTTATGCCTCCTGAACTACTATCCTGTCTTATTGCTGTGAATTGACAGTGAATCCTGCTACCTTGAATACGTCAAGCGCTTCATCGGACTGTAAAAACTCCATGAATGCATCTGCTGCGTCTTTGTTCTTTGTCTCTTTTAACTCTGCCACCGGATAAATGACTTTGGAAACACTTCCCTCCGGTGCTTCTGCCACAACCGAAACCTTGTCAGTCATGGAAGCTGCGTCTGTTGCGTAAACGATCCCGGCGTCTGCACTTCCCTCAGCCACCCAGTTTAATACTTCTGTCACGTTGGTTCCAAGACTTAATTTACCTTCCACACTGCTCCAGAGATCCAGATTCTCCAATGCCTCTTTGCCGTACTGTCCTGCCGGAACACTCTCCGAATCACCGATTGCGATCATATCTGCATGCACGATGTCCTCAAAAGAAGTGTAGCTGCTCTCATTTCCTGCCGGCACGATCAGAACGATTTTATTTTCCAGAAGATCCACAGACGCATCCTCTGCGATATAGCCCTCCTCCTGCAATGCCTCCATCTGTTTTAACGCTGCGGAAAAGAAGATGTCCACATCTGCGCCAGCCTCGATCTGTGACTGTAATTTTCCAGAGCTGTCATAAGTTCCTTCAATGGATACTTCCGGGTACTGTTCCTCAAACATTGGGATCAGATGCTCTGTAAAAGATTTTTCCAGACTTGCGGCTGCCGCCAGTGTGATCGTTCCCTGAATGTCTGCATTCTGTGCTGCACCAGATGTTTCTGTTGTCACAGTTTCCTCCGTGCCTTCATTCTGCGCCGGAGCATCTGTGTTTGTATCTGCTCCTTTATTGCTGCCACAGGCTGCAAGTCCTGCGGTCATAGCTGTCAGTAATAGAACTGCTGTCAATTTTTTCATCATTTTTTTCTCATTTTTCTTCTGATTGTTTTTATATAAATCTGCAAATTGTTTGCAAATTCATGATTCTTTTATTTTCCCGCACAATTTCCGGTATTTCCCTTTAATATATCAATTCCATGCGTCAGTGCACCGATCGCATATTCCAAACACTCTCTTACCGCCTTCGGGCTTCCCGGTAGGTTGACGATCAATGCCTCTTTCCGGATTCCCGACACGCCTCTGGAGAGCATCGCCCTCGGCGTGATCTGCAGGGAATAATAGCGCATGGCTTCTGAGATTCCCGGTGTTTCGCGCTCAACTGCACGCATGGTTGCCTCCGGCGTATTGTCTCTTTTGGAAAAACCTGTTCCACCTGTCGTTAAGATCAGGTCCGCTTTATCTTCATCCGAAAGTTCACACAACAGTGCGGTCAGCGAGTCTCCATCATCCGGGATGATTTTTTTGAAAACTACCTCATAGCCCTCTTTTCTCACAATTTCTTCGACCGCCGCTCCGCTCGCATCCTCCCGCTCTCCCTTAGAGGCGGTATCGCTTAACGTGATGACTGCCGCCCGGTACTGCACATGAAATTCATCCCCGACACTGATTTTTCCGCCGTGAAGCACTTTCGCAAACACGCCGTTTGTCGGCATGATGCACTCTCCCATTTTCTGAAAAATCTCACAGCCGTGATGACATTCTTTTCCGATCTGCGTTAATTCCAGCACCACATCTTTGCACGTAAACCTTGTCCCGACCGGGAACTTGGTAAAATCATAGCCGCTCACGACGAGATTTTCTCCGAAAGCCCCATCTGTAACCTCTGCACCACGCGCCTTAAATGCGGCGATTGTTTCCTCTGATAATAAGGAAATCTGCCTGTGCCAGTTTCCTGCATGGGCATCTCCCTCAATTCCCCAGTTCTCCACAAATACTGCGGATTCTATATTTTTCTTCTGTGTGCCACGCTTTTCACTGATGCACACAGCCCTTACTTTTCCCATTTAAAAACCCAGCCTTTCCCACAACCTGCAAAGATTGTGTCTCTGTACTAGCCTCCAATTTCAGACATTCCTCTGTGATCTGTCTGCTCCGGCTCATTGATTTCCCCAAAATGATGGCACTTCGGTTTTTGTGTGATAGTCATTTCGATCTGCGCTTTTAACTCCGCATCCGAAACGCCGTCTCTTAACAGCGTGCGCAGATCCATTCCTGTCTCATATTGCAGACATGGTTTTAAAAAACCATCCGCCGTCATGCGGACACGATTGCATCCACTGCAGAATTTATGTGAAATTGCACTGATAAATCCAATTTTTCCTTCAAATCCATCAATTTTCCTATAATATGCCGGTCCGCTTCCAAGTTTTTCCACGCACGGTCTGATCGTCCCATAAGTTTCACTGAGTATGTGCTTCACCTCTGCCTCTTTTAATGTATGTTTTTCTTTTCCCTGACCGATTGGCATCAGTTCGATAAAACGGACATTTACGCCGTCTTTTGCAAGTTCTGCCAGCGCAAGCAGCTCCTCTCTGGTCTGGTGCATCAGCACACAATTCACTTTTACAGAGATCCCTGCCTGTTTTTGCGCCTTTCGCATTCCCCGCAGCACTGCTTCCAGATTACCGTCAGAGGGATTCCTGTCCACATGACATCCTCCTGTGAGGGAATTGTAATGTTCCGGGTTTAATGTATCCAGACTGATATTCACACCATCGAGTCCCGCTTTTACAAGACCATCCAGCTGTTGTTCCAAAAGGATCCCGTTCGTCGTCAGTGTCACTTTTCCCATGCCGCATTCCTTTTTTAGCCGGAAAATAAGTTCTTCAATATGTTCCCTCACCAGAGGCTCACCCCCGGTCAGCTTAACATTTTTGATCCCGAGACTGCGGTAAATTCCAGCAAGTTTTACGATCTCGTCATAAGTCAGAAGTTCTTCCTGTCTCAGATACGTCTTACGCGTCTGCGGCATACAATAAATACAGCGCAGATTACAGCGGTCTGTGACCGAAATGCGGATATAGTCGATATTGCGGCTGTATTGATCTAACATTGTTCTCTTTCCTTACTTCGCTCAAAAAGTCCGGATTTTCCACCGTCTTTTTTTTCTAAATGAACGTCAAAAATTTCCATTGCGCGGTCCATTGCCTTGCACATGTCATAAATCGTCAGAAGCGCCACATTCACGCCCATCAGTGCCTCCATCTCCACTCCGGTCTTCCCGGAAACTTTGACCGTGCACAGTGCCTTTATAATGTTTTCCGTTTCCTTTACCTCAAAATCAACGGTACATTTATTCAGGCAGAGCGGATGACACATCGGGATCAGATTTGACGTCTGTTTTGTTCCCATAATGCCTGCCACACGCGCTACGGTCAGCACGTCACCTTTTTTTGCCGTGTGGTTGACGATTGCAGACATTACCGCGTCATTCACACGGATCTTGCCGCTCGCCACCGCAATGCGCTCTGTGATCTCTTTTTCGGAGACATCCACCATCACGGCATTGCCATTCTCATCAAAATGATTCCATTCCATACCTCTTTAAACCTTTCCAAAAGAACAGTCCGGGAATCTGCACTCTGCACATCCGAGGCATAAGCCCCCATGTCCCAGCACATAAAAATCTTCCGCTTTCACCGGGATCCCGGCTGCGATCCTCGGCAGCATAATGTCGAAAATAGTGCTCTTTGCGTACATCACGCAGCCCGGCAGTCCCATGACCGGCGTTCCGTCCTCAAAATATCCGAGCAGAAACATAGCTCCCGGCAGCACCGGCGCACCGTAGGTGACAATCTGCGCTCCCGAACGTTTAATTGCTCCCGGCGTGCGGTCGTCCGGATCAACGCTCATGCCTCCGGTACATAAGATCATATCCACACCTTTTGCTTTGTACTCTGCTATTTTTTCCGTGATAAGCGCCTCGTCATCCCCCGGATAACAATGCTCTACCGTCTCAATGCCATAGGCTTTCAGCTTCTCAATGACCACATCGGAAAAGGTGTCCCGGATCAGTCCTTTTGCCACTTCACCGCCCGTCGTGATGAGCGCCGCCGACTTTAATTTATAAGGAAGCACATTGACAAGCGGCTCTTTGCCCGCACACCGTTTTGCTGCTTCCATTTTTTCTTTTTCAATGATCAGTGGGATGATTCTGGTTGCCGCAAGCTTCGCCCCCTTTTTCACCGGAGTGTAGGAATGCCTCGTTGCGATCATCATCTGTTCAAGTGAATTGACTGCCAGAAGTTTTTCCACATTGATTGTTAAAATTCCGTCAATGTCCGAGGTCAGCTCGATTTTCCCCTCTTTCGGCTGGGAGGCATGCATATGTTCTCCCTGACAGATCTCACGCAGGATCTCTGCCGCCTCATCCTCATGAAGCATGTTTTCGTTTTTCTCCCACACATAGAGATTTTCTTTTCCCATGGATAATAACACCGGGATATCCTCTTCTGTCACGATATGCCCCTTGCGGAATCTCGCATCTTTCGTGACACCCTTTATGATCTGCGTCATGTCATGACATAAAACATGACCGACGGCTTCCTCTGTTTTGATTAATTTCATTGTTTTTCCTCTTATTTTGTCTTGGCGTTCGGGTAAATGCGCGTCATCTTTGCGTCATCATAATGCTCATCCATGTACACCTGCCAGTTCTGCGTCGCTTCCACCTGTCTGCCTCTCTCATCATAGCGTATTAGCGCCATGCAGGACACCACAACATTGCAGCACATAAATACGATCAGCATCCATGTCACTGTCTTACCGATCACGACAGGAATTTTTTCTATCAATCCTGAAATTTTCGGATACAGAATCTTAAACCACACAACGGCTGCGATTCCCCAGAAAAAGCAGTACAACAGGTTAATCCTTCCGCCGAGGTTAAACGGCATCCAGCTGTAATCCCAGAATACTTTTCCAAATACCAGCTCCGTGAACACACTGCACAGATACTCGTAAGCACCGCCTAAAAAAGTGCCTGTCCAGAACAGAAATCCGTCACTTCTGTCCTTATATTTATATAACATTGCCGTCACCATTGCAATCGCAAGTCCCCACACGATACTGAATGGTCCCCACACCACACTGCTGCGACTCATCCACACCCCTGCTGTGATGCGGCAGAAAATTGTCTCCGTGATATCTCCCAGGAATGCTCCCACAAAAAATAACATCACGATTTTATAAAAATCACAGCCCTTTGCAAAAACGGTTTTATCCTTTGTGACCTTTTCCACAAAGCTTGCCTTCGGGTAGGCTTTTGTCATTCGTTTTTCAATCGATCCTGCAATCTTATTGCCAAGCCTGATGCGGAAACGATCGATTTTGTTATTTGCTTCCAGCCACTTCTCCGGGTGTCTGCTCTTTCCTGTCACAAGCAGATAGGAGGCGAGTACATCCACCACAAGCACACCAGCAGAACAATATGTACCAAAAGCTGTGGCAGTATTGCAAGCAATCGGAATACCCACCGGTTGGCATACTTCACCACAACATAACCCAATGCACCTTTTATCAGTGAAACCGGGAGACAGATGTAACCGTCTAAGTTCCATTTACTCTTACTATAATCCCACCAGCGTTTATGATAAAACCTCTCAATTAACTTTCCAGCGACGAACTCTGTAACTGCTGCATACAGGGATGCAAATAAAAAGAGCCATAGCCCGGTCAGTTCCTGCAAGCCCACAGACATTGCAACAGCTCCCACACCGTACAGGATACATAACGGGCCATTTACCAGCCCACGGTTGGAA
>OGQX01003493.1_pt1 | contig 10720 bp, 8 predicted proteins | sample 1553291 | NCBI WGS metagenome assembly OGQX01 (sample SAMEA2580030, study PRJEB22360) | human gut metagenome | biome: human gut; feature: human-associated habitat; material: faeces | place: Denmark | collected 2008/2010
GGAACGGCTGGCCGAGCTGATCGTCCGGGGTTCTCAGGTCAATCTGGAAGCCAAGCGGCTGTGCCTTGTACGCCATCAGGCGGATTCCCCGGTGAATCTTGTCCTGCTTCAGCTGCGCAAGGGCGGAAAGCCCGGTCTTAAATGGGAGGAGATCGTCCTCCACGACTTGAGCGGTGCCCCCACCGAGCAATACCGCCGAATTTACCATCTCTAGGAGGTTTCACATGGCTGGAATGCTGTATCTTGTCCCGACCCCCATCGGCAATCTGGGGGATATCTCCCTGCGCTGCCGGGAGACGCTGGAAAGCGCCGACTTCATCGCCGCCGAGGATACGCGGGTGACGCTGAAACTACTCAACCATCTGGGCATCAAAAAAAGCCTTGTCAGCTACTACGAGCATAACAAGGCCACGAAGGGCGACCGGATCGTTGACCGCATTCTCGCCGGGGAGACCTGCGCGCTGGTCTCCGACGCGGGCAGTCCCGCCATCTCCGACCCCGGGGAGGACCTGGTCAAGCAGTGCGCTGAAGCCGGCATCATCGTTTGCGCCATCCCCGGTCCCTGTGCCGCCATCACGGCGCTGAGCATTTCCGGGCAGTCCACCGGCCGGTTCTGCTTTGAGGGCTTCCTCTCCACGGCGAAAAAAAGCCGCCGGGAGCATCTGGACGCCCTGCGAACCGAGACCCGGACGATGATCTTCTACGAAGCCCCCCACAAGCTGGTGTCCACGCTGGCGGATATGTCGGAAGTCTTCGGCGCTGACCGCCCCGTCAGTCTGTGCCGGGAGCTGACAAAGCTTCATGAAGAAGTCGTCCGCACCACACTGGGGGAAGCCCTGACAAAGTACACCGAAACGCCGCCGAAGGGGGAATTCGTTCTCATCGTCGCGGGCGCACCGGAAACGGTAAAGGAATCCGCCTCAGAGGACGACGCCGCCGCCCGTGTCGCCCAGCTGATTTCTCAGGGGCTCAGCCGCAAGGATGCGGTCAAGCAGACCGCCGCAGAGCTGGGACTTCCCAAAAATGTGGTTTACGATATTGCGTTAAAAGACCCCGAATGACTTTTGAAGTCATTCGGGGTCTTTTTCAAAATTCCGTCATGTTTCTGATGCATTCCTGACAGATGTTCTTCTGCCGGTAGGAGATCAGCCCTTGGGAAGAACCGCAGAAAACGCACGCCGGCTCGAACTTTTGCAGGATGATGCGATCACTTTCCATGTAGATCTCCAACTCGTCCCGTTCCGCGATGTCCAGTGTGCGGCGCAGTTCAATGGGCAGCACGATTCTGCCAAGCTCATCTACCTTTCGGATAATGCCCGTAGACTTCATTGCGGTCAGCTCCCTTCCTTCGTTTTCCAGCGGCTTATTTGCATTATCATTATACTAATTTTATTTACTATAGTCAAATACTTTTTACAACAAACTGAAATTTTTGTCGAAACATTTCCATTCTTTTCCATTTCTTATCCGCATACCATGCGTTAAGGAGCCTCTGATTCAATCGGCAAGAGCTGGCGGCAGAAGATTTTGGCTCAGCCAAAAGTTCTGGAAGCGGAGGAATACTGTATGTACCCGCAAGGGGTATGCCGCATCCGTAAGCCAGCTTACGCTGGCAACGGCTGCGCTATATTTCCCGCTTTCAGAACTGCACGGATGAGGCAAAAGATTCGCCGCCCAGCCGAAGACGATTTATTCAGAGGTTCCAAAAGTCATCGGGAGGGATTTCATGGACGGCAAGAAGGCGCTGATCGGCATGTCGGGGGGCGTGGACAGTTCCGTGGCGGCGCTGCTGATGCTCCGCGCGGGTTACGAGTGCATCGGTGCGACCATGCGGCTGTACGACAATGATATGATCGGTCTGGAAAAAGGACATACCTGCTGTAGTCTGGACGACGTGGAGGACGCCCGCAGCGTGGCCAGACGTCTGGGAATTCCCCACTACGTGTTCAACTTCAAGGACGATTTCGAGCGGCAGGTCATCCGGAAATTTGTCAGCTGCTACGAATGCGGCGGCACTCCCAACCCCTGCATCGACTGCAACCGGTATCTGAAATTCGACCGGCTCCTCCGCCGCGCTCTGGAGCTGGGGTGCGACTGCGTGGTATCCGGGCATTACGCGCAAGTAAGGAAGTCCGGCGACCGATACCTATTATATAAGGCGGCGGACAAAGCCAAAGACCAGACGTACTTTCTCGCCTGCTTAAATCAGGAGCAGCTTGCCCGGATTCAGTTCCCTCTCGGCGGTCTGACCAAGCAGGAGGTACGCGCCATCGCGGAGGAAAACGGCTTTATCAACGCCCGGAAGCACGACTCTCAGGACATCTGCTTCGTGCCGGATGGTGACTACCCGGCTTTTCTGGAACGCTACACCGGCAAGCACTACCCCGCCGGGGATTTTCTGGACGAAAGCGGCCGCGTGGTCGGCAAACACCGTGGTGCGGTGTGCTACACGCTGGGACAGCGCAAGGGGCTGGGTCTGGCCATGGGCGCGCCGGTGTACGTCTGCGGAAAGGATATGGAGAAGAACACCGTCACGGTCGGGCCGAATGAGGCGCTGTTTTCCTCCGCGCTGCGGGGAAACAACTGGGTCTGGTATCCCTTCCCTGAACTGACCGAGCCTGTTAAAGTGACGGTCAAGACCCGCCACAGCCAGACGGAACAGCCCGGAACCATTTACCCCGAAGCGGGCGGCTTTGCCCGGGTGGAATTCGACATCCCCCAGCGTGCCGTCACCCCCGGTCAGGCGGTGGTGGTGTATCAGGGCGATCTGGTGGTCGGCGGAGGCACCATCACGGAAGCAATCCGATAAAGTTTACGCTGCCATCCCCGATTGGGAGATGGCAGCGTATTTGTTATTTTTTGTACTTCTTGTCGGGTCTGTAGACGCTCCATGCCAGCCCACCGAAAACGGCGGCGCAGGCAAGGCTGATCTTCCAACCCAGACTGAACGCGGCGTTGTGATACATCAGGCGAACGTTGTGGACGCCCTTCGTCAGATTCACGGCCACCATGCAGTCCCCTACCAGTTTGATCTCGGCAGGCTTGCCGTCCACCTTGACGCTCCAGTTTCTGTTTTGCGGAACGGAGGTATACAGCAGGCCGTCCCGGTCGCAGTCGATGGTTCCCTCCACCAGCGTGGAGCGGAACTTCGTCAGATTCAGCTGGGACGCCGACAGAATTTCATAGCCCCGCGCGAACCGCTCCCCGTTGAGAACGGCGGCGCTGACAGTCATGGTGCTGCTCTCGTCCTTGTCGCACTCGATGCGGATGTCCACCGTATCTCCGGTCTTCACATCCCCTACCGCGATCATCTGGGACAGGCTGATGGTCTCCTTGTAAAGCTCCACGCCATTGACGCTGACGTAGAAATCGTTCCGCTTGGGCAGGTTCAGATGGACGCACACAAAGCCGTCCCGGTCAGCTGTGTAGGTATAAGTCACGTTGGCACCGGAAACACAGTCGGAATACTTGCAGTAGCCGGTGGAATTGCTTTCCGTGATGTTCGCACCGTTGCCGGTGATGGTCAGATTCTCGCCCTGAAGCTTGTGCCAGACCTCCTCGTCAATGCCCGTGGCGGCAGTGAACAGGTCGTTCTGGAACTGGAACGTTCCACTGCTGGCGGAAAAGTCCAGTTCCGCCAGCGCCGGCTCCGTCAGGAAGCCCAGCGGCAGATACGCGGTATTGACCAGCAGGGACGCCACGCCGAAGCGGTTCACCTCGTCGAAATAGGTGCTGGACTTGTCCTTCCCGTCCCGCTCAATCATATACTTGATGCCCAGAAACAGGTTCGCCACCGGGGAGCTTTCCTCGAAGCAGTAGCGGTTATAGGTGTTCTTCGCGCCGTAGCCCAGCGCCCGCATGAACTCCGTGACTTTGACATTGGCAGAACTGGTAAAGGCGGAAATGCCGTTGTAGCCGTTGAGGGCACCGTCGTTCAGGGTCTGGGAATGGGTGGTCTCCGCCCGGAAAAAGAGGTTATCGTCCTCCCGCTCGTACATATAGCGGATGACGGAGGCAGTGTAGGTGGTTCCCTTTGGATAATTGGACACACCCGTACCCGTGAAATACAGTCCAAAGCACACCAGCGTGGAGATCAGCTCCACGCCCATGACGGACAGCGCCAATATCCGAATCCGGGCACGCTGACGGTTCCGCTTGGCACGGGCACGGATTTTCTGACGCTCCGTGGTTCCCTCCGGCACTTCCAGCTGACCGTAGAGCATGACGGTGAGATACAGCACCAGAAAGATCAGATTATATATAAAGTAGAGAGGGATTTGCAGCGTCAGGCTGCCCAGCTCCAGCGGCATGGTCTCGAGCAGCTCATTGGAGCAGGCCAGCACCCCCGCAGTCAGCACCCCGGCGATCACGATCTGCACCGGGCGGAACTTCCTGCGCATCAGCCATGCGCGGTAGGCCATGTACAGCACCACGAAGCTGTACAGGAAGCTGAACCGATAGGGGATCATATTGGTAAAATGGAAGCCGTGCCAGATGAAATCCAGCTGCCGGATGATGAAGCTCACGTTGAAAAACAGCAGCAGGATCACGGCGCAGCACTTGTCCCTGCGCTTGATGTCCTTCGCCATCAGGTACAGGAACATCAGCAGGATGCTGAAAATACCGCAGTAAAGATTGGGCAGTCCTTCCTTGAAGGTCGGCTCGATGCTGCCGCCCATGTTCCCCGCCACCTGCCGCATGGCGTCCAGAAGCCCCTTGATTGTGTTTTCCTTGGCGATGTTCAGCCGGAAACCGGTTGGGAAATTGTTCACGCTGGACTGGGTAGTCTGCAGGGCCGACAGCGCCGGGAAGGTCAGAATGGCAGTCATTCCCAGCGCCAGCAGGGAAAACAGGGCGATTCTCCCAAGATCCGCAAACAGCTTCTTCCACCCGCCCCAGCGGCAGATCTCATACACGAAAAACAGCAGGAAAACGAAAATGCAGGTAAAGAACCCGATATAATAATTGGAATAGACGGACAGGAACAGCGTAATCGTATAGAGGAAAAACTTTTTCTCCTTCAGCAGGCACACCGTCCCCAGCGCCACCAGAGGCAGCAGGGCGAAGGTATCCAGCCACATCACATTCCACTGATACCCCAGCGCCCACGCGCACAGCCCGTAAAAACCGCCGAACACCGCAATGGACGCATCGTTCTTGCCGAACAGCTTTTTCAGGAAAATGGCGAAAAACATCCCCGCGAATCCCAGCTTCACCGGCACCAGCAGAGAGAAAAACTCCAGCAGCCAGCCCTCCGGCACCAGAACGCTGAGCAGGTTCAGCGGCGACGCCAGATAATAGGAGATCAGCCCCAGATAATCCATCCCCATGCCGATGCTCCATGTGTACAGCAGCCCGCTTCCGCTGCGAAGGGCGCGGCGGAACGCCACGAAGAAGGGATAATACTGGTGGTACATATCCGAATACAGCATGGAATACTTACCGAACGGCTCGTATTGGCTGATAAGCATGACAAACAGCATTCCCATGCAGGGAATGGCAAAGGCCAACGCCGTATAATTCCAATGAAATTTTCTGCCGGTTCGCTTCACAGGGACTCCCCCTCAACAATCTGAATCGTAAAGTGTATTGTATCACGAATTTTCTCAAGGGTAAAGCACCCTGATGATTTATTTTCCCGTACAAAGAAATTCTTAAACAGAAAATCGCCCCGCCGCTTTGATGGGCAGTCATAAAACAGCGAATGGAGCGTATCGGTACAGATACGCTCCATTTCTTGCGCCAAAATGCGTACACCCCCTTGGCTTGCCCTTTGGGCGAGCTGTCACCGTAGGTGACTGAGAGGGCCTTGCACCCTAGTATACCCTCTCCCAGCGGGAGAGGCAAGGGGTGCTCGCATTAAATGATACAAGAACAGGCACAGCTGGTTAACCCACTGTGCCTGTTAACTGTCCAATGCAGCCTACTTGGGGCAGCAGTCCTTATCGATCATCAAGATCATCGTCGTCATCATTGTCGCCGACGGTTGCAATCTCACCGTAGCGGACCCGGCGCTTCAGCTTCATTTCCTCCACCTGCTTGTGGATCAGCTCCTTGACAAAGAGCGGGTTCTTCACGTTTTTCAGCACCAGCGTGGGCGTGGTTCTGTCGGAGGACAGCACCGTGACCGTTCCCACGCCGAACAGGCGCTGCCACAGATTGCGTCTGGTATCGATGTCCCGCACACGGTAAAGAAGGACTTCATCGTCCTTGATGTTCAGAAATCCCTGGGACAGGAACAGCCGATCCTCGGACAACTGATAGCGGGTAAAGGACAGGGGCATCCCCAGATGACGCTTGCGGTCTTTCCAAAGGTATTCAATGGTAATGGACACTGTGCATTCCTCCCTTGTTACTTTTCTATAGTTTACCTCTGCAAGGAAAGAATGTCAAGAATGGAATTTTCGCCTACAGAATCAAACAGATCAGCCCCGTCGCGCCCTCGTTGACGATTCTTGTCAGTGTTCCCCGGAACTTGCCCCTGACTTCCTCCGGCATTCCCAGCAGCTTCGTGGTCAGCCCCTCCTGAATCAGGTCGTACACGGATTTTCCGAAAATGTTGCTCTGCCACAGCTTTTCCGGGTCTTCGCCCATGAGGGAATTGACCAGATCCTGAGACTGCTTTTCGTCTCCCACCATGGGGTTGATCTCCGTGTCAATGTCCACACGTACCATGTGAATGGAGGGCGCGCCCGCTTTCAGCTTCACGCCGTAAGCGCCGCCCTTGCGGATGATCTCCGGCGTTTCCAGCTTCATTTCCTCTGCCGCGGGCATCACCACGCCGTAGCCCGTCGCCCGGACGGCGGAAAGGGCATCGGAGATCTTGTCGTATTCCTGCTTGACCCGGGACAGCTCAGTCAGCAACTGCAGCAACTGGGCGTCGCTGCGGATGGGCATTCCCGCCCGGGCGCTCAGAATCTCGTAGAACAGCGCCTCCGGGAACACGATGGCGCAGATCACGCTGCCGCTGCCCAAATCCACACCGCGCAGGCTGTAGTCCTGCACCTGGGGCAGCTCCCGCAGTCCGGCCAGCACCCCTTCCGCCTGACCCAGCGTGTGAATTTCCTCGGCCATTTGGAGAAGCGCCTGATACAGCGCCGCCTTCACGGGATGCTCCGGCTCCAGCGCGTCCATCCAGCGGGGGAGATGTACCCGCAGCTCGCTCATGGGGAAGGTGTACAGCAGCGCCTTCATGAGTTTTCCGATACCCTCGGCGTCCAGCGCCTGACAGTCCGCCACGATGGGCTCCAGACCGAAGGTGCTTTGCAGATACGCCTTTACCGCCCCCGCCGCCTCCCCCGCCGGGTTGCGGGAATTGACGATCACGAGGAATGGCTTTCCCGTTTTCTGCATGTCGGTGATGGCCCGTTTTTCCGCCTGTACGTAATCCTCCCGGGGAATTTCCGTAATGGTGCCGTCGGTGGTCACCACAATGCCGATGGAGCAGTGCCCCTCCATGACCTTTTTCGTCCCCAGCTCCGCCGCTTCCGTCATGGGAATCTCATGGTCGTACCAGGGGGTGGTCACCATCCGGGGCACGCCGTCTTCCTCCGCGCCCACCGCGCCGTCCACCATGTAGCCCACGGAGTCGATCAGCCGCACCCGCAGCTTCGTCACGCCGTCGGGGGAAATCTCCACCGCTTCCTCGGGGACGAACTTCGGCTCCGAAGTCATGATGGTCTTCCCGGAACCGCTCTGGGGCAGCTCATCTCTGGCGCGCTCCTTGCGATAGGGGTCGGAGATGCCGGGAATCACCAGCTCCTCCATAATCCGTTTGATGAGGGTCGATTTTCCGGTACGCACCGGCCCGACCACGCCCACATAAATATTGCCGCCGGTTCTGGCAGCAATGTCCGCATAAATTTGATCCATAGCCAGCCTCCTTCTCGGCAGGAGAAAGGCTCCTGCCATGGGTTTGGAACAGAGTATGTCCCGAGAAGAATAAAAATGCTTCGGCCACTGGAATTTCTGATTGCGGAATTTTGTTGTTATGTCAACCGGCAATGTCAAAAAAATGCCGCCTTATAAAAAAGCGGCTTCTGATTACCCTGATTCAAAGGCATTGGTCGTCCGGCGAGGGGACATATTCCAATATCTCGTCCACCTTGCAGCCGAGGATCCGGCACAGATCGTTCAGGGTCGTGGTGGTGATCGGCTTGTTTTTGCGCAGCTTGTCGATGGTGGAGCTGGATATATGATGATCTTTTATGAGCGTATACGTGGTTTTAGACGATTTTTTCAGGGTTTTCCAGAAGGGGTCGTAAACAATCACACTATTGCGTCTCCTTTTTTTGGTTACGGTTTCCAGTTGCGGTTTTTTTATTCTAGATTATAAATTTTTTCTTGACTATAGTCGTTAAAAAGACTATAATAACCGTGGATAGGTGAGCGTATGCCACTCATCCCAAAATTTACTCCAATGGAGGTAGAACGCGATGAAAAAACTGTTGGCGCTGCTGTTGGTTCTGGTCATGGTCATTGCCCTAGTCCCCACAGTAGTCGCGGCCGCCGAAGCGGACGGCGTACCCGTCGCTCCAGCAGCAGCGGAAAATCCCGAAAACCCTGTGAACCCTGAAAATCCCGAGAATCCCGAAAACCCTGAGAACCCCGAGAATCCTCAGAATCCCGAAAATCCCCAGAATCCCGAAAATCCTCAGAATCCCGAAAATCCCCAGAATCCCGAAAATTCCCACAAAGGTCACATGGCTACTTGGAAGATTGACACAGCTTCGCATACCTGGTATTGCCTTTCCTGCAACGTGGCAATAAACGCGGCTGAACCCCACTCCTATAACCCCACCACGCACAGATGCACCGTATGTGGTATACCGGATTCAAATTATTGTAATCATACAGATACCAAGTATGTATCTGCCGGAAGCGAAGGTCACATCCAGTACTGCACCAACTGTTCGGCTCGCCTGAGTAGCGTGGAACCCCATCATGCGGTAGGAAACGAATGCGATTTGTGCGGCTATGACGGATTGGGTTGCAGCCATGAACATACAAGATGGGATTGCAACAGCGAATGGCACGGTCTCTTCTGCCTCGATTGCAGCAACTGCATTAAAGAGGGGAACCATGTCGGTATGGACGATGGTGTCTGTGATGAGTGCGGATACGGCGCATCAGACCCGAATCATTGCGATCATAAGAATGTAGACTACATACCTGCCGGAAGCGAAGGTCACATCCAGTACTGCACCAACTGTTCGGCTCGCCTGAGTGATATAGAACCCCACCACAGGGTTGGAGACGTATGCGATCTGTGCGGCTATGACAAATTTAATTGTACCCACGAACATACGACCTGGGGCTACAACGATGAATATCACCATCTCACCTGTGATGACTGCGATGACATTATCGACAGCGGCGAGCATGTCGGTATGGGTGACGGCATCTGCGACAAATGCGGCTACAATGTAAATACGACGCACCATTTCCCGCCCAATTCTCACAACTGCTCTGACCCCGGCTGCGGTTATCGGTCTTTCTGTTCGGACAAGGACGGTGACTGCAAATGCGATATCTGCGGCACCGAGGTGCATGATTGGGCCATCTGCAAGGATTTAGACGACAATTCCCATGAGTGGTTTTGCTCCAAATGCAAAAAGTCCCTCGGAAAAGCGCCTCATGTTGACATTGACGATGGCGGAGACGGCAAGTGCGACGGCTGCGGTCACAAGATGTCCGGCACTACCGGCGGCGGCACCACCGGTGGGAACGGCGGCAAAGAGAACACCGGCCTTGACAAAGTTCCCAAGACCGGCGACGTGATGGCCCCCGTGGCCATTCTTTCCGGCCTGATGAGCGTTGCGGCTGTCTTCACCAGGAAGCGCTTCTTCTAAAGAATCTCTAACCCCAACCACGGCGGTGACGGTACTCCCGTCACCGCCTTTTCTGAGGATGATTTACCATGACCAACCAAAACAATGGGAAATACCTCCCCCGCCGTCCCGAGAATCAGAAGGGGCGGAAAAATTCTCCCGTTTCCCGAATTCTTCTCGTCGTCGCGCTGGTGTCGGCGCTGATCTTCGCCGGGACGGTGTTCATTGCCCTGCGCAACCAGATTGCCCTGAAGCGGATGGCCGCGGAGACCGCCCGGGAAACCACGCCAATCTCCACCTCCGCCCCGGCAGAGACGACCGTTCCCACCCAAGCCACCGTCCCGCCCACCACCGCCGCCACCGTGCCGCCCACGGAACCGAGAGAAGTCCTCCCCCGCCTTCAGGAGCAGTACGAGAAAAATCCCGACCTCGCGGGCTGGCTTACCATTCCGGGAACCAGAATCGACTACCCCGTCATGTACTCCCCCGACGAACCGGAGCGGTATCTCCACGCCAATTTTGAGGTTAGCTACAGCTTCGCCGGGCTTCCCTTCATTGACGCAGCCTGCGACCCGGAAAGCGGCAACCGCATCATCTATGCCCACAACATGCTGGACGGCAGCATGTTCCGCACGCTGCTGAAATACCAGCAGAAGGATTTCTGGCAGCGCAATCCGGTGATTTCCTTCAGCACCCTTTACGAAGAACAGGAATATGAGGTCGTGGCCGCCTTTTACGACAAGGTCTACAAAAAGAGCGACACCAATTTCAAATTCTATCAGTTTTATGACACCTCTGACCAGAGCAGCTTCGACGAGGCCATGGCCTATTATCGGGAACACGCGCTCTACGACACCGGCGTCACCGCCCAGTGCGGCGACCTGTTTCTT
>OGQX01003495.1_pt1 | contig 10714 bp, 10 predicted proteins | sample 1553291 | NCBI WGS metagenome assembly OGQX01 (sample SAMEA2580030, study PRJEB22360) | human gut metagenome | biome: human gut; feature: human-associated habitat; material: faeces | place: Denmark | collected 2008/2010
CCATCTCCAGCTTTTTCTCACCCGGACCACGGGTACCAATGCCACCTCCGAGACGAGACAGCGAAGCACGCATACCGACCAGTCTTGCCGCCCGGTACTTTAATTGTGCAAGTTCTACTTGGATCTTTCCTTCGCTGGTCTTTGCACGCTGCGCAAAGATGTCCAGAATCACCATGGTTCTGTCCATCACCTTACATTCCAGTTCCTGCTCCAGATTATTTAGCTGTGCCGGTGAGAGTTCATCATCACAGATCACACCCGTGGCATCCAAATCATACAACAACTCTTTCAGTTCTTCCAGCTTTCCTTTTCCCAGATAGGTTGCCGGATGAATGGTCTCTCTGCTTTGCATGATCGTCCCAACAGTTACGGCCCCGGCTGTCTCAGCCAGTTCTCTCAGTTCATATAAAGATTGTACGGTATCATCAGACTCATATGTCTGTACGCCTGCCAGAATCACCCGTTCCAGCTGTTCCCCCATCTCATACATGCTTTTTCCTCCTATCTTGTAGAAAGAAACTCGTTCTCCCGAAGAGCCGCCTCATCTTCCGGATACTGTTCCAGTCGTTTATATCTGGACAGACGTTCCAGCTTTTGCTGTAGCAAAATCCCGTTTATATTCATAGGCCACAATTTCATTATAAAGCAAACCCTGTTCGTCCTCTTTGGAATTTTCCTTCAGACCCTGTGCGATATTCTCCAGTGCGCTATCATATGCGCCATCATAAATATCACACATTGCCAGTCCGTTATAGGCCTTGGCACCCTGCTCACTCTTTTGCAGATATTCCTGATACATGGATCTGGCACTTGCCGGATCTTCCATCTCCAGATATACCCGACCCAAAAGCAGCATGGCATCCTCATATCCCTGTTCCATCGCTGTTTTCAATTCATCTCTGGCTGCCTCATAATTTTTTTCATATTCGTAGATTCTTCCTCTGTGATAGCAATCTTCTCCGTCCTGAGGTTCTAACTCCAGAGCCATCTTCAGATAGGCATCACCATCTACTGCCTTGTTGTGATCCACATAAATCTGATAAAATACTGCACCCTTTGCCCACTCTGGCGTATGAAAGCCCGGTGTGATTCTAAATGCATACTTCTGGCGCAAATTCGTTGTACATCCTAATTTATTATAATAACAGATATCCCTGCCTTTTTCGATCTCGAAGTAATATAGATAAGACGTACTTCCAACGCTTATCTGTGTCTCATAAAAGTCAAACAAACCTTCTGTTCTGACCTTTTCCATTTTGATTTCACTTTTTCTTGAAATCAAATAGACATTGTCCACGTTATTGGCCAATGTCCGAAAGCGGATGACAACAGAGTCGCCCGCCTCCGGCTCTGCCGGAGTACGGTAATCTTCTGTTTCATCACAAAATAATGCATTTTTTACTAATATATCACTGAACTGCATTTTTTTCGTGGCTCCTTTAACCGTGCGTTATTATCTGCCTTCTGATGGCATACCTGACATGAGAGATGTCTGCTCTGCACCCGGCTCTGGAAGCTCCCTTCCATCAAAGATCGCCTCAAACTCCGCGTTTCCAATTTTTTCACGCTCGATTAATACCTGTGCACAGCGGTGAAGCACGTCCATATGCTCAGTAATAATCGTCTTTGCCTGTGCATATGCCTCATCAATAATACGCTTCACTTCTATATCAATTTCTCTGGCAACATCTTCACTGTAGCTTCTTGCATGTCCCAGATCTCTGCCGAGGAATACTTCTTCCTCACCGCTGTCCTCATAGTTGATGGTTCCAAGACGTTCTGACATACCATATTTTACAACCATTGCACGGGCTGTCGCTGTCGCCTGCTTGATATCCTGTGATGCTCCTGTTGTGACATCGCCAAATATCAATTCCTCGGCAACACGACCACCAAATGCTACGATAATATCTTCTTCCATGCGCTTCTTTGTCATAAACATCTCATCCGCCTCTGGAAGCGGCATTGTGTAGCCTGCCGCACCCATTCCAGTTGGAATAATTGAAATGGTGTGTACCTGACTTTCATGCGGCAATACATGGAACAAAATTGCATGGCCTGACTCATGGTATGCTGTGATGCGCTTTTCCTTGTCGCTGATGACCTTAGAGTGCTTCTCTGCACCAATTCCCACCTTAACAAAGGACTGCTCTATATCGCGCTGGCTGATGTAGCCCTGTTTGCTCTTTGCCGCATTGATCGCAGCCTCATTCATCAGATTTTCCAGATCTGCTCCGGTAAATCCTGCTGTTGTCTGCGCAACACGTCTTAAGTTTACATCTGAGCCAAGCGGCTTATTCTTTGTGTGTACCTTTAAAATTTCTTCTCGTCCCTTTACATCTGGACGTCCTACTGCCACCTTACGGTCAAAACGTCCCGGACGAAGGATAGCCGGATCAAGAATATCGACACGGTTTGTTGCTGCCATAACGATGATTCCCTCATTGACACCAAAACCATCCATCTCTACGAGCATCTGGTTTAATGTCTGCTCTCTCTCGTCATGACCGCCGCCAAGACCTGTTCCTCTTCTTCTGGCTACGGCATCGATCTCGTCAATAAAAATGATGCAAGGTGCATTTCTCTTTGCCTGTTCAAACAAATCTCGTACACGTGATGCACCGACACCGACAAACATCTCTACAAAGTTTGAACCAGAGATTGAGAAAAATGGCACGCCTGCTTCACCGGCAACTGCCTTTGCAAGCAATGTTTTTCCTGTTCCCGGAGGGCCTACTAAAAGGATACCCTTTGGGATTCTGGCGCCAAGGCTTGTGTACATATTTGGATTTTTAAGAAAATCCACCACTTCCTCAAGTTCTTCCTTCTCCTCTTGAAGACCGGCAACATCCTTAAATAAAACTTTCTTGGAGCCGCCTGTTTCCATAACAGCTCTGCTTCTTCCGAAGTTTGCCATGCTCTGACCGCCTCCGCTGCCACCTCCCGGTGCTGCCATACGGCCTGTCATTGCTACGAACACAAAGCTTATTCCTATGACTAAAATAAGTACAGGAAGAAGTGTATTTAGAAAATAATTTTCTTTAACTGCTGTCAGGGTAACTTTTATACCGTTATCCTGCAGACGGTCTAACTCAGCATTGACATCTGATACGAATACACGATATTCTGTCGATGAACCACTGACAAAAAACAACACACTGCCCGTCGGCACCTTCGCATTTTGTTCAATCTGTGCCTGAGCGATTTTTCTTCTTCCACAAATGAACGATACTGCGAGTATGTTACATTAGTCTGCGTATAAAGAGAACGCTGAAAGAAGAAAATTAATGCAATTACAATTGCAATAATAATGGTATATGCGATTATTCCATTTGACTTTTTCAATTTACTCCTCGTTTCTGCAAATATTTACTCAGTCTCAACCACACCTACATACGGCAGATTGCGGTACAGCTGATCATAGTCTAATCCGTAGCCAACTACAAACTCATCCGGCACCTGAAAACCTGTATAGTCAACATTTACATCATCAACCTCGCGACGATCTGGCTTGTCAAGAAGAGTACACAGACAAATGCTGGATGGCTTTCTCTCGTTTAAGATCTTCATCAGATGGCTGAGTGTTCTTCCAGAATCAATAATATCCTCAACTACCAATACATCTCTTCCCTCAATAGACTGATCCAGATCCTTGACAATCTTTACGATACCGCTTGACTTTGTACCAGCACCATAGCTTGATACGGACATAAAATCCATAGTTACTGGAACGGTAATTCTCTTTGCAAGTTCACACATAAAAAATACGCCGCCCTTTAATACACAAATCATGTGAACCGTCTTTCCCTCATAGCGTTTGCTGATCTGCTCTCCCAGCTCGCGGATTCTCTTGTCGACTTCTTCTTCAGAATACATTACACGAATCTTATCTCCCATTTTTGCACTCCTCTGCTTTTTTATTTTTATAGTTTTGAGTCAATTTTCTGACTATCGTATGCGATGATCACTGCACTGTTCTAACTTCAAGCACCAGCCTTGTATGTTTGGTAATTTTACAATCTTCGGCCATGCGAACTCCTGCAATCCACAAAACACGGCTTCCAGATGCCAGAATAGGAATCTGATCCCGCTTTGCAGCAGGAATTTTAGCATTAATCATGCAGTCGGAAAGCTTTTGCGTATTACCCTTTGTATCAATGCAAATACGGTCTTTCGGCCTTCTTCTACGCATAAGCAATCCTTCTTTTATTGTATCATAATCAAACCAGTTTACACAACAAGTTTGTGGAATTTTTTTCTCACAAACGGGGAAAATTGAGTAAACAGCCTTACCAATTTTGCTGTTTGGCGATTGTAAATCCTGATTTTCTTCTTTATGCTCTGAAAAGCTCTCTTTTTCTATGATTAAAAACTCATATTGAATACGTGCCTTACGTCTTTGCGGCAGATTTACCATGCTTCCTGTGCGCTTTGACAACAGCCCTATAACAGATTCAATATGTGTCCTAGTTATATCTTTTACGCCTCCTGTATGCGAAATTGCCTCCTGAATCAGATATCGCTGTAAAATTGGTTTTTGTTTCTTAAGCTCTTTTACAGGAAGCATCATTTGCTTATGCAAGACACAATGCCATGACGAAATAAGTGCCTGTGCCTGATCTCTAAGATATTCCTCTGCCTCAGAAAAATCACCCGCTGCACATGCTATGTGCTCAGCAGCCTGCGCATTATATTCACTTGAAAGAAGCGGCAGAAGCCTGTTTCTGATACGGCTTCTGAGATAGTCATCTGTCAGGTTTGTCTCATCAATGCACCATTCCTGCCCACTTTCTATAAGCCATGCTTCAATCGCCTCTCTTCTCATACCTAAAAGCGGACGCACGACAACGATATCTCCCTTGTCTGACAAGCTGCGCTTACAAGGTATTCCGCTACATCCACGAATCCCGCTTCCTCGCAGCAGATTCATTAGCACTGTCTCAGCCTGATCATCCATATGATGTGCCACTGCAATTACAGATGCACCGCGTTTTTTTGCTTCATACTCAAATGTTTCATAGCGGACACGACGCCCTGCCTCCTCCTCAGTCAGATGATGCTTCGCTGCAAGAGCCGGCACATCACATCTTTTTTCAACAAACTCAATTTCTTCTTTTTCGCAAAGCTGTCTTGAAAACTTAAGATCATGCTCTGCTGACTCACCACGTATGCCGTGATGAACATGAATTGCTGTTATTGAAAGATTATATATTTGCTGCAATCGTTTTAGTACCAATAAAAGACAGACAGAATCTGCGCCTCCTGACAAGCCTATGATGACATGATCACCGAAGGAAAACAGCTTTTTTTCATCAATGTATTGCTTGATTTTATCTATAAATTTATCGTGTGGAATCATTTTTATCTCCTTTATTTTTTCCAGAAACCAGCTACAAGCACTGTTCTGTCGTCTCTGGCATTTTTTGTATTTCCTGCAAATGCCAAGATTTTTTTCGCAATCTCCTTTGGATTGTTTTCGTCTAGCTTTTCACAAAAGCGACACATCGTCTCCTCCTTATCGTAGCCAGGTATTTCTTCTAGCACACCATCGCTAACCATAATAATAATATCTCCATCCTTTAGACGAAGTATTTTTTCCATCGGTGCGTGCTCTTGCAATATTCCTGCCGGCATACTGTCTGCACCAACCTGCATCGTCTGTGTGCCGCGCTTTAAAAAAGTGACGGCTGCACCGGATTTTGTAAGCTCGCATATACCGTTTGCACAGTCAATAACTGTTAAATCAATTGTGACAGGATGTTCCTTTGCCTGAATCATCAGTGCACTGTTAATCACACGAATGAGAAGTGACGGCGAATAGCCTGCCTCGCAAAGTGATTCTGCAAGCTCTGTGACTCCCGCACTTTCCTTTCCTGCAACACTTCCGCTTCCCATTCCATCGCATAAAAGAAGAACCTTTTTTGCATTTGACAGCTCCATGCACGAAAAGCTGTCTCCTGAAATATCATTTCCGCTTTTACAGCTAGATGCAGTGCCAAAAAGCACAAAGTATGGACACTCCTCTTCAAAACGAACCCAACGCGTCACTGATGATACAAGAAGCGGCTGATTTGCACACAGCACCATGCGTTTGCCAAGAACCTCTTCAATGCGCTCGCAGACAAGCTTCATTGAAATACAGCGTGCACTTTTGGCACTGAGCGCCATAATTAGCTGTCTGGCTCCATTTTTATTTTCAGTCATGTAGATTCGCTTTGCCTCTACACCTGCCCATAGCAGCTTCTTTTCCAGATTCTCACGCACAGCTCCGGACAACTCTTCTTTTTCCTGCATCTGCCCGACTGTTTCCAAAAGCATCTGCGCACACTCAAAAAATTGTTCTGACAAAAGCTGACGCAGTTCCAGATAACGCATGCGCCAGTCAGTTTCAAATGGATCCTTTGCTACATCTTCTTCTCGATACATAGAAGAAAGCTGCGAAAAGGTCTGCGCCAATGCCGGCAATCCTTCTCCTGCCATATCTTCTGCCGCAGCCTGCCACACTGGTATGCTTTCTTGTTCATTAAATCCACAATCTTCCTTAAGCAAATTTTGTTTTTGCGGACAGGTAAGTTTTTCAGGAAGCAATAAAAATACAACACCAACTGCCAAAACAGACTCCATCGTCTGAAATAAAATAGCCGGAGAATATACAATTCCAACGCCAAAAGCTGCCGCTGCACATGCTGTCACGCTGGCCATCCTGCCTAAACTGCGAAATGCACCGGAGAAAATTCCAAGAAGACACAATATTCCAATCTGTGCTGCCTCACCGCTCACAAGAGAAAGCATAATTCCACTTATGCTTCCAGCAATTGCACCTGCTCCTGGTCCAAACCTATATCCAAAAAAGAGTGCACTAAAAAGCAGTACTACCTGTATGACCAGATATGTTGCCTGCCCACTTCTTAACACAACAAAAAGCATTCCGCCAATCATAAAAAAAATCAGGCCAAGCCGCCCTATTCCCATTTTTTTTACCTGATTATTTTGCCATCTTTCCAGACCTTCCACTTGCTTTCGACCTCCATTTCTGAAAACACAATTGTTTATCAGCTGCTCTTTTTATCATAGCTTAGTTTTTTTGAAATGTCTGTCGAAAAGACAGTGCGATAAAAAAAAGTGCCGCTTCGCGTTTCCACGATACGGCACATCATTCACCCTTAAATATGATCTCGTTTTTATGGATCAAGCCTAACTTTTCCTTTGCATACCATTCAGCAAATTCATCGGTTTTCATGTACTCGCTGTACTCATCGAGTTCTTTGCTTCGCGCCTCTTCCTCGGCAATCTTTTCCTCGAGGAGCTGCTGCTGTGCCAGATTCTGGGCGTTTTGCTCTGCCAAACTGTTTCCACCAATCCAGGTCATCACGCTTAGCAGTACTACTGTCACAAGTGCCAGTGCGATCCATTTGCGATTGGCTCTCCTTCGGGCTGCCATCTTTCCTGTCAATATTCTCACCTCTCTTATTGCGGCTATGTTTATCCTTTTCTTTTATCATACTTTCTTTTTGTGTCTTTTTCAACCTCTTTTTTTCCATTTTTCGCCTCTCCAGACGTTTTTTTCGCCATGCGTGGCATCTTCTTTGCATTTTAAGTCGTTTTTTTCTAATCTTACAAAACAAACTGCCTGTCAGCTTTGCCGGACCAAGCTGATACAATGCCATCCCAGCTGCAATTCCAATCAGAGAAAAAAGTCTCGGTGTTCCATTATTCTCCCGAAATAAAAGACCAAACATCAAAAAACTGCCAAACGTCCAAAACAATACATCCTGCACGTCCAAAAGAAGCTTTGGCTGACGAAATACACGGCGAAAAAAAATAATCGGCTCGTAGCCAAGCCGCATCAAAAATCCCAGCAGAAATGACCGCATAAAAAACACAAGCTCGCCTGCAACACCTCCGATTACCTTAGCAGCCTCTTCCAAAATGATTCCCCCTGACTTTGGCCTTTTTGCTCCTGATATTCCAGACTGTTCACACAGCCCTCCACCTCAATGATCCCCTTGTCTAATGCCAGCTGCTTCATATGAAGACCATCACCACGTATTTCTAGTGCCTTGTCTGTCGTATTGATTTGTATGATATGTTCGTCATACGCAATCACATCAGTTACACCGGTGATTTTTAAGCTCCTTCTGTGCTCTAAAATCAGACAGTGTTCGCGCTCAATATATTCCTGATCTTGATTTTGTTCCAAAAAAAGACCCCCTAACAATCGGATTTTCCGGTATACCGGTCTATTCCAATATATTAGGGAGCCGCTGATATTATGCTATTGCTCTTAAAGATATTCAAACATTTCCTTTGCATCTTCTTTACGGATTGTCTCCTGCACACTCGTGATACGCACCTTAACTGTTTTATTACCAAAGGCAATCTCTATAACATCTCCAACCTTCACGTCTGCGCTCGCTCTTGCCACTTTATCGTTAAGCATAACGCGTCCGCTGTCACAAGCTTCATTAGCTACCGTTCTGCGCTTAATGATGCGAGATACTTTCAGATACTTATCCAAACGCATATCAATCTCCTTCTAGTTAAAATTCCCCCTACAACGCAAATTGCATTTTAGGGGGAATTTTTGCACGTTTTTCGCTCAGATTTTAAAAATCATTACGCGTTAATTGCATCCTTTAATGCCTTTCCAGCCTTAAACTTCGGGTTCTTAGATGCTGCGATAGTCATGGTCTCACCACTTCTCGGGTTTCTTCCCTCTCTCTCTGGACGCTCTGCTACCTCAAAAGTTCCAAAGCCAACTAACTGCACCTTATCTCCAGCCTTTAATGCACCTTCTACTACTGCTGTGAAAGCCTCAATTGCCTTCTCTGCGTCAACCTTCTTTAATCCAGCCTGCTCTGCAACTGCTGCTACTAATTCCTTCTTGTTCATTTGAAACTCCTCCTTACATCTCACACGGTAAGACTAGCAAAATATCCTTTAGCTAAAACTGACTTTTGCTTTCTCTTACACGCTTTTTTCCTCATTTTGCATATCTTTTTTAATGCTTTTTTACTGTAACACACGTTATAAGGTTTTTCAAGTCCTAAAAGAAAAAAGTTATGCAGCGGTTCACCTTAATCACGGTGCTATGTCACGAAAGCCCTACGGTGCCTCACCCCTCCATTTGCTTTCCCAAGAAGGAAGCTGCACAGGCAGCTGCTTTATATTCTGTCTCGCTAAAATGAGTCTGATTTTCGCGGCTATATAAAATGACAGCACCTATACAGTCTCCCTCGCAGCAAATCGGATAGATGGCCTGTGCACTGTAGCTGTCTTCGTCTCCGCTTATCAGCGGAATTGTCTTTTTATCTAATCCGGCCTGGATGCTGTTTTCGCGATTGATGATCATTTCTTCGAGCTGCCTACTTATTGTTTTTCCAAGAAGTTCTCTTTTTCCGCCGCCTGCCACCGCAATGATCTGATCGCGGTCAGACACTGCTACCTTTTGATTCATGGTCTGCGCAACAGACTCCGCATATTGTTTTGCAAAGCTGCCTAACTCCATCATTGGAGAATATTTTTTTAGAATAATCTGTCCTTCCCTGTCTGTAAAAATTTCAAGCGGTGTGCCTTCTGCAAGACGCATAGTTCTTCTGATTTCCTTAGGGATCACCAGTCGTCCAAGTTCATCCACACGGCGCACAATTCCTGTTGCTTTCATATTTTCCAATTCCTCCTGATTTGTATTTCTAATCATTTTAACTATTCCATATTTTGCGTTGTATGGGTAGTATATGGAAAGCAGGAAATTTTATACGCAGCAAAAATTACATTGTGTTCATGCACTTCTTACAAAATCATTCTAGCAGATCCTCTGCCTTACAGCCGAGTACTCTAGCTAATGCAAACAAGTTACCTGCACTTGCTTTGTTTATATCCTTTGCCCGCTGTTCATACTGCTGAATCATTCGTAGTGTTACTCCTGATTTTTCAGATAGCTCTTTTTGCGAAAGGCCAACTGCTTTGCGTACAGTCTGTAATTTTGTTGCTATGTTTTTACGTTTCAGTATAGAGTTTGCTACATCAACAAACTTTTCCTCTGACGCTTCATGCAACGTGGGATATAATTTTTGAACAACCCCGCCCGACGGGTCGGACGAGGATTCCGTTGCAGCCGTCAGGATTTCTCACATTGGGATGCATTGGAACCGCGATTTAGTCCAGAGTTACGCTTTTCCTAACTTCGCCGACATCTTGCGGTGCTTTGTAAGTCAGGAACAGGATTGCCCTAGTGCCGTCCGTCCACCCCCACATTGTATCATACGATTGATACACATCCAGAAAGTGGTGACAAAAGGGCAAGATTTACAGTTACAATTCTATATTGTTTTCGGGTTACCTTGATTAAAAAGTTTATAGATTACTCAAATACTGGCATATACCGTATTTTCATTTCAGCGGCTAAAGTTCTTAAACTTGGTCGCTTTCTTTCTTCTAGCACCTCATACGGAATGCTTCGGTAGAAGAAATGTTTTCGAATACCTGAAAATGTATTTGTGATCCTTGCCCAGATATTCTTGTAGGTTTCTTGTGAAAACTCTGGTACAGTACCTTCTTTTGTTTTCAACAAATTTAACATTCGCGAGTCTGGTACCAGTTTCTCATACAAACCGAGACCTACCAGACCAATCGTATATGCCGCAGCTTGATGAATGGAAATTCCATACTTTCGCATGAACAGAAACTTTCCCATTTGACTGGTATAGGCCGG
>OGQX01003506.1_pt1 | contig 10687 bp, 3 predicted proteins | sample 1553291 | NCBI WGS metagenome assembly OGQX01 (sample SAMEA2580030, study PRJEB22360) | human gut metagenome | biome: human gut; feature: human-associated habitat; material: faeces | place: Denmark | collected 2008/2010
TTAGAAGTATGATTAATTATATAATCATACATATTAATATAAATTAATTTTGCTTGTTCATAACCAATATCTTTATTATTAATTAAATAATCAAATAATTGAACAATATCTATAAGAGTGCTACCATTTTTATTTGGCTTAATATTTACAGATTTTATATATTCATCTAAAAATTTATCAATAGTATCATTAAGTTTAGATGTAGGAATAGCTGAACTAATAGCGTTTTTAGTAACATCAATGTTATCAATTATTTGAGCTGCAAGATTAGGAAGTCCTTTAGCATGTAATCTATTATTAATGTGTTTTATAGCTATTTTTAAACCTTTAATAGCTCCACTTTTAATAAGATCTTTATTATAACCTTCTAACTCAAGTTTATCTTCTATTTGAGAAAGAAGAGTTTTAGCGTTATCGTTATTAAAATTTTCTCCATCAAGTCCTTTATATAAATCTTTATTATTTCTATACATCTGAAGAGCAAACAAAGAAGCACTTGATGTAACATCAGTTTCTCCTAATTCATCATTACTTGGAATATTTATGGCTTCTCTAATTCTAATAGCATCTTGTAAAGCTAATGCTTCAGCTGGATTTTGTTCTTCCTCAAAACCTACTACTGTTCTATCTTCAATTAAATCAGGAATAATAGGATTAGTACTTTCGGTTGGAGCTTTTACCTGTTCCCCCGTAGAGGAAGGCTCACCTGTGGCTTTTTGTACATCATTAATAATTTTAGTAGTTTCATTATTATTATCAATAATTTCTTTTTCAGTTGGAATAGGATGTTTTTCTAATATTTCTTCTCGTTCTTTATTAACAGTTTCATTGTCATTATTATTATTTTTTATAGATGCTAGTTTGTTAATAGTTTCATCTCTTACTTCTTTGAGTAAATAATAATATTCAAGATCATTACTTGCTCCAAGATTTAAAATTTCAATATCTTTTTCTAATTCTGGAACTTTTTTAGCAAGAACATCATTAAACGCTTTAGTTGGATCGACTGAAGTTTCTATATAATGTCCTATATTAGTAAAAGCATCATTGAGTGCTTTAGAAACAGTTTGATCTACTACTCTATTAATTTGATTATATCTATCTTGTAATTGTTGTTTAGTAGTAGGAATAGAATTACGAATATCATCAGTTTGATACAATAAAACTGTTTTATTTCCTATAAATTTAGAAATAGCGTCAGGCACATTTGAAAAATCGTTATTATAATAATCATTATCTACATTATTTAATAACCAATTTTCATCAGCATTTATAATAATATTTCCAGAGTCTTTAGTTTTTAATTCTGCAACAATAGTATTTTTATTTAATCTATCAACAATATTTTGTTTCTTTTCTTTTAATTCTTTTATTAATTGATTCTTTACAATATCATCAGTATCTTTAAGTTTATATATATCATCAATACGTTTATTAATTTCAACTAATTGTTGTATTCCAAATTGATATTCATCAATAGCTTCATATCTATTAAATTCTCCATTAGGATCTAATTTAGTAATATCTGTATCTATTCTATTAATAGCTTGATTAATTAAATCTAAATTAAAATATTTTTTAACATTTTCTCTTGCAATATTTCTAATTATTTGATCGTTATCTCCATCAATAGAATGAATTCCCTTATATATTTCATTTTGATATAATTCAATAGTATTGTTCATTCTATTAACTAACTCTTGAGTAAAATTAGTTTTATTTTTAGCAATATTTATATTAGCCGCATCAAAAAATTTATTAAATTCTGGATTAGTAATATATTCTTGTAATAATTCTATATTTCCTGCGTCAGCTGCATTTAATACCATATCTATTACAAATTCATTAGCTAATCTATCATATACAATATCAACTTCATCTTGAGTTATATTTTCATAATCAGAAATAGTTCCATTTTCCATAATAGGTTTAAATGGATTTTTTCCTTCATCGAGTAAAGATAATTGTTCGAGATAATCATTAATTTTAGCCCTACGACCAAGAATTTCAGCTTCTCTAATCTTTTCAAAAGTTAATTGACTACGATTATAATCTTCAGGGGACATGCGTTTTTTATTAATTTTTCCCTGAATTTTATTTTGAAGATTCCCTAAACCTCTACCAGCAGCTCGAAAACCTACTCCTCCAAGATAACCCCAAACAGCTTGCTCCCATATTTTAGGATCAGATAAATAAGAACTTAAATCTCTTGGTCTATAAGTAGGATCAAATATAAGTTCTGCAACTTCTTTTCCTTTTTCAATTTGAACACCTTGATAACCTTCTTCAAAACTTTCAGATAAATTTACTGCAAGAAAAGTAGAATTGCCTTGTAATAATCTTTTAATTAAAGATTGTTGTTCAATATCTATATTAGCTGCATCGGCATTTAATTTGTTAGCAGCTTGTTTATTTATATATTTTAATTTAGCTGTGGGTTTAAGTTTAAAAGCTCCTTTCCATAGACTACTAATAGCTTTAAATTGAACAAAATCCATTAATACCATAGCATAATCATTAAAAAATGTTTCTCCAGCAGAATCACTTGCAATTTTTTTAGCTATTTCATCATTACTTAAACCAACAAATTCAGGATTATTTTTAAAAAATTCTTCTCTTTGTATATCATTAAAATTTTGTAATCTTTCTATGGAAGTATCATAAATATCTTTATAAACTTCACGAGCTTCCATATAATTTTCTATAGTTCTACTTAATACAGCTGTTGCACCAAGATCTAAAACAGTATTAATATTTTTAGCAGTTCTTGCAGGATTAGAAGTTAGATGACTTTTTTCAGCAATTTTACCTATACCATAAATTCCTTTATTATATAATTTTCCAATAGTTTTAGTTCCTTTGCCTATTTTTCCAAGAGCTTTAATTCCTTTCATGATACCCATAGATGGAATAAGCATAGATAGTGTAGATGCAACACTAATAGCATTATTAGTCCACCATCCAAAATCTCCAATATCAAATGATTTTCCAGGATTTTCTTGATATATAGCAAATCGTTCTCTAATAGAATCTTGAGCTTTTTCAAGTGCTGTACTTACTGCATTAGTATAATCATTATAACCGCCATTAGCTATAAGATTATAAACAGCATCATATATATTAGAAAATCCAGAAAGCGTTCCAAGAATAAATTCGTTTGCAACAGCTTGTGTAACAGCGCGACCTGTTTGTTCAATCCAACTTTGATTTTTAGCTCTTTGTTTTTCAGCTTCTTCTCTTGTAGTATAAGCATTTAAATAAACATCATAATCAGCAAAATTTTCATAATCTTCTTTACTAATAGAAAATCGAGGGAGATTCTCAATTTGTTTATTAACAGCTGAAAAACCATAAGGATCTTGAAAAGGAGAAGGTTTATTATCAGTATTTCCGAAACCAGAAAAAGGAGAAGGTTTATTACCCTCTCCTTTCATTATTCTATTCATTTCTTCACGTGTAAGTTTCATAATTTTTCTATATACTCATTAGTAAATATCATTGCTGTTTCTGGATCAAAACCTTTAATTATAAGAGAATTATAATAAGCTTGCCCTATTGCTTCTTTATCATTTTCTGTATATTCACCATTGCGTACTTTATTTTCTACAACACTCCACAATGCAAGTTTTTCAACATCTTGAAGAGAAATATCTTCTTTTATAGTTCTTAAATCTTCATCTTGTAATATAAATTTACCTGTATGTTTATCCTTAACAACAATATCTGTACTATATGGAGTATCATAAGAAAACGCTTGATAAGCATATGTAACATTATCTAATAATAATTTTGCTTGAGTGCTTATACTATTATTAACAGCATCAATAGATGGATCATTTAGTCCTTCTTTTAATATATATTCTTTAACATCACTGTCATCTGTAACAGTAGTTTTAATTTTCCATCCCATAGTAGGAACATATGTTAATTGATGCTTTATATTACTATCATTATAAGTTGGAATTTTAATACGAGCATCTTCTATTTCGTCAGAAGTCATATCTCTTAATGTTCCATTTTTATCAACTACTAAATAATCACCTGAAATCATAAGTTGAGGATTAGCTTTAAATATATTAGTATATCTTTTTACAATATCATCTCTACGATCTTTTTCAAGTTTAGCATCAGCAGGATTACTAATAGTTTGATATAATTGATCTCTCATATAATGTTCAGGATTTGTATGAGAAGAAACTGAAGTATCAACAACAACTTCATCACCAACTGGAAGAATATCTTCTTGTAATTTATTAGCTTGTTTTATTATATCAGTATAAAGATAATCAGCTTGAGATATAAGTAATTCTCTATTTGGATTATTAAAATGAACTTCAAGAGGGACAATATTTCCATTTTCGTCTACTCGTCTAATTGAAGTATATTTTTCTCTTCTTAATCCTCCTCCAAAAACTCTACTATCTAAATTTGTAGATTTTGCAGCTTGAACAAATTTATAAGTTCCATCTTTATGATCTGAAGAAAGAACTAATCTTATATCTCCATTTTCAGTATTATATTGTTTAATTTCATAAGTATCCCATAAATCTCCAATATTTCGTTTAAAAGTATCTAAATCTCTTTGATTTTTTAATGTTATAGCTATGCCGGCAGAATTATCTCCGAATAATCTATCAGTAATATTAGCAAAACTTTGTTTCCATTCTTTCATAGTATCAGTATCATCTGGTGATATATCATCAATAATTCCACTATTTACTTGCGATATAAAATTAAAAGCGTCTATTTTATTTGGATCATTTACATCTCCAATAACATTATTAATAGTAGCTCTATATGGTAAAGTAGCTCTTTTAAAATTATCAAATTCTCTCATAACATCTATGACTACTTCACCAGAAATATTATTATTTTTTGCCCAAGTACTTAAAGCATCTGGAGTAGTATATAAATTAAATTCAGGAATATTTACATTAGGATATTTTTCATTTAATTTTTCAGTATAAGTACTTCCAATAGTTCTAACTCCAGTTAAAACTTCTAATCCAGGATCGATTTTAACTTGAGCTCTTGGGCCCTTTTCAACAATAGTATTAGCTAAAAAATTATTTATTTGTTGATTATTTCCACTATTATTTGCTTTAGCTGTTACTTTAGCTTTAGCGATTTCATTTATCATAGAATCATTATAAGCGGTAGAAGTATATATTCGTCTATATTGTTTAGCTCTAATAAATGGATCTATTTTATCATTTACATATTGATCAAAAGATTTAGTATATCCTTTTGGATCAATTACATCATTTGCAATATTAGGATTTTGACTATGATACCATTTATCAATTTTATAATCCTGTTCTAAACTTGCTCTAATTGCAGGATTTGCTTTAATTGCAGCATCTACAGCAGCTCTAATTTTTTCTGGAGGAAGAATCTCATATTTTCCAGTTATTGAATTATATCTTGCCATAGTACTATTTTCTGTATAAGTATTAGATACTTTACCTGTAGAAATATCTATAAAAGTAGTATTTTCATATCCTCCAGCATCAGGAGAAACATATTTAAGAGCTTCATTATATATTTTATTCATATCTATACTTGACACAGGTCTTTCATTAGGTTCCCATTTAGTACCTCCAATTACTTGTCCTTTATCATTATAAATATCATTATATCTATATTTAGTATTTGCTCTATAATAATTTTTATGATATTCAGATAAATCTTGTCGCTCATTAATATTATTTAAATATGCAGTATAATCTTGTTGTGCTCTAATACGACCTATTAAACCTGGATCAGAAGTAATATCACCTTGAGCTTTTACTAAATCATCATAAGCCCCAGCAGCATTTCCATAATTTAAATTATTATCAAGAGTATTCCTAATTTGTTGAATTTTATTTTGCCTCCATTCATCTTCAGCTTCATTAAGAGGAAGCTGAGCCATTGCAGTTTGAAGTTGAGAAGCAAGTTGCATACTTTTTTGATGGCCTTGTTCAAGTTCTCTATAAGTATTAGCAACAGTTTCTAAATTAATAGGAGATACTCGTTGTCTTATAATAGGATTAAAACCTTTCATAATATTATAAATTAATTTTTCTTATTTTTAATCCTTTTACCATTTCTAATCAAATAACTAAAATCTACACCTAAATCTTTTAATATTTCAGCAGTTACATTAGGATTTGCAGCAGCAATTGTAGATAAAGTATTATTAATATTTTTTCTTTGTTCAATTCCACCAATAATATCTTGTACTGTTGTAGTTAAACCTCTAATTAAATCAGAAGTATTTTCAACATGTTTTTCTAATAACATATTATCAAAATTACTTTTACCTTCTCTCCACCTATTATACATTTCAACATTACGAGCTGCAACATTTTGTTGATTCATATTATCTTGATTTAATAATTGGGTTTCAGCATTTTCTTTAGTAGCATAAAGATTATTAGTTTGTAATAAAGCATTAGTGCGAGCTATTCCTTTACGGGCGAGAGCCACACGAGAACTTGCTGTATTTGCATCAATATCTCTATTAGTAGCTTTTAGATATTCTCTAATTTTATCTAATTGAGGATTAATATTAAATCGAGTTTTAAGTTTTTTTGCTTGAATAGGAAGAGGTGCAGAACTATATTTCATATTATTTAAAGCACGTTTATTACTATTATAATTAGTAATAGATCCAATAGTATTAGTTACTCCTCCTATAATATCTCCAAGAGTAATTTCATTAAAATGCCCAGCAGCAGGACTAAATTTATTATTAATATTATTTGGAATATTATTTAATTTTTTAATTTTTAAAGCATCATCTGTACCAGCGGCATTAGTTAATTGTTTATATACATTATTAGGAGATAATCGAGGATTAGTTATGCTTGCTTCTTCTATTATACCTTCTAATAGATTAGGATTAATATTATATCTTTTAGCAATTACTTTTACACTATCTGTAAGTTCTTTATCTGTATCAAAATATTTTTGTCTTGCTTCATTAGTACTACCTCCGATATATCTTCTTTTACCTCCATTTTGATACTTTTTACTTCCATCATCATTAAAATTATTTCTATCTTTAAATTCTTCTTGTTCCTTAAATACTTTATTAGCATTTTCACCATTAATTATTTTTTCAGCTGGACTCTTGCCATTAAGCATAGGAACTGCACTAAAAACTTTAATAGAGTTTTTAGAAGTGTGAACTACTTCACCACCTTCAACTTCAAGACCATTCTTATCATCAGCACCTAAATCAATACCTCCTTGTTCGTGCTTTTTGCCTTGCATATAATAAAAGTTATTTCCAAGAGGAATAGCTTTTCCTCCACGAACAACTTTAGGATTTAAAATATATTTCTTCATATAATATTATAGTTAATAAATAAATTTTAGGCTGTTTAATTTAATGTATTTCAATTTAGATATATTTATATTATTTTCAATATTCAATCAATATAACAGCCTAAAAATAGTTTTTATTTATGCTTTATACGTTTTTTGCCCCCGCATCGTAAAGTATTTGAGCGATCGACAAATTGATTATTTTGTTGTTGAGTAGTAGGATTAGTAGCAGTATTAATATTATTATTAATATCGTTATTATTAGTATTATTCATATAATTAGGAGTTTTTATTTCAACTTTAGGGCCAGTAGTACTAAATCCATCAGCTTTCTTTACTTGTTTAGGAGCAGAACTTGGAGCAAATAAAGAATCAGCCAATCCTCCAATTCCAGACATAGCATCTCCAATTTCTCCACCAACTCCATTTTGCCCAATTAAAGAACCCATTTTAGCTTTCTTTTGACCACCGCATTTAAATATACGATTAGATTTAGTTTTATTAGATTTAATTCTATCATTAAATTTTTTATCTCCTCCCATTTTTAAAGTAACTTTTTTATTATATTCATCTACATAATCTTGATCAGCTACACTTGCAGTAAGAGCTTGAGCTTGGGCTTTAGCATCATTTTGATTTTGTTCAATTTGTTGCTGTTTCAATTTTTCTCTTTCAGCTTTACGTCTTTTAGCTGCACCAATAGCCGAACCAGCAATACTTGCAACTCCTCCAATTAAAGCACCAAGAAAAGCTTTTTTTCTATTATCAGTTTTAATTACTTTTTTCATAACTTTCTTTGTTTAGAAACACTACCATTTAAATTTTCAAATTCAATACAAACTTTATCTTTATTATCAAATGTAAATTTAATAACTATATAATTTCCATAAATACGAGTAAGTTTATCAGAACCATTTCCAGCATAAGTAGAAATTTTATTTCTAAAATAATTAAAATTCCAATTTCCTAATTCAAACCAAGGTTTGAAATATCTATTAAATTTATTAGTAGTATCTACATTAATATTAATTTCTCCAGTATTTGTAAATTCACTAAATATTTCTAATATATCTCCAGCATAAGGCTGCATACCTTCCTTTACGGGGGATATACTAACAAGACTATTTGATTTACTTACTTTACGAACATTATATTTAATAAATTCTAAAAATTTTATAGCATCATAATCTTCATTAAGAATAATACTTATAGAAGATGGATATGTAGTAGAAAAACTTAAACTTTCATAAGTACCATAACTTTTAGTATCAGTAAAATTATATATGTCGTTATATAAATTATTCCCGCTTACTAAATATAATTTAGATTTAGTATTATATCCTTGAATAAAATTATAATCGTGAAAACTAACAAAATTACCTAATTCATAATTATAACTTAAAGTTTTAGTAGTATTATTAGATAACTTTAAACTAATTAATAAACGTTTATTAAATTTATCATTACCAAATCTAACATTAGTAGGTTTATTATCTTGTAAATATAAATAAATATCTTGATCTATTAAAGATAATTGGCCATTATCAAATTTATAAAATCTGGTAAAATCATTATTATAAAATATATAACCAAATTGATCTACAATAAAAGCTAAATCATCTTGTAATCCTCCAAATCCTAAATCAGAAGTAAATACTTCTACATAATTAGTATCAAAAGCATCAGGTTGTAATAATTGTAAACTTTTGTCTTTAGTTTGTAATGTAGCATCACCATTAAACATAAATAAACTATGTTCAGTGTGAGCTAATAAATAAACACCAATACCTACTAAATTAGTAATAATACCTTTATTCTCATTAATATTTTTATAGCCTTCAGTAGGAAATTGTCTCCAAGCATTTACAGCACTTTCATCTTGAATAACATTACTTCTTCTAATAGTCTTATCAAATTGAGTAATATTTAATATATCATCTCTATAATTGTTATAAACAGTAGGAATAAAGTCATCTTGAGATCCTTGAGGATTACTAAATAAATCAATAGAATTTTTTGGTTCTACAATTAAGCCTGGCCAATATCCTTTAGCCTCAACGTCTTGCTCATCAGGCTTCATTATAGAGAATATAACATTCTGAGGATTATTATTAAAATATTTACTTTCGTAATAATATGTATCTATAACAGGAAACTGAATATAATTTAAAAATGGAATATTTAAATGAAAAGCTCTTTCTGAAGTTTCATCAAGTACAGATAATCCTATATTTTTATCCGAATTATCAGGAATACTTTTACTTAGTTTTCCACGAGTATTATATAAATTATTATTTTCAGAATTAAATGTAATCCCATTTCCATTATATACAATTACACCATCATAAGTATATACTCCGTTAAAGCCATCGTTTATGTCAGTATTTATAGTACCAGATCCATAAATTATATTACCTATTCTAATAAGAGTTTTTTCTTTATTTACATATAATTTATTATGATAATTATAAAGACTTGCAATATATGTATTTACTCTATATTTATCATCAGAAATAAATAAACTTTCTATATTTTTTAATTTAATAGCTGTACTTAATCCTCCTCTATCGTCTTTAACAGAATCAGCTACTACTAATTTATAATTATCAATAGGGTATATTTTATCTTGTATAGCAGTATAACTAATTAAAGATTTATTTAAATCATAAGCATAATTTATAGAACTGTTTCTGTAAAGAATATCAGATTTACTTATTTCTGCGATAAATCCATCATTTCCTTCAGTAGTAACAGTTATATTTCCACTATTATTATGTTTACAATATTTAGTACTTTTAGCTTTTATTCTTATAAAATTATAATCAGTAGATAAACTATCTTTAATATCAAATGTACTACTATATAAATACATATCAGAGCTTACTTTATCATTTTCATAATTTTTAAAAGTAACTCCTTGCCCAATATTATATTCGATTGCACTAATTTCTCTCGCATCTTTATTAGTAAGAAAACCTGTTACTTTTTTAGTAGACTCAAATTTTTCATAACTAATAAAATAACCTATATAATCTTCTGGTATTTTAACTGTAACTCGCAATCCGTATTTATAATTCACTATTCCTTCATAAGTAGAATAATATTCTTCTTCAGGTATTTTAAATAATCTTTCGTTGTTTTCATTAATATACACTCCAAAATTACCAGTAGTGGCTCCGTTTACATTTCCGCTATTAAATATATTAGCTATTTTTATATCATCATATTTAGTAATATTATCTGCAAATAAATCTCCATATAATGATAATAAATAGTTTTTTATATCACTTTTAGAAGCAGAAGAACCAGAACTGATTAATTTATTATTAAATTTATTAATATTATATATATTTAAATTTCCACTACTATTTAA
>OGQX01003511.1_pt1 | contig 10673 bp, 7 predicted proteins | sample 1553291 | NCBI WGS metagenome assembly OGQX01 (sample SAMEA2580030, study PRJEB22360) | human gut metagenome | biome: human gut; feature: human-associated habitat; material: faeces | place: Denmark | collected 2008/2010
GACAGCATAGCAACGCAAAACGCTGAAATTCGCACGGTTGCTAACTCGTTACCGCCACTTTTCAAATAATTCGCTAAAAGTTTATTCCTCAATCGGTTAAGTCTAACCGATGAAAATCTAAAATAAGAAATAAATGCAATAACCATCATCGGCTTTACATCCGATATGCCCCGTAGCGCATTGGCAAAGTTGATTTGCAGTCCGTCGCCAAACTGATAAATCAAGAAAGGGAAGAACAAAGAGGCTACCAGCGCCGAAGCCTCTGCGCTATCCGTAAACCAGCCGCCCACCTGTCCGCGCATCACAAAAACGATGCTCATAAGCACTACTTCCATAGCCATTATCAGATGGAAACCCGCAAATGTGGAGCGGCGCACATTCTCCATATCGTCTTGCCCCTTGAAATTGCTGACACGCACCGCCACCGCTGCGCCCATACCGTAGTACATCATAAACGTGAATTGCGAGATGGTCAGCATTATCTGATGGGATGCCAAAGCGATAGTGCCCAGCCAGCCCACCATGATGGCGCTAAGGCTGAAAGAGGCCGTCTCCATTCCCATCTGCAAACCGACAGGCCAGCCCAGTGCATTGAGTTTCTTGAACACCGGAAGCGACCATCCCATGCGGGAGAACCCGATCCGGTAACGGATAAAGCGGCGGCCGCGCAGCACAATCAACGCAAACACCACCACCATCATAATACGCGAGAACAACGTACTGATGCCTGCTCCCAGCAACCCCAGCTCCGGGAAGCCCAGTTTGCCGTTGATAAGGATATAGTTGCCTATGATGTTCAGCGTATTTCCGCCCAGCAATATCCACATAGCGGTCTTCGTATCTGTGATTCCGTCCGTAAACTGCTTGAAGCCGTTGAACAGCATCACGAAAACCAGCGAAGCAAGCAATACCAGGTAATAAGGTTTTATCAAAGGCATCAGTTCCTCGGGCTGACCCAGGCGCTCCACGTTGAAGTAGACCACCGTCATGATAAACGTAAGGAGCAATGCCACCAGGACATTCGCCACCAAACTGCAACGCAACGCCTGCCCTGCTTCCGCAAAACGGCGGTTGCCGTAAAGACTGCCCACGATAGGCGTCAGCCCGTAACTGAAACCGGTACTGAAAATGATGCAAAGCGTAAATACATTGTTCACGAAAGAAGCGGCACCCAACTCCTCGGTACTGTGATGCCCGATCATCAGAGTATCGGCAAAACCGAGAATAATTACTCCCACCTGTCCGATAACAATGGGAAGTCCCAAAAATATCAACGCTTTATAATGCTGCTTATAGCCGGCTATCCAATTCATCATCTTATTGTCTAAAATTTGTTTCAAAGGGAGAAACCATTGTTCCCCTGACGGGAAACCAGAATTTCCTTAGTAAGAAACCAAAGTTTCCCTAATGGGAAACGGGAGTTCCCCCGACGGGAAACGGGAGTTTCCTCAACGGGAAACTGAAGCTTCCTCAACGGGAAACCGAAGCTTCCTCAACAAGGAAACCGAAGTTTCCTTAACAGGGAACTTTCGTTTCGTCAAACGGCGCCCTTCCCCTCCTGCAAAGAGACGGAAAAACGCTCCCTTTGACTGTCATTTATCACTCTTATAATATAATACTACGGCATTGCTTTCGCAGAAAGTACGCTGCGCCACAGTATGCAACTGCTCCGTCGTAACGGAGCGATAACGCTCTACTTCAAGGTCAATATCTTCCGCCTTTCCCGTCAGCTCGAACCAGGCAAGGTTTGTGGCTACGTTCAGATAGTTGATATTGCCGAATATCTGGGTAGATTCAAACTTGTTCTTAACCTTCTCCAGTTCCTGCCCATCTACCGGAGACTGCTGCAACTCTTCCAGTTCTTTACGGACGGCAGCTTCCGCTTGCTCCAACGACACACCTGCCGCAGGCTTACCGCTGATTTGCAGCAGACCCGCATCACGCGTACCGCTGATGTACGCGTCGATACCGGAAAAGATATTCTGTTCCTGTACCAAGCGGCGGTTCAAACGGCTGGAACGTCCGTTGCTGAGAATATCGGACAGAATATCGAATGCGTAATAATCCGCACCCTCGCGACTGCACATGTGATAGCCCATGAACAAGGCGTCCAGCGGCACGTTTCTTTCTACCGTCAGCCGGCGTTCCTGCGTTTGCTCCGGCTCCTGCGGCAATTGCCTCACCGGAACGTCCCGCCGGGGTATGGGAGCAAACCACTTCTCGGTAAGCTTAACGGTTTCATCCCATGAAATGTTTCCCGTCACTGCCAGCACGGCATTGTTCGGAGCATAGAAACAGTAGAAGAAACTCTTCACCTCGTCCAGCGTGGCTTGCTCTATGTGCGAGAGTTCCTTGCCGATAGTAGGCCAGCGGTACGGATGCACCCGGAACGCCAGCGGCCGGAACAGATGCCCCACATCGCCATACGGCTGGTTAAGGCAGCGTTGCTTGAACTCTTCCATCACTACACCGCGTTGCACTTCGAGGCTTTGCTCGCTGAAAGCCAGCTCCAGCATACGGTCGGACTCCAGCCAAAAGGCCGTCTCTACGTTCGGCTTCGGAACGGTGAGGTAGTAATTGGTTATGTCATTATTGGTCCAGGCATTGTTTTCTCCCCCCGCCAACTGCAAAGGCGTATCGTAATCGGGAATATGCGCCGAACCGCCGAACATCAGATGCTCGAACAAATGGGCAAAGCCGGTATGCTCGGGATGCTCGTCGCGCGCACCGACATCGTAAACGATGTTCAGTGCCACCATCTGCGTGCTGGTATCCTCGTAGTGTACCAGCCGCAGGCCGTTGGGGAAACAATGCTTATTTATCTTCATACTTGTGTGACAGGGCGAGGCTCTCTTCCCAAAGGTTTGACGCAATTCTGTTTATCAGTCAATCACAGTCACCTTCTCAATCTTCACATCCTCTTCCGGACGGTCGCTGCGATCTGTCTTTACCTGTTGTATCTTATCTACCACATCCATGCCTTCAACGACTTCGCCGAACACGGTATATTCGCCGTCCAGATGCGGTGTGCCGCCTACAGTGGTATATGCCTTTACCTGTTCCGGCGTGAAACGGAACTCCGGTTCGCCGGCCACCTGAGCCTCAGCCTGCGCGATAAGCGTGTCCTGCAGATTCATCAGCCCTTCCTGGTCACCGTCCTTACGCATCTTGTAGATTTCCTTCATGTGCTTCTGCGCCAAAGCATTGAAAGCATTGTTCAGGCGTGCCTGGTTCATCTGATGTTCCATGCCGAGAAGCGTAGAATCGTTATACACCTTTCCGGTCACGATATAGAACTGACAACCGGACGATTCCTTCTTCGGGTTTACGTTATCTCCCTGACGGGCGGCAGACAGCGCACCTTTCTTATGGAAGTATTTCGGGTAGACAAACTCCGCAGGAACAGTGTATCCCACATCGCCCGCTCCCAGCATCTTGCCTTTCGGGGCATTCTTCGATTCGGGGTCGCCCGCCTGTATCATGAAGTCCTTGATGACACGGTGAAACAGCGTACCTTCATAAGTACCTTCCTCGGCCAGCTTGATAAAGTTATCGCGATGCTTCGGCGTTTCGTTATACAGTTTCACGATGATGTCACCCGCACTTGTCTCAATCTTCAACTTCGTTTCTTTTTCCATATTTCCGTCTTTCTTTTGTCCCGGTTTGCAGGCCGTCAGGCCGCACACCAGTATGGTTAATAATACAATGAGATTTCTTTTCATCTGTCTTTTTGTTTAATTTAAGCCTGCAAATATACTAAAATCGGACAAAACGATTTACCTTTGTGCCATAAAAGAGATAAAAAGCAGAAGGGATGAAATCCATATTAATCGTAGAAGATGATATCACTTACGGCATGATATTGAAAACATGGCTTGGCAAAAAAGGATTCCAAGTCAGTTCGGCAAGCAGTATAGCCCGTGCCCAGAAGCATATCGAAGCCGAGACGGTGGACCTGATACTGTCCGACTTGCGCCTGCCCGACCGCGACGGCATAGATTTGCTGAGGTGGCTGGGAGAACATTCCCTGCACATCCCTCTTATCATCATGACGGGCTATGCCGACATACAGTCTGCCGTGCAAGCCATGAAACTGGGCGCATGCGACTACATTGCAAAACCCGTAAACCCCGACGAGTTATTGAAGAAAATGGATGAAGCCCTGAAGTCCTCATCCGTTGCTTCGGAACAGACCATGCGTTCGACCCAAACAGACCATGCGTTCGACCCAAACAAACCGTCTGTTTCGTCCAAACAGACCATGCGTTCCGAAAGCAATGGAAATCCCTGCCGGAAAGGTGCAGAGAACGCTTCATCCGACTATCTGGAAGGCGAAAGCGATGCCGCCAGGCAACTTTATAATTATGTGAACCTGGTTTCTCCCACCAACATGTCCGTCCTCATCAACGGGGCCAGCGGAACAGGCAAGGAGTACGTGGCGCAACGCATCCATAAGTTGAGCCGCCGCGCCAAACAGCCGTTCATAGCCATTGACTGCGGAGCTATCCCCAAAGAGCTGGCGGCTTCCGAATTCTTCGGCCATGTAAAAGGTTCCTTTACCGGCGCGCTGACCGACAAGACGGGCGCGTTCGTTGCTGCCAACGGCGGCACTATCTTTTTGGATGAAATAGGCAACCTCAGCTACGAGGTACAGATACAATTGCTCCGCGCCCTGCAGGAACGTAAAATACGTCCTGTCGGCTCCAACAAGGAGATACAGGTAGATGTGCGCTTAGTGTCCGCCACCAATGAGAATCTGGAGCAGGCCATCGAGAAAGGGACTTTCCGCGAGGATCTCTATCACCGCATCAATGAGTTTACCCTGCGTATGCCGCAACTGAAAGACCGCCGCGAAGATATCCTGCTCTTTGCAAACTTCTTCTTGGACCAGGCAAACCGCGAACTGGACAAGCACCTCATCGGCTTTGACGAAAAAGCATCCCAAGCTTTATTGGAATATCAATGGCCGGGCAACCTGCGCCAGATGAAGAACATCGTCCGGCGTGCCACCCTTTTGGCGCAAGACAAGCTCATCACCCTGAACGAGCTTAGCGAACTGAAGAGTCCGGTAGCTCCATCCGCAGCAGGTATGCCTCTCCGTAACGAAGAGACCGAAAAGCAGCAGATAATCGAAGCCCTGAAACAGACAGGATATAACAAAAGCCGCGCCGCCCAACTGCTGGGGATAGACAGAAAGACACTTTACAACAAACTTAAATTATATGGAATAGAGTTATAACTGTGGAAAAACTCCACACTCTATTCCACACTTTCCACACCGTTTCCACACATCTTCACACCCCTGCGCACCTTCACAGTAAAAATAGCGTGCTAATCTGCAATGACTTACCGTTTCTGCCCTCACTCTGGCACGTCATTTGATATATATACTGTGTGAAGTTTAACTCCACAACATCAAAGTAGAATCTACCTAAACCAAAACCGAATAAATATATTAACCTAATTAAAAACAAGTAAAAAACAAAAAACTAGTATTAGTAGCAGCCCTGTTTATGTTTGTTTGTGACGGATCGTTCTTGGCCTGAGCACAGATGCAAACGGCCAAGAGCATCCATTTCACAACTTCATGTGCCGAATAACAGTAAGCACACTGACAACAAAAAAGCCGTTTCCTCCTTGTCTATTCCGGGAAACGGCTTTTTGTCGTAATAAAGCGGTGAGGAACTTTTTCCTCTTATCTTAATATCTTACCAATGTCTTTCCGGGTAAAGGTCGTTCCACCATGCCGGACTATCTTGCAGCCAACGTGCAAACCATGCCATGATAGAGTTGTGCCACAACTCGCGCTTGGGATAATCACTGATGAAATGATTCTCGCCGTCCACCGTTATGAACTCAACCGGCTTACCCAATATCTTCAAGGCATTGTACAGCTGAATACTTTCGCCGATAGGCACATTCGTATCCACCGTACCATGCAACAGCAACAACGGGGTCTTGATTTTATCCGCATTGAACAATGCTCCGTGTTTGGTAAACAAGTCGGGATTATTCCACGGATAGCTTCCGGCAGCGGCAACGGAGTTATAGGAATAGCCCCAATAGCCCTCGCCCCAGTAACTGGTCACGTTACTGATGCCCGCATGCGAAACGGCAGCGGCAAACAAATCCGTCTTGGTCTGCAAGTACATCGTCATAAAACCGCCATAGGATGCTCCGATACAGCCGATACGCTTGTCGTTGACAAACGGATGCGCGGCGCAGAACTTCTTCGTGCCCTCGATGATTTCGTCGGCAGTGCGTTCTCCCCACGCATTGACATGACGGGCGGAAAACTCCTGACCGTAACCGATAGCCCCGCTGGGCTGGATAACATAAACCACATAATCGCGTGATGCAAACAATTGCGCACAATAAGGCGAAGTGATGCCGCGTGTGGTAGGTGTAGTCCCGCCGTAGTAATAAACGATAAGCGGATATTTCCTGTTCGGGTCGAAAGCCGGCGGCAGGCATATCATACCTTTAATCTCCGTACCGTCTTCCGCCGTGAAGTTCCACTCCTTCATTGTGCCCATATCTATCTTGTCCAAGACGGACTTCATCGGATTGGCAAGCAAAACGGATGTTTTCTTCTTCACATCATACGTATAGGCAACTCCCACACTGGCATTGCCACCACCGACATAGGCGGCAACCGCAGGATTGTACTCCGCCAGGTCGAAGGAAGAAATCACATCTTCCTGAAGCGGCAGCATTTCAAAACTCTCCGTCTTCGGCACATAGCGATAGATATGTCTGCAATCTTCGTCCGTTGTATTGAAGTAGATACAGCCGTCTACGCGGTTCCACTGCAGGAAGTCGACGGCAGGATTAAAATCGCGCGTGATGGGATTAACCTTTTTCGTGGCCTTGTCCACAATGAATGCCTGAGTATCGAAATCATTGGCGATGGGATGCTCGCCGCAGTTTTTCCCTATTCCGTCAAAAGCCATCGGACTGCCGATTACCAAAAGCTGTCCGCCGTTGGGAGAGTAAGCCGCCCTGTTTACATAAGGGTCCCATGCCACCAGCGTATCCGCCTGCAACGTAGCCAAATCCAGCTCGAAGATGGAAGTAAGCGAGAAAGGACATTGAGTGATATTCGATTTAGAGGTGGAGCACAAGAGTTTCTTGCCGTCAGAGGATATATCATTCAGATAAACAGCATGGCTGCCGTAAGTGAGACGTTCGGAAAGTCCGGTGACAGGGTCGTACCTAACGAGATAGTTGCGGGAACGCGCATCGGGAATCCGGTCGTCGGGATGCAGCAGCCGCTTCAAAGGACCGCCTACCGCTTCTCCCTTATCATCCGGAGAGTAGATAAGATAGTCTTCTGCAGGCGACCATGCAAAATATCCCTCGGGAACATCTTTCAGCAACACTTCCTCACGCATGGTAGCAGGGTCGAACACAACCAAATCATTCCGTTGTCTGCCTGTTACGGTATAATAAAGCTTATTGCTGCGGGGCATCCAACGCATTTTCTCATCGGCAGCGGGCAGTATCACCCTGCCCGTCTTCAGTTCGGTCAGTTCACAACGTGTCCTTGAGCGCTTCAACGAGTAGTTATCCGCATAGCAGGCAAGCAGATATTTGCCGTTCGGAGAGAGGCTGACCGAGCGCACGCGACTTCCGAAAGCCGTATTGTGCAATGCGAAACGTCTTTTCAAATCGGGTGCGAGCCGGTAACCTACATCGGCAAACTCCTTATCTTTCTCAAACTCGCACTTCAATACGGGAACAGCCTTATCGACAGCCGTCGACAACAATTTAACGACTATCTCATAATCCGTTTCCGGCTCCAGACGCAGACTGAGTACCGAAGGAGCAACCTGCGACAAGCTATCTTCCGCAGTTGTTTTAGACTGTTTGGAAACGCCATTCACAAACACCTCGAAACGCGCGGGAGAGTAAATATTCAACTTTCCTTTCATAAAGCGTTCCGCACGCAGATGGGTGGCAAACAGATAGAACAGATTATCCTTATCTGCTTTCTCCATCCGTACATATCCTGCGGTATCCGCCGTGATACGTTCGTAAGGACGCCCGTCGAAGTCAAGACTGATATCGGTTTTCAACAAAGCGTCGGCCGTGAACTTCTCCCCAGTAAAATTGATACTGTCACCCTGGAGCGGAGTACGCACCGCAACGGCAGGACGTACATTGTATTCGGTCACTTTATCCTGTGCCCGAACTGCAAGCGCAACAAGTAGGGACAGTCCCGAAAGAATCAGAATCTTTTTCATTGAATTTGTTATTAACAGATTATCAAACCATTTCAAAGCCATTCCATAGATTACCGGCAGGGACAGGGGCTTCCACCTCTATCAGTTTCTTGGATACCGGATGTACAAAGCGCACAAAGCGCGCATGCAGACAAATGCTTCCGTCGGGATTGGAACGGGGAGAACCGTACTTCAAATCTCCCTTAATGGGACATCCCATTTTTGCCAACTGACAGCGTATCTGATGATGCCGCCCCGTTTTCAGGTCTATTTCCAGCAGATAATAGTTCTGCGACCGGGCTATGAGCCGATAATGCAAAATCGCTTTCTTGCTGTTCGGCACTTCCTTATCGTAGGCATAGCTCTTGTTTTGCTTCTCATTACGTACCAAATAGTTCACCAACTCACCCTCTGACTCCCGAGGGCGGTTCTTCACCACTGCCCAATAGGTTTTCTTCACCTCACTGTTCCTGAACATCTCGTTCAGACGGGCAAGTGCCTTACTCGTTTTGGCAAAAACAACAAGACCGCTTACGGGGCGGTCCAAACGGTGTGTAACACCTATAAAGACATTGCCGGGCTTTTGGTATTTCTCCTTAAGATACAGCTTTACGGTTTCCGAAAGCGGCGTATCACCCGTCTTGTCTCCCTGAACTATCTCGGAAGCGGTCTTGTTGACTATAATGATATGATTGTCTTCGTATACGACAGTCATTTATTTAGCGATTAGTGATTAGCGATTAGTGATTAAAAAACTGAGGTTAGCGGCTGGCAATTCTCACTAACCGCTAACCGTCAATCACTATTTTACATGTTCATACCACCGTCTACCTGAATTACCTGTCCTGATACATAAGAAGACATATCAGAAGCCAGGAAGGTAGCAATATTGGCAACGTCTTCGGGAGTACCGCCACGACGCAAAGGTATCTTCTTGCACCATTCGGCTTTTACTTCTTCGGACAGCGCATCCGTCATAGCCGTCATAATGAAGCCCGGAGCAATAGCGTTGGCACGGATGCCGCGAGAACCCAGTTCTTGTGCGATAGACTTTGCCAATGCAATCATACCGGCCTTAGAAGCAGAGTAGTTTGCCTGGCCTGCATTACCGTGAACACCTACTACAGAAGCCATATTGATAATGCTGCCGACTTTCTGGCGCATCATAATCGGAGTACAAGCGTGAATAAAGTTGAAAGCCGATTTCAAGTTCACGTTGATAACCATATCCCATTGCTGTTCGGTCATGCGCATCATCAGACCGTCACGGGTGATACCGGCGTTGTTTACCAAAATATCAATGCGACCGAAGTCTGCATGGATAGCCTCCACCACTTTGGCAGTATCTTCAAAGCTGGCAGCATTGGAAGCATACGCTTTGGCCTTTACGCCCAACGTTTCGATTTCTTTAGCTGTAGCTTCAGCATTTTCGTCAATCACCAGGTCGGTGAATGCTATATTAGCTCCTTCTTGAGCGAACTTTAAAGCGATAGCCTTACCAATGCCGCGAGCGGCGCCGGTTACAATGGCTGTTTTTCCGTCTAATAATCCCATACTGTTTTTAATTATTGATTAAATGTTTTTATGTTCTATGCAATGCGCCAAACACGAGGTTGACAACGTATTTGTCGCGGGTTTCATCATCCAACTTTGCACCGATATGGCCGCGGATATAGGGCACTTCAATCCCTTTTACGCAATAATGCACCAACTCGGCAGTCATGTCAATATCGTCTATTCTGAACACGCCTTTCTCCACTCCTTCGCGCAATACATCTTTGAACAGCAGTATCTCCTTGGCATCAAAACGCTTACGTACCTTCTCTACCCGCCAAATGTCGCGAAAGAAATTAGCCCGGAGCGTCCCATTACGGAATACCACCTCTTTCACTGCATCCAGACGCGTGTATATCATTTCAATCATCTTCTCGTCCGGCGATATATTCTTCTCCGCCACACGCTTCATCATGTCCGAAAGCATATCCAGTTCCGATTCGACAACAGCCATATAAATATCTTCCTTGCTCTTAAAATAGGTATAAAGCGTTCTCCTACCTTTTTTAGAAGCGAGGGCAATATCATTCATCGTGGTATTCTCAACACCCATTTTAGCAAACAACTGACGGGCTACATCCACTAATTTAGCTTTTGTCTTCGATACGGCCATAGACTAATTGCACATTGCTTAATAATTTGTGCAAAAGTAAGACATTTCCGCATATATCACAAACAAAAGCACATTTTATTAACAATCAAGCCAATTAGCAAATAAAAATATTTGTATTTTATCAGCCTATTTATCAACTGATTATGTATATTAGTGCATTTCTTATGAAAAATAATCCGGCTTTTATTTGCAAATTCAAATAAAAGCCGTACCTTTGCACTCACAAAACATCGCGGAGTGGAGCAGTTGGTAGCTCGTTGGGCTCATAACCCAAAGGTCGT
>OGQX01003514.1_pt1 | contig 10671 bp, 9 predicted proteins | sample 1553291 | NCBI WGS metagenome assembly OGQX01 (sample SAMEA2580030, study PRJEB22360) | human gut metagenome | biome: human gut; feature: human-associated habitat; material: faeces | place: Denmark | collected 2008/2010
CCGAAAGATATCAAATCCGGACTTCCCAGTATCGAAGAGTTGGAAAACAAACTTAGCCGGGACCTACAAGACATAGACAATAAAGAATAAGACATAGCATAACATAGTCCTAAACCCCAATCAGGAACGAATCGTTCCATTCCCTGATGTGAACTGAACAGTATTATTCAGCTCGCATCAGGGAATTTCTTTTTAATCCCGGCCTCAAACCACCACAAGAACAGACATCCGCAGACATTTCCAGATAAAAAAGGACATCGGCGGACACCTGCGGACAAATACAGACATCGCCCATCCCCACTACCGTACTTTTGTCATGTCACAAGCAAGGAACCACCTGTGACGCAACACTTTATTATCATTTATTCAAGAACTTAAAACCAGTAAAGAAATGGCAAAAGTATTTTCATTCACCAGCGTGCTCCGCAAGAACATGATGGAAAAAGACAAACCGGACCTATATTACGCTCTCGCTAAATCGAGCGGAGAGATCGATATAGATGAAATGGCGGAACGCATCCAGCGTTCGAGTACCGTAAACTGGGCAGACGTAGTGTGTGTGCTGCGTGCCCTGCAGACAGAAATGATCGACAGTTTCAAGAAAGGAGAGATCGTCCGTCTGGGGAATATCGGTTCGTTTTATGTCACTTTGCGCAGCAACGGCGTACTCGTCCAGAAGGATGTGAAAGAAGGATTGATCAAAGGCGCCCGTGTCCGCTTCCGCCCCGGAAAGGAGATTAAAGATGCACTGAAAACGCTGGACTTCAGCAAGTACAAACCAGAAAACAGCGAAGGAGACAAGACCGATCCGGAAAACCCCAAACCCAAACCGGATCCCGATGACGGTGACGAAGAAGCTCCGGACCCAACCGTATAAGGCAATCATAAACCGGGGATTTACCAAATCTGACGAATCATGAGAAAGATCGATTTAATCGTGATCCACTGTTCCGCAACACGGGCGGACCGGACACTGACGGCCTTTGACCTGGAGACGCTGCACCGACGACGGGGATTCAACGGAACAGGTTATCACTACTATATCCGCAAAGACGGGACAACACTCCTCACCCGTCCCATCGAACGCATCGGGGCACATGCAAAAGGATTCAATGCGTCGAGTATCGGAATCTGCTATGAAGGCGGTCTGGACTGCCGGGGACGCCCGGCAGATACACGGACGCAGGAACAACGTGCCTCCCTCCGCCTGCTAGTGAACCAACTGAAACAACGCTTCCCCGGCTGCCGGGTGTGCGGACACCGGGATCTCAGTCCGGATCTGAACGGAGATGGGGAGATCGAACCGGAAGAGTGGATCAAGGCGTGTCCTTGCTTTGAGGTAAACGAAAGCCTGTGAGGACAATATGAATGAGCAAAGGTATAAAGACGTTTTCAGGAAGTAATTAATCTTTTAAAGTATCGGAAAGGAGGTGTGTAAATTATGGCAATGAAGAAATCCCTTTGGGATATGATTCTGAAAGTAGTCATCGCGGTGGCTTCGGCAGTAGCAGGCGTGTTGGGCGCTAATGCGATGAGTCTGTAAGAAAGTCAAAAATGAGGTCCGCCACCAAGATATCTGTTTCAGCTGCCACAGCAGTATACAGAAATATTTGTGGCGGACTTAGTATACAAAAATCAATAAACTAATAATGAAAATGAAATATATATTATTCACCATAGCTTTTCTATTGGCAAGTAATTGCCTGAAAGCGCAAGGGCAATTTGAGAAAGTAATTGGGTTGACAGGGGCACAAGGCTTTCCACAACCGGGTGTCAGTAATTCCAACACTCAAGGTAAAATACCTGTCGGACTATATACCGGAACTCCGAATATCTCTATCCCATTGTACGAATTTAAGTTAAGAGATAATATCCAACTTCCAATCAACCTCAATTATCATATTTATAATGTAAAACCCAACAACCTACCCAGTGAAGTGGGATTGGGATGGAGCCTTGAATGCGGAGGATGTATTACCCGGATAATTAAAAATGAGCCAGATATTTCTTATGAAAGTTCTAGCAATGAATAAAAGCCTATAACCACCGAAGCTGATTTATTAACCACAGCAGACATTCTAGTAAGAGTATCCGGCAACTATATTAATACCCAAGACGAGTATCAATTTAACTTTCTCGGTTACACCGGAAGCTTTATGTATAGTCAAGAAAAGAGCAAGTGGATGGTTCAATCAGATTCTGACATCAAAATTGAATTTACCTCGAATACTTACAATAATACCCGTTCTCAACTTACCAGTCCACTTTCTCAATTTTACAACTATTGCAGATCAGAAGGAACCGGATTTAAGAACCCTTTATCATGTTGGTTGATTGATTCGTTTACACTGACCACGCCAGACGGTTATAAATACATATTTGGAGGAACCGATAAAACAGATTACAATCTACCTTTCAAGGGATTCTTAAACCTTCCTGCTCCCATCACCTGGCATCTCTCCAAAATCATAACTCCTGCAGGACATGAAATAGAATTCACCTACGAAATTATGCCGTTTCAAATAAATGGAAATATGTCTTTCTGTATAAGCTTGGATGCTCTATTCTGGCAAACAGCAATGAGTTATGATTATGAATTACTAGCCCCTGTACAACTTGCAACAGTCAAAGATGTAACAGACAATAAAATACTTGCCCGGTTTCATTACTCCCCAAGTACACAATTACCCTATGACTCACAGTATGCATGGGAAACCTGTATGGACCATGGGCCAGCTACATTTTTTACAAAAGAAAAGAATTTCACGTTAAACAAGCTAAACTCCGTGGTAATATTGGATAAGATAAACTATCAGTTTACTTACACTAATAGCTCCACTGAGCGATTAAAACTGAAAACACTGACTAAAACGACTCCATCAGGAACCCAATCGACCTATTCACTAAATTATTTCCCCAATCACCTACCCGGATATAATACAGGACACTATGACAACCTCGGATTCAATAACGGTGAAAATTTCTCATACTATTTCAGCAAAGAGTTCTTTGAAAATGCAATTTTTGCTGACAAGCAGATAGCCGAAGGCAAAGAGTATACCAACAAAAGAATGGGAGACAAGGGAGGATTTCGTGTGACTGCAGAAATGCTAAAATCCATCACATACCCCACACATGGAAGAACAGAATTCATTTATGAACCCAACGTCATATCCAGTATGGTGTCAGCAGACCGGAAAACAGTACAAAGTGCCCATTTACCTTATCCAGGCACTCCAGATTATACATATCCGGGAGGTCTCCGTATCAAAGAAATCAACAACTACGATAGCAATGATGAACTACTGACAAGAAAGCACTATTACTACACAAAAGAATTCACACCGACAACAAAGGGAGGTGTCTCTTCCGGTATTCTATCTTTCACTCCACAATACCTTTGGGGTTGGCAGCTATACAATCTCCTCAAATCACAAAACGGAGGACCCGAATATTATACCTTGAATGCCATCATGTCTCAAGCATCCAATCCGCTCTGGTACAACAGTCGGGGAGAGTATATCGGATATTCTAAAGTCATAGAGTGCAATGAAGACAAAAATGGGAAACTGATAGACGGATATACTGTCCATACATTCAGCAATTTCGGACCAGGTTATATGGACGAAGATCCCATAGCTATGTTGAATAATAAGTTCTCCCGTGAATACCCTCCTCATGTCGGTACCCCTTATAGTCCATACACTCCATGTTCATCAAACGCACTAAAGCGCGGAATGCTCTTAAGTAAAGAACAATTCGACTGTGCCGGTCATGTGAAACAAAAAGAACTATTCGAATATACTCCTATACAGAAAGATTCCATACTCATCACGGAGATAACCACTACTAATGTCATGGACTATAATTCAGACGACCCTACACTGGGATTCCTGAGGTTTGCTTTCGGAGGTACCTACTATCAAAAATTCTACAGCAACCTACTTTCGGAAAAACGGACTATCACTTACGATGACAATGGAAACACTATTGAGTATAAAGATAAATACGAATATAACTCCGTCAACAAACAGATAAAGCTGAAAACCAGTGAAGACGGAGCCGGAAATGTATACGAAGAAAAGACGCGATACGTGCCGGACATGCTGATATTTCCATTTGTACCTCCCTATAGTTCTTTCTACCAGATGAATCAGCTACACTTCACCGACTATCCATTGGAAGTGACAAAGATAAAAAACGGAAAAGTAACTGAGAATGAGACATATTTCTATAAGTTACTGACTGCAGACAGCAAAAGCTTAGTGAAAGACAAAGTATCCATACTGGGAAAACATGCTGATGCTGCAACATACCAAGGACTCCATAATGTGGGCAACGAGTTAGTAGCCGATGTTTCTAATATTCCCGCAACCACATACCTGGCATACGACTCTTACAGCAACCCGACTCATATCCGTAACGAAAAAGACAAAACAGAAACTGTCTACCTGTACGGATACAAAGGCAAATATGCAATTGCGGAAATCAAGAACAGCGATTACGAATCAGTTACAGGACTATTGGGGAATGATCTTATCAAAAGACTGGCAGACGCAACGAAGCCCAGCTATTCAGACATGCAGAAAGTTGAAGATTTGAGAACGCAATTACCGGCATCATTTATCACTACTTATGAATATATCCCATACATAGGTATCAGCAAAATTAGAGATCCCAAGAATGTTTCTACCTATTTTAAATACGATGATTCTGGACGTCTGATAGAAAAGACCGACCATAAGGGCGAACTGATTAGTTCATATAAATATTCAAACAACCTCTAAAGAGATAAATTTATGAAAATTATTATTTATATTACAGCTTTAATATGCAGCTTACTCGCCAGTCCTGTATTGGCGACAGAAACCGGGCAAATATCCATGACCGACATGGGGCTAAAAGTCACACCTTCTCCTGAAAGTACTCTCTACGAAGGAGATACTTGGATGATAACAGCAAGGAACAACTTTAGCTTGAACGAAGCAGAAATCAAAAACTTCGTTCCTTCACGCATATCAGAAGAATTGCGTCCGTACGTGAGACTTTCCAAAGTTGAGTTTACTTCTAATTCAGACGGTATATGCAACCTTTACTTTCACATAACGGCCGATCCGACAGATACGATACGGTTCGTTATCAAAGAATCCCCTCAGGATTTTCCGATAGAAATAATGCCAGCTGAAAGTAGACATGGAGAGATATCTTTATCCGATCTGGGATTGAGAGTAACGACTTCTATAGATTCACATCTCGAATACGGAGGTCAGTGGATAGTAACGATGGAAAACAAAAACCACTTATTCACTGCAGAAATCGAAAGGCTCGTGCCTTCAAGAATAACGGAAGATTTAAGAAGATGTTTAAGGCTCACAGGGGTAGGAATTTCAGACATATCATCCGAGTTCGTCGTACTCTTTTTTGATGTAACATTCGAAACAACATTTCCAGTACACTTCATTATCAAACAGTCACCTCAAAACATTCCAATAGAAATATTACCTATTGGAAGAGACAACTATATTTCCACAACGAATTATCTGGATAACACAAGAAGTGGGGGAAGAAAAGAAATTACTTACTACAACGGTCTGGGATATCCATCGCAGAAAATAGAAGTGGGTACTTCCAATAAGAACAAGAGTATATACCATCCGATCGTTTATGATAACTTGTTAAGAGATGATGCCAAATCGTATTTGCCATACGCACAAGGTTCGAACACAGAAATGATAGACTGGAAGTTTACCGAAAGTCTGCAAGATTTCTATGCTTTTAACTATAAGGAATATACTTATCACTTTTCAGAAAAAGTCTACGAAGATTCACCTTTGGGAAGAGTACGGGAAGTGTATGGTCCCGGAAGCGACTGGCGTTCGCAAAAAGCAAGTACCAAATTCAGCTATCTGAGTAACATAGCCGGAAATGATACGCTCAACTGTCTTCGGTTTGAAATGACAGAAAAAGATAACCAAAACATGGAGCTGAAAGTAGCCGGCAATTGCAAATCTTCCGAGCTATCCGTCACCCGAACCGAAAACGAAGATCGTCAAGTGACATTGGAATTCAAGAATAAATTCGACCAAGTAGTACTTAGCCGGCAAATTGAGCACAACAACGGCAGTAAGACGAATAACGACACTTATTATCTTTATGATGAGTTCGATAATTTAAAAGCGGTGCTTCCACCTATGGTATCCGCCCAACTCGTAAGCGGTAGCAGTTATTCGAGTCAAACTTCCGCATCCTTAGCTCAATACGCCTATCTCTATAAATATGATATGCGTAACCGGTGCATAGGCACCAAGTTACCGGGCTGCAGTTGGGAGTACAAAGTCTATGACTTGGCAGACCGCCTTATCTTCTCCCAAACAGGAGAACAACGAAAAAGAGGTGAATGGCAATTCGCATTGCCCGACGCAATGGGGCGCGAATGTATCACGGGGATTTGTAAAAACGCCATAGACCCATTCAACAACCCGATACTGAATACATGCGTCAAATGTGAACGTACGAACAACGCTTCTCTTCTCGGTTATTCCGTAACCGGAGTCGCACTGAATTCAGCCACAGTGCTTACCGCCAAATATTATGACGACTATCAGTTTAAGATGCAGAACGGCACCCTGATTTCCAACAGCAGTTTGAATTATGAAGCAAACAGCGAGTTCGGAGAAAGATATACGACTAGTTCGCAAGGCTTGCAGACCGGAAACGCGACAGCTCGACTGGACAAAAACGGATCTGTGACAGGATACGACTATACCGTTACTTACTATGATTATAACGGCCGTGCCATTCAGATAAAATCGACCAATCATCTGGGAGGATACGAAAAGACATACACTGCTTACAACTTTACGGGACAGCCTGTGCACACCAAGCATATCCACTCCAAAAGTAACTCCGAGCTGATCGAAGAAACCAAACACAGCTACAATCACGCAGGACGTTTGTCTGAAACTGTACAAATCGTAAATGAAAAGGACTCTACGAAAATGAGCTATCTCTACGATGACTTAGGCAATATTAAAAGCTTAACCCGAATAGACGGCACTTCCACACTGACAACGACCAATACGTATAATATCCGTAACTGGCTAACGTCTATCGAAAGCCCTCTCTTCTCTCAAACGCTACATTATACTGATGGTCCCGGCACTCCCCAGTATGGCGGAAATATCAGTAGCATGACGTGGAAAGCAAACAAAGAGTCAATCACCCGTAATTACCAATATTCATACGATAAGCTCAACAGGCTGACCAGTGCCAATTATAGTGAAGGAAGCAATTCGATGACGAATACAAATCACTTCAATGAACAAGTGACCGGTTATGACAAACATGGCAACATCACAGGACTGAAGCGTTATGGGCAAACCGGACAAAGCAGTTACGGATTAATTGACGACCTATCTCTTACTTACACAGGCAATCAGCTCAAGAAAGTGACAGACAGCGCCACAAGTTCAGCATACGCGAATGGTTTCGAGTTCAAGGACGGTGTGAATCTGGACACGGAATATTCCTACGACGAAGACGGTAATTTAACAAAAGATTTGAATAAAAACATTTCTGATATCCAATACAATTTCTTAAATTTACCACGTCGGATACAGTTTAAAGACGGTAGTGAAATTTCTTACCTATATAGCGCAGACGGAACTAAACTCCAAACTACACATATAATCGCAGGAAACACCACTACAACCGACTACTGCGGCAATGTGATCTATGAAAATGGAAGCCGGGACAAGCTATTGACCGAACAGGGATATTTCTCTATAGCAGATAAAAAGTTCCACTACTACATCCAAGACCATCAAGGAAACAACAGAGTGGTTGCCAGCCAAGATGGAATGATAGAAGAAGTGAACCACTATTATCCGTTCGGAGGAATATTCGCTTCAAATTCATCTGTTCAACCTTTTAAGTATAACGGAAAGGAACTGGATACAAAGAACGGATTGAACTTGTACGACTACGGAGCAAGGCAGTATGACCCGGTATTGGGAAGATGGCATACGATGGACCTGATGACGGAAAAGTACTATAAGATTAGTCCATACACTTACTGTTTGAACAATCCTATCCTATTAGTAGATCCCAATGGAATGTGGCCCACATGGGGAGGAATAAGCAGAGGATTAAGCAACGTCTTTAAGGGTACTCTAAGTTTTACCAATGGAGCTGCACGGGCTATGGCAGATAACATACTGCTTGGACAAACGTCACTCCGTGAAACCGGAATATACAGCAACGCATCTGCCTACAACGCAGGACAGGATGTTGGTGATATCATAAGTATTTTTGCAGGAGCCGCAGAGATTGTTAATGGTTTCGAAGAAGCTGCAGGAGGAATGGCACTCAGTCCGGAAACCGCAGGAATTTCTTTGGGGGTTACCGCGAAAGGCGTGTATGATATCACTCACGGTTCATTGATGGGAACAAGTGGATTCATGAAGCTATTCTCCAAAAAAGGAAGAGTTAGCGAAGGTAGTAATAACGGAAGCGGGTATTCAAAGTCTAGCGGGAAGAATGAAAAGCATTCGAATATTGATAAAAGACAACAAGCTGCAAATGATTATAGTACAGCAAAAGAGAAATATGATAATTTAAAATCTAAAACAAATAAAACTGCGAAAGAGAAAAAAGAATTAGAAACATTGAAAAAACAAAGAGATCACTATAAAAAACAGATGGATTATGCAGGAGACCATGACCATCAAAGAGGTAGAGGAGGTAATTAAAATGAAACTATTTACATTTATTGCTGACTATAAAGGTGGGACATACATTAGTCAGTATGTAGCAAAGACATTAGAAGAAGCCTTGAACTTATGGATAAATAATGTCGATTTTTTTACAGATAAACAGTTGAAGTCATTTAAGAAGAATATCAAATATGGTGATATAGATCCTCCTACCAAATTAAATGGTCTAAGTAATGTTTGGTGTACATGTTTTATTGTATTTAGTACTCTTTTGCTTCTTAATATAGTAGAGACAGTAAAAAAAACGACTAATAAAACATCCTAGCATAGAACAATATATTCCTACATTAGGGTAGATTCAAGTCTCAGAAACAACCATGAAATAAATGAAATTATGAAAACATTTACTTTCTTAGTTAATGCCAACGATAAGCATTGCTTTGTTCATCAGTATCAATCAGAAATGCCGACTAATGATTTATTTCGTGAATTAGTTCATGACACGTCTCATATATCTTCAAAAATGAAGTCTTTACTTATTCGTGAATCTCTGGAATGCTATCATGACAATGGCCCAGTAAAATTAGACTGCGTAAAAAACGTCTGGCGTGATTTCTTTTTAATTGATGATCTAATATCTCTTTACAATGCGAATATAGCAAAAAAATACCACGAGGGATGTGGCGATAGGAAATATTACAAGTTAATGTACTTATATGATGTAAACATGATAGAAACCGACATGAGCGATACAGTGTTTCCTCTATCAGAGAAAGCAACCTTTACTTTCATTACCTATATTCGTAATTACAATGCCTCATATCAGTTTGAAGTGACAACGTTGGAAGAAGGACTTATGCTATGGGCTACAAACATAGACATTTTGAATCGCCAGCAACGGAAGGTTCTGCTGAAATACATTCAAAAGTCTAAAAACAATCCGATAGCAGTAGAAGGAGTAAAGAATGTATGGAGCACATCATATCGGATATTCCGTCCGTTACTGACATTGCATATTGTTAAAACGGTCTCTTGATAAAAGTCACCGACTGAACAATAACTATTAGATTATTACCCTGGCATGAAACTAAAACATTTACATGTCAGGGTATTTTTTCTTGGCTAATTCTAAAACAAATAAGAGCAGGCTCAGCAAACGCAAGGGACTCACAATACATACGCATTTGCCGGTCTACTCTTATTTGTTACTTCCCGGACGTTCTCAATGAAACATCCGGAAGATTAGAACTCCCTTTTCAGGTTCCGAAGCAGTTCTTCTTTCCTCGCTTTATACTTCTTGGAAAGAGGATTGTACGAGTAAAGGTTGGTATGTTTCAAACGTATCTCGTCTGTCTGTTCCTTTCGCCGCTCTTCCCGCTCTTCCACATCATCCGGATCTTCGGACTTACGTCTTGTACCTCTCCTGCTAAACAACTGAAACTTGGATGTACCCCGAAGCTGACGAATCAGCATCTTGATAATCCGGACAATAATCTCTTGTTCCTGTTCGGAATAAGGCCTATCTACTGTCTCTGTATAGGAGAGATAATAAACTTTCAGTTCTTCTTCCAGCTCTTGCAAAAAATGCATCCGCTCAACTCTGGAAAACTTCTTTCTACCAGTATGCAAATCTTTTAAAATCTTCATTTAGTCTATCTTTTTTTAAGTCTGATAAAAGCGTGAGTCCTTTAATAAGTACACTTATGGGGCATGGGACACTTAAAAGAGAGTCCGACTATTTCAATATAACAGAGAAGAAAAACTAATATTTCCTGCAAGAATCATTTCTTAAAAGTTATCCAAAACGGAAAACTTTCTGTATCAGGCAGAAAGAAAAGTTTCCCGAAATTTAATGTTAAATCCTATCCAAGCTATCACAATATCCTTTATCTTTGTATCCGATTTCGGAACTAAAAAGAGGTTTAGTCAATGAGGGAACGCTGTGCAAATCGGCGAC
>OGQX01003537.1_pt1 | contig 10599 bp, 10 predicted proteins | sample 1553291 | NCBI WGS metagenome assembly OGQX01 (sample SAMEA2580030, study PRJEB22360) | human gut metagenome | biome: human gut; feature: human-associated habitat; material: faeces | place: Denmark | collected 2008/2010
TGAGTGCACACCCACCACCACAGAGAACTGCCTGCTCACCGAACAGATCGGTCTCGGTCTCGGTGCGGAAGGTTGTCTCAAGCACGCCAGCTCTTGCTCCGCCGATGCCAAGTGCATAGGCAAGCGCCAGATCCTGTGCCTTGCCGGTCGCATCCTGCTCTACAGCGATCAGACACGGAGTACCCTTTCCTGCCTGGTACTCGGAACGAACGGTATGTCCCGGAGCCTTCGGAGCGATCATGGTAACATCGACATTCTTCGGCGGTACGATACATCCAAAATGAATGTTGAATCCATGTGCGAACATTAACATATTGCCTTCCTCAAGGTTCGGCTCGATGTCGTTTTTGTAAAGATCCGCCTGCTTCTCATCATTGATCAGGATCATGATGATGTCGGCTTTCTTTGCTGCCTCTGCAGCTGTATATACTTCAAATCCCTGCTCCTCTGCCTTCTTCCAGGACTTGCTGCCCTTGTAGAGACCGATAATGACCTTGCATCCGGAATCTCTTAAGTTCAATGCGTGTGCATGTCCCTGGCTTCCGTATCCAATGATGGCAATGGTCTTACCATCCAACAGTGAAAGGTTACAGTCTTCCTGATAAAATATTTTTGCTGACATATCTTTTTCCTCCATTTTTTATACATAGCAGCAGCATCTGTGATGTCTGCCGCTCGTTCACAATTAGTATGTATTACAAACTCTGCAGATGTCCGTTTTCGTCGATCATCTTCACATCGGCAGTTCCTCTGGACAGACCGGTACTTCCCGTTCTTGCCAGTTCCAGGATCTCATACCCCTGCAGCAGATCCAGAAATGCATCCAGCTTATCCTGATGCCCGGTAAGCTCAATCACCATGGAATCGTGTGTCACATCGACAATCTTGCCGTGGAAAATCTCCGTCACATTTAAAATCGGCTGGCGTTCCGTATCTCTGGCGCGTATCTTGACCATAATCAGCTCGCGCGTCACAGACGAGCCCGGCTCCAGCTTCTTAATGTCAACCACATCCTCAAGCTTGGCAAGCTGCTTTTCAATCTGCTCTAAAATCTGTTCATCCCCGCTCGCCACAATCGTAATCCGCGTATAGCGCGGATCCGCTGTCACTCCCGAGGAAAAACTGTCAATGTTGTAGCCTCTGCGGCTGAACAGCCCCGAAATATGACTCGTCACACCCGGATTATTCTCGACCAGAAGCGATAATACCTGTCTTCTCATTTAAGAAAACCTTCCTTACTATCTGAAATTACACATCACACTTACCATTGATAATAACAATGTACATTTTTTTTGTCAATATCCGAACAAAAAATGGGTATACCTATTAGGAATACCCAAAATAACTTAAAAACTTCTCAATACTTCCGTAATCATCCAGATAACCGCTGCCGCAGTCAGCCATCCCCCAATCGTGCGGGTGCGCTTCTCGGTCTCCGGCTTACCCCGGTCATCTTTTCTTGTACATGCCCCGGGAGCTGCCACCATGAGCAGCCCCGTGAGTAAAAGAACCATTTGTATCAAACGCATCATAATCTGCTCCCTGTTGCTATATCATAACTCCGGATCCCTCTTTGTTCTTCTCGATAATATGATTGAGTTTGCGGAACGGAATTGCCACTACAAGTCCGATAAACAGTGAAATCAATACATAGATACCGAGCGCTCCGAGATCCTTCCAGTAATCCATCTTATAAAGTCCGCCGATCGTCTCCCTCATGGCATTCATGCCGTACGGGAACGGCAGATACTTATAGAGCATCTGGTATACCTTCGGCAGCGTCTCAATCGGGAACGTACCGCCGGCACCGGCCACCTGGATTACCATGACCACAATCGCGAGCGCCTCACCGACATTGCCGAATGCCACGGTCAGTGAGTAAATAAACAGGGTAAATACCAAACTCGCCACAGCGCCTGCCAGCCAGAATAATACCGGGTGATGGCACTGGATTTTAATATAAAACAGGTTGCCCAGAACCGTTAAAAGCGTCTGTGTCTGCCCCACCAGGAAAAAGATCATGTATCTTCCGAAATACTCCTGGTACGGCTTCACATTTTCGACGCCCTCCACCGGATGTACCTTCACGTGAATGATCGCAACCAGAATCAGCGCTCCTACCCAGAGAGCGAGGATCGTGTAAAACGGAGACATCGCCGAGCCGTAGTTTTCAATCTCATAGATACCGACCGTCTCCAGATTTACCGGGGAAGAAATAAAGGCTCCCAGCTCCTCCGGATTACTCTTTACGATTTCAAGCAGCTCCTGATACTGATCATTCTGCTGTAAGCTTACCAGATCCGCCGTGACGCTGTTTAGCTTGGCGAGAAGTTCCTGCGCCATGGACAGTGATCCGCCAAGGCTGTTGCTTCCACGCTCAAGCGTGCTTTGATAATCGGAAAGTGCATTCTCCACACCGTTAAAATCGGCATCTACGCCGTCTAAAATACCCGCTGCGGCAATCATGGATTGCTGCATGGAGCTCATTGTGTTCTCTAACTTCGGCTTGACATTGTAAGCAAAATCATTGCGCAGTCCATCGACCGCTTTCTGGCAATTTGCAATCTCCGTCACAATTTTATTACTGAGATTCCTTACCGTCTCCATCGATGTATCGGCATTGTTCTCCAGCGCTGTCAGGTCCGCAGTGATGGTATCCAACTGCGTGCGGATTGCATTAATCTGCGCCTGCATATCCTCCGGCGCCGTATCCTCCCACCCGGATACCGAAGTATCAAACAGCTGCCTCACGTATGGCATCATCGCCGATAAGCCCTGTACCGTGACGGAAGTGCCCTGGGAATACTCCGAGAGACGGTTTAACGCATTGGTGATGACGGACGACACATTATTTAACGAATCGTTCATCATGTCAAAGCTGTACGACACCATATCCGCCGTCGAACTCACCGTGCTGTTGCCCGCAACCAGCAGACTCTCCATGCTGTTGATGGATGCCTGACCGTTGGAAACCATGTTGTTCACATTCGGAAGCATGGTCTGACTCGCCTCCACAATACTCTGGGCGGAATTCATAATGCTGACAAACGAGTTCAATATATTGATGTAACTCTGCAGGTCGCTGCTTAAATTATTGAGTCTTACCAGAACACTCTCCGCCGGATCGGAATCTTCCGCATCCACATCCGAGAGGGCGTTCGTCACCTTCATCGTGGTCTCTGCAAGCGTGCTCACCACCGTGCTGTTCACCTGCTCCTGCACAGCCGTCTTGGCCTTCTGTGTGATCTTGGAGGCAATGGCGTTCTTCTTGGCATTCTCATAATAGATAATATCCGGATGATCCACCTCTCCGCCGAGGAAACTGATCATATCTTCCGTAAAATTCTCCGGGATGATGAGCGCCGCATAATAACTTCCATCATAGACGCCGTCGATCGCCTCATCGGTCGTATCCGTAAACACCCAGCCCATCGTCGTGTTCGACTCAAGCGCAGAGATGACACTGCTTCCGACATTTACACTGTTCCCTAAAATTGTGACTCCCTCGTCGTCCGACGCCACCGCGATCTTAAGATTTCTGGTTGCGGACGGTCCGTACGGATCCCAGTTTGACAAAATATTAAACCATGCATACAAAGACGGCAGAATACAGAGTCCCAGGATCACAACGACAGCCACCACGTTGGTGCTGATGCGCTTGACATCGGCGAAAAAAATCTTAAATATATTACGCATTCTCCTTCACCTCCGTGTCCGCATCTTTCTGTGCATCTGCATCTTCCACAGCCTGTGCATCCGCATCTTTCTGTGCATCTGCATCTTCCACAGCCTGTGCATCCGCATCCTTTTGTTTCTCTGTCTCTTCCGCAGTCTGTGCCTTTTCCACAGTCTGCGTTTCTTCCCCGGATGCCTTAGTCTCAATCAGCCGGGTCTCCGCCTCTGAGTTTAATCCGTCGTCAATCCTCTGAATCACATTTCTGAGATTTCCCGGAACATTATCAATCTCCAGTCCGATGAGGGAATCCACGCGTGTCCCCTCGTCGTTGATCTCGCTTAACTTTTCCTGAAGGTTATAGTCCATATACTCCACCAGAATCAGATAGGCTGCCAGCAAAAACAGCGATACAATCCACAGAATCAGAAACACAACCTTATTGCTCTCTGTCCAGAACAGAAGGAACAGGAAGATCAACGGAATAATAATAATACACTTTAAACCGATACTGATTCTCTTTTGATTCTTCTCGTGAATCTTGCGCTCATACGTCACGAGCATCTCATACATCTGTTCGTATTTTTCTTTCTTTTCCATAAAATCTCCCATTTCCTACATCATTTCCGTATCTTCCATACGCTTTTCTACAAAATGATTGATCTTCACAAACGGAAGCCGGATCACAAGACCAATCAGAAGCGCCGCCACCGCAAAAAGCAGCAGTTCTCCCAGATACTTCATATAATCGCTTCCGTACATACCGCCAATCGTCTCACGCATTGCGTTGATGGCATACGGGAACGGGAAGAAGATATAAATCTTCTGATAAATCTCCGGAAGCGTCTCAATCGGGTACGTTCCGCCGGAACCTGCAATCTGGATAACCATGACTACGACCGCCGCCGCCTTGCCGACGTCGCCGAAAGCCAGCGCCATCGCATAGATAAACAGCGTAAAGGTAAAGCTTGCCAGTGCTGCCGTCAGCCAGAATAAGCCCGGATAGAGGATCTGGCAGTGGAGCAGATAAATATCTCCCAGAACAATAATCGCCGCCTGGATCTGCCCACACACAAAGAACAGCAGATATCTTCCGAAGAACAACTGATAGGACTTCGGGTTGGAAAGCCCTGCGGTATCCGGCTTCACTTTGATCAGTGCCACCAGAATCGTTCCTCCTACCCAGAGGGCAAGCACGGAATAGAACGGCGTCATCGCCGATCCGTAATTTGCAATCGCGTAGATCTCCTGTGTCGTCACCTGTACCGGTTCTGCAAAGAAGGCGCCGTAATCCTCCGGATCACCCTGCAAAAACTTCAGCAGTGCATCTACTTTTTCATCATCTTCCGCACTCTCCAACCGGTTGATCAGTTCCGTCAGCTTTGTGCTCACGTTGTCAATCACGGTCTGGATCTGCTCAAGGCTCTCCGTCGTGTCACTGACCGTTGTCTGAATTCCGTCAAACACCACGCCCATATCATTTACTGCGGTATTTAAGTTATCCAGAAGCTTTGTCACATTGCCGAGCATCTGCGATACACTGTTTAACACTCCGTCCATCTGCGGAACAAGACTGTTGGTATACATATTCTTCAGATTGGTAATCGACTCGCTGCAGTTGTTTAACACCTGTGTCACGCTTGCCACAGATCTGTTCACCATATCCGCAACAATCTGACCGGAGCCGTCTGTACCACCGCCCTGCTGGAGCAAAGCATTTAATGCATTCTGAATATCCTCAGCACCATTGTTCATGCTGTTTAAGGTATTTAAGATCTCCTGAATCTGCTGATTCACCTCATCGGACACGATCGAATCTATGGAACCGCTCCCCTCCGTGGAGCCTGTTCCTTCTGTGGAGCCTGTTCCTTCTGTGGAACCTGTACCCTCCGTGGAGCCTGTTCCTTCCGTGGAGCCTGTGCCCTCCGTGGAGCCTGTGGTTCCCGATGAATTTGCCGCCTGATCTGCCAGACTCTTCTTCAACTGGTTTAACTGTCGGATCAGTTCCGCCGTATCGGTTGCCGTCTTGTTCAGATTGTCTGCCGTAGACTGCGCATTCTGCGCCAGGTTCGCGTTGTTGATATCCGTTGTGATGGAATTGATCGAATGATTGATGCCATCCAGTGTCGTCTGCACATTGCTGCTGAAATTCTCCAGTGAAGTTTTCGTGGAATTCAGATTGCTCTGCGAATTCTGGAAACTCTTCTCGCCATTCTGAATCTGGCTGCTGAGCTTCGGCAGTTCTCCGTCTGCGGTTTTGATCTCTGCCTCCAGCACTGCATTCGCCGAGATAAACTCATCAATCATATCACTGTAATCGATCAGATTGTTGTTCAGGTTGGTCAGTTTGCCCTCAAATTCGCTGAACACATCCTGATTCTCCATCTCAGAGGACAGTTCGTTCGTCTGTGTAAAAATGGTACTTGCAACCACCTCGATAAACTTCTCGTTGATGCTCTGCTTTACCGTCGATACAGCGGTATCCGTAATCTTGGTTGCAACCGCATTCCGTTTTTCATTCTCATAATATGTGATCGTCGGATTCTTAAAGTTCTCCTTGAACACATTATACATACTGTATGTAAAGCTATCGCTGATGATGACAGCCGCATAATAATCTCCGTTCCTGACACCTTCAAGTGCGGCATCCGAATCCTCAAGGAACACCCATCCGATCTTGGTATTCTCCTTCAGTTCCTCCACAACTTCATTGCCCATGTTCTCTGTCGTTCCATCCGAAAGGGTGTATCCTTCATCCTCCGACACGACCGCAATCTTGATATTGGAAGTATTCGCATAAGGATCCCAGTTTGAATAGATGTTAAACCATGCATACAGCGATGGAATGACACAGAGTCCCAGCGCAATAATCATTGCGAATGGATTCTTCACCAGTCCCTTAATGTCTTTTGCAAAAATACGCCATATATTCTTCATATAAATATTCCCGTTTCCCTTTCGTAGTTCCCTTTGCGTTCAAAAATCGCTAATATTATACCGTATTTTACCGCAAATTGGAACATACAAAATTCAGATGCTGTATATATACCGATACAAAAAAAACCTATCTCATATGGGTTGTCCCACATACGAGATAGGTTCTGTCTGCTGTTCCTTAAGCTACCTTGCTCTTAGCCAGCTCTGCCAGTGCTGCAAATCCCTGTGCGTCGTTTACAGCCATCTCTGCTAACATCTTGCGGTTGATGTCCACACCAGCTACCTTTAATCCGTGCATCATCTGGCTGTAAGAAATACCATTCATTCTTGCAGCTGCGTTGATACGTGCGATCCATAACTGACGGAACTGTCTCTTCTTCTCTTTTCTGCCTGCATAAGAACTTGTTAAGGCTCTCATGACAGACTGCTTTGCTACACGATACTGCTTGGAACGTGCGCCTCTGTAACCCTTTGCTAATTTTAATGTTCTATTATGCTTTTTCTTAGCGCCTAATCCGCCTTTTACTCTTGCCATTTTGCATTCCTCCTTAACTTATTCCTATAAATATGGTAAAATCTTCTTCATGTTCTTAACGTTTGTTGCATCGGTCATTGCCGGCTTACGAAGATTTCTCTTGTTCTTGGTTGTCTTCTTGGTTAAGATATGTCTCTTGTAAGCTTTATTTCTTTTTAACTTTCCTGTTCCTGTTACTTTGAAACGTTTTGCAGCTGCTCTGCTGGTTTTCATTTTTGGCATGATATGTTCCTCCTTAATTATGATTTTTTCTCTGCCAACACCATGCTGATGCTTCTACCTTCAACTTTTGGTGCTTTTTCCACTACTGCTATTTCGCCGAGGCTTGCGGCAAAATCATCCAAAATGTGCTTGCTCGCATTCATATGAGCCATCTCACGTCCACGGAAGCGCAATGTGATCTTCACCTTGTCTCCCTTGCTAAGGAACTTCTTCGCAGCGTTCATTTTGGTGTTCAAATCGTTTGAATCGATATTTGGCGACAAGCGAATCTCTTTGATCTCAACCACTTTCTGCTTCTTTCTGGCTTCCTTTTCCTTGCGTGCCAGTTCATATCTGTACTTGCCGTAGTCGATAATCTTGCATACAGGTGGCTTTGCGGTTGGAGCAATCTTCACCAGATCAAGCTCTGCCTCTTCCGCCAGCTTCATTGCTTCGCGTGCTGACATAATGCCAAGCTGTTCTCCGTTCTCTCCGATCAGACGAATCTCCTTGTCTCTGATCTGTTCGTTAATCATTAACTCGCTAATGGTATCGTACCTCCAAATAAAAAAGTGGATAGGAAGACTATCCACTAAACATTCAAACCCGGAACATGATATGTTCGCAATACTTTGAAATATGAACCATGAGTCACGTATTTGTGCTCCGGTGAGAGTGGATACTCTACTTTGTTTTCTAACAACTATTTAAATCTATCACACACACGTATCCGTGTCAAGTGTTTTTTATTATTTGTCGCTGGTGTTGTCGCTGATCATCTTGCGGATCGCCGCCTGCTCCTCCTGTGATACCAGACTCTTGACATCAAGCATCACAATCAGCTCCTTCTGACAGGAAGCCACATCATTAAAACAGCACTGCTGTCCGCTCATCAGTGTCGGCATCGGAAGCACTCTGGAATCTTCCACGTCCACAATTTCCTTTACCTTTTCCACCTCAAGTGCCAGCTTCATGCCGCCCACATTGACAACCACAAGGTTGTCCACCGCAATGTTCCCCAGTCCAAATCTGGATGCAAGGGAAAACACCGGCAGGATCTCTCCGTGAAGGCGGATGATGCCTCTGATATTGGCAGGAGAAGTCGGTACAACCACGACATTCATCTTACTCTCAATGGATTCCACGTTCTCAAGTGATATTCCATAATCCATTCCCGTTAATGTAAATGTCAGCAGCTGCATGTGACTTCCCCCCTGTTCTGAAACTTTTCTTCTTGCTATTATATCCCTTTTCTTTCGGTTCGGCAACCGCAGAATCTGTCAATTTTTAATTTTTTAATACAAACTTTCCAATCAGCTCATCCAGTGCAATCGCCTGCGCAGACAACTCCTCACTCGTTGCAGAGGACTCCTGCGCCGTTGCAGAATTGGACTGTACAACCTCGGAAATCTGGTTGACTCCCTCCTCCGCCTGTTTCATGGCTTCTGCCTGATCCTTGGAATTATCGCTCAAGCGCTTGGAAGTCTCCGCAATCTGCTTGATTCCGTCAATTACCTCTTCAAGAGACGTGGACACACGCTCTACTGCCTGATTGCCCTCTTCAATTTCTTTGAGGGAAGCCTCAATCAACTCTCTGGTGTCCACCGCAGACTGTGTACTCTGCTCTGCTAGCTGCCGGATCTGCTCTGCAACGACAGCGAATCCTCTTCCTGCCTCGCCGGCACGCGCCGCCTCAATGGAAGCGTTTAAGGACAGCAGGTTCGTCTGTGACGCAATATTCTCTATATCTGTAATAATGTTTCCAATCTTGTTGGAAGATTCGTTGATGCGGCTCATGGTATCAATCATGGACTGCATCTGATTCTTGCTCTGATCCGCTTCACCTGCATACTGCCTTGCCTGCTGGTAAGATTCCTCTGCCTGCTCCGCGGTCTTCTGGATATTCTCTGTAATGCTTGTGATGGTCGCCTGCAGTTCTTCCACAGCTCCTGCCTGATCCGTTGCGCCCTCCGCCAGACTCTGAGATGCCTCTGCAAGGTTGCCGGAACCGGCAGAAACCTGGTTTGCCGCATCTTCGATTGATGTCAGCGTCTCTATCATCTGATCGCGCAGAACGCGCATCGCCACAATCAATTTTTCAAAATCAAGCGTATAACCGTCCTTGTGCTCCGACTGCACTGCGTAATTGCCCTGTGACATCAATCCGAGAATTCTTCCCGCATCATTGATGATAAGATTCAGCTTATCTGCCATGTCTGCCGCCTCACGCGCCATGTCTGCGACCTCATCCTGCGTGGAAACCTCCGGGAACGGAGTAGAAAGATCTCCCTGTGCAAACATTTAAACCGCTCGCCAAGTGCCTCAAGCGGTCCGGAGATTCCCTTTGCCACCTGATTGCCAAGCTTGTTGGCCATAACCATTGCCAGAGCTGACACTGCCACAATCACAATCGCAAGAATCACGCTGACTGCCGTCAGAGTGGAGGACAAGCGGTCTCCCTCCGTCACTTTCGTATTCATCAGTTCTATCATATCTGCATAGATATCTTCGTAGATCGGATCCAGACTTTCCTTCATCTGCTGCTGTGCCGCTGTGGACTGTGTAGCATCGGTGGTTGCACCCTGCTCGATGATCGGTTCCTCCGCTGCCCAGTATTGCTGCAGTTTATCTGAAATCTGCTGGTAGAGTGCCTTTTCCTCGCTCGTCGTTACTACATCCCCAACGGTTGCGAAGTAATTCTCGAACTTTGCTTTCTGTTCGTCATGTTCTGTCATGGCATCATCCAACAGTCCCTGCTCATCAAATCCGATGATTCCTCTGGTCGCTGATCTCGTGTTGGCAAATGTGATCATCGCCTTGCCGATATCTCCCTGTGAAAAACCGTAATTCACAAGTGCGCTGGAATAACGGTTCGACATCACAAGCATCGCTGCCAGCCCGACTACCGCTCCTATGGCAGTGATTGCCGCCACCATAACAAATGCTTTTGTCAGTCTCTCTTTGATTCGTACATTTTCAAACAATTTCGCTCCTCCTGTGTGCTGTATTCTCTACATCCGTGTATATTTTTTAGTACCTTTATATTATAGTTCTATTTTACTACGTGTTCAACTGGTTTCCATATTTTTTTGACAAATGCGATTTTTTTCTCTATGATTAGTCTGAATTAGATTATCTGAAGAGAGGATTTTACCATGGAACACCGCATCATAGATCTTCATGTCCACTCCACCGAGTCGGACGGCACCCTTACTCCCACCGAGATCGTATCTGCCGCAAAGGCTGCCGGTCT
>OGQX01003538.1_pt1 | contig 10598 bp, 6 predicted proteins | sample 1553291 | NCBI WGS metagenome assembly OGQX01 (sample SAMEA2580030, study PRJEB22360) | human gut metagenome | biome: human gut; feature: human-associated habitat; material: faeces | place: Denmark | collected 2008/2010
AAGGAAAGCCTGTTGGCATTGACAAAGAAGATCCTGCATACGAAGATGCCAAGAAAGCGATGAAGGCTTCTCAGAAAGAATTTGCCAAGACTTTGGCTTCTTATGCTGATTGCTATATCAATGACGCATTCGGTACTGCTCACCGTAAACATGCTTCTACAGCCGTTATCGCTGACTATTTCGATGCGGACAACAAGATGTTGGGGTATTTGATGGAAAAAGAAGTTCAAGCTGTTGATAATATCCTGAAAGATATCAAGCGCCCGTTCACTGCTATTATGGGTGGTTCCAAGGTGTCTACTAAGATTGGTATCATTGAAAACCTGATGGATAAAGTGGATAACTTGATTCTTTGCGGTGGTATGACTTATACTTTTGCAAAAGCTCAAGGTGGAAAAATTGGTAATTCTATCGTAGAAGATGACAAATTGGATTTGGCTCTTGATATCATTGCTAAGGCTAAAGCTAAAGGTGTGAATTTGGTATTGGGCTCTGATTGTGTGGCTGCTGATGCATTCTCTAACGATGCTCATACTCAGGTTGTTCCTGCAAATAATATTCCTGACGGATGGGAAGGTTTGGATGCAGGTCCTGAAACTCAGAAAGCATTTGCTGCTGCTATTGAAGATGCCAAGACTATTCTGTGGAACGGTCCTGCCGGTGTTTTTGAATTCGATAACTTTACTGCCGGTTCACGTGCTATCGCTGAAGCTATCGCAAAAGCAACTAAAAACGGTGCATTCTCATTGATCGGTGGTGGTGACTCTGTAGCTTGTATCAACAAGTTCGGCATGGCTGACCAGGTTTCTTATATCTCTACCGGTGGCGGTGCTTTGTTGGAAGCAATTGAAGGAAAAATTCTTCCGGGTGTTGCAGCTATCAAAGGTGAATAATTAATTTTCTGCTATATATAAAAAAGGCAGCCTTTTCGAAAGCTGCCTTTTTTATATTCTTTATTTTGTACTTTTCAGAACATGAACAAAACTGTTGCTACCAGTCTGTTGTTTGAAACAGAATGAGTATCAATAATCTTTCCGTTAGAACTTTTCATGGAACCATACCATGCGGAAGTAAGATTGTATTCAACTCCCAATTTCCAGTGAGGCACATTATAGGTTAGTTCTGCGCTGGTGCTTACCAATTGGTCTACATTGGTTCCTGTACCATACATTTTACTTATTTCGTCACTCGTTCCTAAATTTTTCATATAACCTAAAAAAACAGCCGGTTTCCATTTCTTACCGTATGCAATGTTCAGCCATGAACTAGAATTCCGGTTGGGGGAATACTCTTGTTCTCCCGTACGGGCATCAGTGGATTTTACACCGTATCCGCCCAGCATGGATACTTGTGTAAGATTGGAACCCAAAATACTTTTTGCTGCCACATACCATAGGGGAGAAGTATATTTCATGTGAACTTCGTAAGACAGGGCAGTGACACGTTCATCCACTTTGTAAACTTCATCTTCTACTACCGATTGAGTACGAGGTTTTAATGAAATCATTTCAATGCCTGCTCCCACTAGCCAGTTGCTTCTTTTGTAATCTGCACCAATATAGATTTCGGGTATACAACTTTCTTTTATGTATTTCTGGCTTTTCCCATCAGGACCTTGAGACAGGTATTGGGATTGCCAAATAGCCGCGCCTGTCAGTTGTATATCACCAGCTTTGTAGCGGAATCGTATTTGTGGGGCACGGCTGAACGGTTGGAAAGGAGCTCCCATATTCAGATTCAGAATTTGTGGAGCAACGTCACCATATAACGGATGCCAGGTTTGTCCCAACAGTAAAGACGGTTTTCCCCAATCAAGGTTTAAATAGGCATGGCGCAGACGTATAGTGGAGAAGGTTGTTCCTGATCCGCGGAAGTCCATTTCTACTTTTGCGGAGGTTTTTGCTCTTCCCAACTTGGGACCTTGCACATCTATTCCCAAACGGGTATATAAAGTATAAAAGCTTCCATTAGCTGTCGCATTCAGGTCTTTACCTGTTGCATCGTACACTTTATCTTTGGGATACATATAGAAGAGCCCGTCAACAGTTTCTTCATTGGCACGACTATTGTAATAGAAGTCGGTGCGGATTTGTCCGTAGAACTTGTAATTGAAATCTTTGTCTTGAGCAAAACTTTTTGCCGATAGCAGTAAAAATGTGAATAAAAATAAATATTTTCTCATATTTTAAAGGGTTATTATAAACAGTCGGCAAAATTACATAATTTATTTGAAAATCGCACGTGTGTCTTGGTAAAAGAATTGTGCGCCTCTACATATAAAGTCTGCACCGATACAAATTATTTTTGTTGCCTCATTCAAGGCAACATTTGAATCTTGTCGTATTCTTCATCAGTTACGGGTTCTAACCATTCATTGGATGTGTTTTCTCCGGAAAGTTCGAATGCAAGGTGGGCGAACCAACTGTTGGCGGCTGCACCGTGCCAATGTTTTACGTTGGCAGGGATATGGATCACTGTGCCGGGAAGAATCTCAACAGCTGCTTTACCTTCCTCTTGATACCAGCCACGACCGGCTATGCCGATAAGCATTTGTCCGCCACCTTGAGTTGCATGGTGGATGTGCCAGTTGTTACGGCAGCGTGGTTCAAAGGTGACATTGGAAATGCTTGCCTGTTCACGAGAGATAGGGGCGAGGTAACTGTTACCAGTGAAATATTGTGCATAAGCGGTGTTTGGTTCTCCGATAGGAAAAATCATTTCGCGTTGGAACGTTGTTTTTTCATCTTTATCTTTACAAGAGATATCTTCATTCCATACTTCTTTGGCAAGACGGAATGCCGCCCATGCTTTCGGCCATCCTGCATAGAAGCCGATGTGAGTGATGATCTCTGCAATTTCCGTACGCGTAATACCGTTGTTTTTGGCTGATTGGAGATGGAATGTAAGCGAACTGTCCGTTATTCCTTGACTGATGAGTGAGGTGATTGTGACTAAACTGCGGTCACGAAGACCGAGTTGCTCGGTGCGGCTCCACACTTCTCCAAAAAGAATGTCGTCATTAAGTTCTGCGAATTTAGGAGCAAATGTTCCTAATTGGTCGCGTCCTGCTGTCTGTTTGATCTTTTTTTGTGCCATACTGGTTGTTGTTAAAATACTGAATATTAAAAGTAAAATGACTTTGTTCATAGCGTTCATATTTTAAGTCTTTCAATATAAATTCTATGTACAAAAGTATGGAGTTGAAAAAAATAAGATTGTACCCGGATTACAGATTTTTATACCATTTTTCCTGTTTCGTTTGTTGTGCTTTTTAAAATGAAATTCCATTGTCATCCGGCTAAGTTTTCAATCAGGAAATAGAAAACAAGGTTTTGAGCCGGATTACAATGGAATTCAATTCTCCTTATATAAATAGGTAATTAATAGATTTCTATTTCGTCCAAAGCTATTGTGCTGGGTACCTCGCTTTTATCATGAGGGCTATAGCAATCAATTCCATTGCGTATTTTACCTCCGCTTGTAAATTCTATTTTTACCTTCACCGCTTCTTGTGCCGGAAATTCTATTTCTTCATCGAAGCCTCTGAACGTATTTTCTTTGATATCGTAAGTGAATTCTTTTTCGGCTACTTTCTCGAATTTGTTGTCTAAAGAGGAAACATAGACTACAGCTTTGCTCACCGGCAATATTCCACCTGCTGCATTATACAATGTACCGAATCTGATTTTACGGATAGTGGCTTTCTCAAAGTCTACTATAAAAGTAACTTTGTCATTATTGTCTGGGCTGATACCTACCCACGGGGTGGAGGAGGCATTATTTCCACGTTTTCCATTGGTCAGTCCTAAAGTCACAGTGTCTGCGCCCAATATATCATTTTCTCCTAAAATATCACCTTTCATACCTTTGGGTTCGGGCATGATTTCATATTTTTTCCCACTGATTAAATTCTTGTAAAGCTGTTTATGAGTAACCTTACCGATTTGTTTGCCGTTAACGAAAGCAGCGGCTTTCAAGTCGTATGTGCCGTCCAATGGGAATGGACGATTGTATAAGTTGGCATGTATGGATGGTTGCTCACCATGAGTCGTATAATAGATTTGTGCTCCCGGATAGAATGTTTCCAGCTCTACATTCAGTACACCTTCTTGGGTAGCACGGGTGTTGATATTTACATCAAAGAAGTTGAGGCAAGGTTTTACGCCCATTGCTTCCAGACGTTGGAAGTCTTCAACCATGCGGTTGCAGAATGAAGTAAAATTCTTTTTCTTCATCGGAGTCCAGCCGGTTTCGGATATAGCGATCAGGCGTGGGAAGATTTGATAATCACGGTTATCCTCAGTTGGCATATATTCTGCCCAGCAATTGGCCTGTACACCAATGATGTGCTGTTTTACCAAACTGTCTGCATCAGCCGGTACAGGATTATAGCTGTATGTCTTTTTCAGTGTGTTGTATCCACCGATAGTAACAGGAGCTATTTCCGGTTCTTCCTGGTAATGGTCAAGGTAAGCGTAAGGATTAGGAGTCATAATAGCATCATGTCCGGCTTTGGCTGCGGTCATTCCGCCTTCCACACCACGCCATGACATCACTGTGGCGTTGGGGGCAAGCCCTCCTTCCAGTATTTCATCCCAACCGATGATATTACGTCCTTTGCTGTTCAGGTATTTTTCCACACGGCTTACGATATAACTTTGTAATTTCTCTTCTTTCGTATGCTTTCTTCCGTCTACGGGATTGGGAGTGATGTCATTTTCCAATCCCAGTTCACGTATCAGTTTTTGACAATGTTCACATTGTTCCCAGGCTGTTTTAGGACATTCATCACCACCTATATGTATATAAGAGCTTGGGAATAATTCCACCACTTCGTCCATGACTCCTTCCATAAACTGGAAGAAGGTGTCGGTAGGGCAGAATACTTGGTCAAACACACCCCATAATTTGCAAACTTCGTAGGTGCTGTCCGGAGTACAGGACAATTCAGGGTAGGAAGCGATAGCGGCCAAGGCATGTCCAGGTAACTCTATCTCCGGAATGACAGTGATATATTTGCTTTGAGCGTATGCAACGACTTCTTTTATTTCGTCTTGTGTGTAAAAACCTCCGTGGGGCTTGCCGTCATATTTGAATGGGTAATGGGTATAGAAATAATCCACCATGGTTTCTGAACGTTGAGAGCCGATCTCAGTCAGTTTGGGGTATTTTTTGATTTCAATTCTCCAGCCTTGGTCGTCTGTAAGGTGCCAGTGGAAGGTGTTCATTTTATGTGCAGCCAATACATCTATGAATTTTTTGATATAATCTATAGATGCGAAATGGCGGCATACATCCAGCATGGCTCCGCGATAGCGGAATGTTGGGGCGTCTTCTATTTCAACGCAAGGTACACTCCATTCGGCATTACGTGCTCTTTCTTTACAATAGACATCCACCGGCAACAGTTGATACAGGGTCTGTAATCCATAGTAAAAGCCGTTAGGCGCCGATGCGGTAATTTTTATCAGTTGAGGGGTGACCGATAACTTGTAGGCTTCTTTTTCCATCCCCGGAATGCTGTCAAAAACAATGGAGGGTACATTTTCATGTAACTCGTCAGTCGGTTTCAGCTTGAGACCGGCTATATCCAGGAGAGTGGTTGACAGGCCGGAAGCAATGTGTTTCACTTCTTGTGAGGCGTTAACGACGATAGGAACATCACTGTTCAGGTAAAAACGTCCCTGCTGCTCGCTCATGGTAACAGGCAATGGAACTACATTGTACTCATTGATTACTTCTTTCATTTGGCATCCACACATTAATAACCCAACGAAAAATACTGGCAGACTCTTTTTCTTCATAATAAATCTGTGTTAAGTTTTTAAATAAAGGGGGTATAGAAATTCTTTTTGGACAAAAATAGCAATAAAAACGGAATAAACATGTTTTTCAGAGAGATTAATATGTTTACAATATAAAAATATTTTTCACAGATTTGTTTCTTTATTGCTAATAGAATGCTATCTTTGTCCGAGTTAACCAATTTATTAATCTAACACGCATGACAGCAAATACCCCCAAACGCTTGCTTGCTCTTGACATATTGAGAGGCATTACTATTGCAGGCATGATTCTTGTAAATAACCCCGGTTCATGGGGGCATGTGTATACTCCGTTGGAGCATGCCGCCTTTAACGGGTTAACCCCTACCGATCTCGTTTTTCCTTTTTTTATGTTCATTATGGGAATATCCACTTATATTTCTTTGCGGAAATATAATTTTACTTATTCTCATGCTACATTACGGAAGATTGTGAAACGTACAGTCGTTATTTTTTGTATCGGTCTGTTTTTGAATCTTCTGGCCAAATCGGTTTTTACACATCATCTGAATTTTGAAGAGTTGCGTTATTTAGGAGTCATGCAACGGCTTGCTATAGGATACGGTGTGACTAGTCTGGTTGCTATAACGGTGAAGCATAAATATTTTCCCGCTATCATTTTGGTGACTTTGGCTGTCTATTTTCTTTTATTGGCTATGGGAGACGGCTTTAACTTGTCGGCCACTAATATAGTGGCCCGTTTTGATGTATGGGCATTGGGTACATCCCACATGTACCATGATGGTGGAATGGCGTTTGATCCGGAAGGACTATTGAGTACGCTTCCTGCGGTGTGCCATGTAATGGTAGGGTTTTATTGTGGAAAGTTATTGTTTTCTGCTAAAGATAATGACGAGAAGATACAACGATTGTTTTTGGTGGGTACAATTCTCACATTTGCCGGCTTTTTGTTAAGTTACGGCTGCCCTATCAATAAGAAAGTGTGGTCGCCTACTTTTGTCATTACAACCTGCGGATTGGCATCCAGCTTTTTGGCTCTGCTTATCTGGATCATTGATATAAAAGGTTATCAAGGTTGGTGCGTTTTTTTCCGGTCGTTCGGAGTGAACCCTTTGTTTATTTATGTGTTTGCGGAAATAATGGGGATTCTATTGGGCGCTACGGGGGCAAGTGTCTTTATTTATGAAAAGGTACTGGTTCCGGTGTTGGGAAATTATCCCGGTTCATTAGCCTATGCTTTGTTGTATGTATTATTTTGTTGGAGTATTGTTCATATTTTATACAAGAAAGGTATTTATGTCAAGATCTAAAAACGGAAACAGAAAATTAGTTAAATGAAAGAGACGAAGAATGTTTTTATGTCAGAACTGACGGAGGTGTTTAGCAAACGTCAGCAACAGTTTGTTCAGTTTGCTTACTCGTATGTCAGGAACAGGGAAGAGGCTGAGGATATTGTAATGGGGGCTTTTACTAATGTATGGGAGCACCGGAATGAGTTACAGGAGGATACCAATATTTCTGCGTTGCTGTTGACTGCCATAAAAAATCGTTCATTGAATCATTTGCAACACTTGGAGGTACGTATGCGTGCCGAGCAGCATATAGGAGATATACGGCAGAAAGAGCTGGCTTTGCGTATCTCGACTTTGGAGGCTTGTGATCCCGATAAACTGTTTTGTGATGAGATACAGGCTTTGGTGCAGGAAGCTATTAGTGAACTGCCTCCTACAAGCAGGGAGGTGTTTATTTTGAGCCGGATGAAAAATTTACCGAACAAGGAAATTGCTTTGCGGCTGGATATTTCTGTAAAGACTGTAGAATTTCATATCACCCGGTCGCTGAAACAGTTGCGGGTGCAGCTGAAGGATTATCAGTTTCTTTGGAGTTTTTTATAAAACAAGACCATGCCTCAGTTATTTGGACATGGTCTTGTTCTTATTTCATATACAGGAATCAGAAACTATAATCTGCACTTAAACCGAACACTTTGTTGGTACGGCTATATACATTTGTTCCGGGTAGTCCGGTTCCGTTATAGTTGGTTGATTTTTTTGTATAATCCTCATAGTTAGTCCACATATAACCAACATTTAAATTGAGGTGTTTGTTCATCTTTATTTTGGCTCCGACTCCCAAAGAGTAAGAATCACAAGAAAAACTGGTATCTGATTGATAGTTATCTGATAGTCCGTAGTCAGTGATTTGTCCACCACAGCTGAGGGTTAGTTGTTTGGTTACATCAAACTCAATACCTGCCAAGTATTCATTGGTTCCTTTAGTCAGATATTTTTGTTTGCCGTTTGCCATACCTGCCTTTTTATCATCATAGAAATGATATTCTACAGAAGCACGAAGTACCGGAAGGAATTCGTAAGCAGCTGCGATAGAGAACATGGCTGGGATGTCATTGGGGGTGTTTACACCGTGTTTGTAAGGAGCTATCATTGCTTCACCTTCAGGAGTCCGGGGATATTCTATATTCTTTGTATTGTTTTCGATATTCAAGTTGGTCTTGAATTCATATTTGGCACCAATGTTCAGTTTACCCAGTTTAGCATTTACACCGATAACAGGAGTAAGTCCCCAGCCGGTTTGGTCACAGTCTAGAGCAAGAGGCAACAGGTTTGTGTCTGTTCCTTTTACAATAGCGTTCAGAAAGCCTTTGTAGCCACCGGTAAAGTAGTTCATTCTACCTCCACCGAATACGGAAAGCCATTCGGTAGCTTTATAGGATAATCCCAGCTGCAAAGAATAAATATATTGTTTACCGTCCATGGCACTTGTAATATCATACATATCAGGAGTTATAACCGTAGGTTTTTCTGCTTTTAAACCTTCTTGAAAAATACCTGCCATAGCTGAGGCGTCGAACATAGGCAGTCCGTCATCAAAAGACGCCTTTCCACCTCCGGCAGTGATGGCGAAGAATCCTGAAATTGTCCACTCACCTTTTTTATATGCGGCGAAGAGGCTGGGGATAACCGGTGCGGCGGCTGTTCCTTCGTAATATTTTTCAAAAGGCTTGTCTGCAACAGTAGGACCTGTGGCACTAACGCCATTGTATGTCATAAAACTGGCATCAATATTTCTAGTCTGATAAGCGCTCTGAATGCTCAATCCTACATGGAATCCGTCTTTGGGCAAGAAAGCCAGGCCGGCAGGATTAGATAAAGCACCGTCTATTTCTGTTGTAGCACCACGGGATAGCATACGGAGAAAAGCTGCATGTTGATTTGTATTGGTTAAAATACCTCCTGCGAAAGTTGAATTTGAAACGATTAGTGTCGCTGCACTAATTAATAATAGTTTCTTCATTTATTACTTGATTTTTTGTTTGCGGGCGCAAAGGTAGGATAAAATAACACACGGGCAAACCTTTTGTGCAATTATTTGTGTCGTCTATTGAAAAAATCAACTGTTTCAATAGAAACTATTTACTTGGATGATGAATATCCTTTTTTTTATTTGTGTGATTGATTGGTAGGAACTGTGGAATGAGGGAGCGTGCTGATACTTTTGTGATATATTTGTTCCGGCACGCCTGTCCGCTAAGTAAATTCCTGGTCTGTTTACGGTTTCTTCACTCCATTCAGAACACCGGATTGAAAAGAATGTAGTATCTTTGCAACTCTTTTACTCAATGCAAAAAAAATATATGTATACCAACAAAGAAATATGGAACGTAAGTTATCCGATTTTTCTCGGATTATTGGCGCAAAACATTATCAATGTGACAGATACTGCTTTCCTGGGCAGGGTAGGAGAAGTCGAGTTGGGAGCTTCCGCCATGGGTGGATTGTTTTATATCTGTGTCTTCACTATTGCTTTCGGTTTTAGTGTCGGTTCACAAATCTTGATTGCTCGTCGTAATGGAGAAGGACGTTACAAAGATGTGGGTCCCGTAATGATACAGGGAGGGACATTCTTGCTGGGATTGGCGATGCTCATGTTTGGGCTGACACATCTTTTGGCCCCATCCATTGTCCGCTTGCTCATTTCATCTGATTCCATTTTTGATGCTACCATGGAATTTCTCAACTGGCGTATTTGGGGCTTTTTCTTCGCCTTTGTCAACGTGATGTTCCGTGCGCTGTATATTGGTATTACACGTACTAAGGTGCTGACAATGAATGCAGTGGTCATGGCATTGGTGAATGTGCTGTTGGACTATATTTTGATTTTCGGTAAGTTTGGAATGCCGGAGATGGGGATTAAAGGAGCAGCTGTCGCTTCGGTGATGGCTGAAGCCGCTTCATTGGCTTTTTTCTTGATTTATACCTACGCAAAGGTGGATTTTAAGAAATTCGGCTTGAATCACTGGCAGAAGATTGACTTTTCTTTATTGGGAAAAATTCTGAGTATTTCGTGTTTTACCATGATACAATATTTTTTGGCCATGGCTACTTGGTTTGTCTTTTTCATCGCGATAGAACGGTTGGGTCAACGCGAGCTGGCGATTGCCAATATCGTGCGTAGTATCTATATTGTGATGCTCATTCCGGTTCAGGCATTGTCTACTACTACCAATTCATTGGTCAGCAATCTGATTGGTGCGGGGGGGATAACCCATGTCATGCGTTTGATTTGGCGTATAGCCCGGATGTCGTTTCTCATTATGGTGGTCTGTGTGGCGGTGGTGGTGATTTTTCCTCATGCCATGCTTTCGGTTTACACCAACGAACCGGCGTTGCTGGTAGAGTCTGTGCCTTCGTTGTATGTCATTGCCGGAGCGATGATTATCGCATCAGTGGCGAATATCTATTTCAATGCCATTTCGGGAACTGGAAATACGCAGGCTGCTCTGATACTTGA
>OGQX01003554.1_pt1 | contig 10550 bp, 7 predicted proteins | sample 1553291 | NCBI WGS metagenome assembly OGQX01 (sample SAMEA2580030, study PRJEB22360) | human gut metagenome | biome: human gut; feature: human-associated habitat; material: faeces | place: Denmark | collected 2008/2010
CGGGCAGCGATCAGGGCTGCTCGCCCTGAACCTCGCCAACATTTTTGAAAAATTGTTGGATCAAAAAACTTTTGTTTGCCTGCGGCTCGTTTTATTTTAATGTTTAATGTTCAAATTTTCGTACCCGAAGCGGAATCCCCTGCCGGTCAGCGAGTGTCTGTGCGGCATCTAATTCTGTCTTTGGCAGAATATCCACAACGCTATACATGATGGTTGGAACGCTGTCCTTGCAATCTGCTGCAAATTCCTGCAACGCTGCAAACGCATTCGGGAATCTTGGACGTGTTACTTTCTGATATTCTTCTTCTGTTCCAGCATTCAGGCTGATGGAAACAATATCCACCAATCCATGTAAATCCTGTGCCGTCTTTCGTCCATGCAGCAGGTCGGAAAGTCCGTTGGTATTCAATCGAATGCAGCGAACCCCCTGTTCTTTCAGATAGGCAGCCGTCTTGCAGAGCAGTTCCAGCCGTTCAGTTGGCTCGCCGAATCCACAGAATACCACTTCTTCATAGGAGCAGACATCAACGGCATCCAGAGCCGCCTTGACTTCTTCCCAGCTTGGTTCATGTTCCAACCACAGCGGGTCAGAACCATAGGCGGAACTCCCCATGGTGCGAATGCAGAATGTGCAGGCACACGGACAGCGGTTGGTTAAATTCAGGTATAAGTTTTTCCCCACCGGATAAGCAATGGTCATAGCAGTTTGTTTCATAAAGAGCACCTCGAATTGTGAAAATTAGAACGATGACAATCCCCCAACCATTTGGAGCACGGGCATCGTTATGAGTGGACAGGATGTGTCCTGTCAAAATTTCAACACCGTTTTTGTGAAATATGCACAAAATTTGCGGTATGCGTTGACATTTAAAAAAAAATATGATATGCTAAACCTGTATGAATTTTTTTAATTTGCCCATTTTTGGGCTAGAAAAAAGGAGGCGGTTTTCGCTTGAAAAATCGATGGAAACAATGGTTCTGCTGCCTGTTTGCCGTCATTTTGGCACTTTGCAGCCTGACAGCCTGCGGCAGTAAAAAAGAGAAAGGCAATGTTTCAATGGAAGACTTGCCGTTCGGAGCAGTTCTGCGGGACTTGAATACCACGGAAATTCCGGTGGAATATGATTCCCGTTATTTTACAGAAGAGGCAATGACGGTACTCTCCAACTATTTTTATGCCATTCAGACCGAGGACACCGCACTTTATCAGGAAGTCACATTGGACTTTTATGATGACTATGTTATGCAGCAGATGTTCCAAGGGTTAGTTGGATTGGATGGCTTACTGACACAGCTGAAATCCAGCTACACGCCACAGCAGAGTGCAACTGGCACGAGCACAGAAAATGCAGATGCAGACGTGACATTCACACAAATCAATGTTGTAGAATGCGAACAATCTACGGATTCGGTGCACAGCAATCTCGATAATCTATACCCGATGCTGAACGAACTCAGCGGCGAGGAAGATTATTGTACGCAGCATGTTTCTGATGCAAAGTTTTTAAACCTCAGCCTGTCCCTCAAGAGCGGAGATAATACTACGACACTTTCGGATCAGTATGTGTTTCTTCTGTGCGTGGACGGCAAGTATGTAATTTGCTCGTAAGCGGTTCTTCCTGTGCAGCAGTTTCTGCTTCTTTGGCAGCCTGTTCTGCTTGCTTTTGTTTATTGAGTTCCTTCATCCGGTCTGCCATTTTTTGATTGGCATGCCGTAGACGAAGAAACAGTACGACAATGACCGCCAAATAAGCAACGGTCACTGCAACTAATAGAATGTTGCGGAGGGCATGCGGATTCTCTGCTGAGAAGGCATAGGCAAGTGCTTTCATGTCAAAATCTCCTTGTTGTAAAGCAACGCTGTTTTTTCTATAATTATAGTATAGGACACGTTTTGGATTTTGTCAAGGCATTCCGGCATAGACTGCCGGAAAACTAAAACTATCATTCCCCCTGAATTCCACAAAAGTTTGCGAAATTTGCACTTTTGTGTTTTTATAGATGACTTTCTTTCAACGGTGAACTTGTTTGAGAAAGAAAAAATTTTTTAGGAGGATATTCATGACGAACGCATCCACACGCAAATCTGCGGCGGCTGCAAAACGCAGTCCGCTGACGCTCGCCGGTGTTGGGCATGGCTTGCAGGGATGGCTCATTCGCAACAAGTTTTATATCATTGCATTTTTCATTCCTGTTGCATTGACCTATCTGGCGTATGCTCTGTTTGGGATTTCCCCATTCGGCGAAGAATCGGTACTCTGTCTGGACTTGAACGGGCAGTATGTGTACTACTTTGAGTCCCTGCGGGACGCTTTTTGGGGAGATGGCAGCATCTTCTATAACTGGTCGAGAAACCTCTCCGGCAACTTTATGGGTATCATTGGCTATTATCTTGCCAGCCCGTTTACGCTGATTGTTATGTTGCTGCCGGAAAAATGGATTCTTGCCAGCCTGCTGATTATGCAGCTCTGCAAACTTGGTGCAGCGGGTGTGACATTCAGCTACTATCTCCAGAAGCGGAGAGAAGTCAGTGCTCCGCACGCTCTGCTGTTCTCCAGCATGTATGCAATGATGGCATACGCTGTGATTCAGCTGATTGACCCGATGTGGTTGGATGGTTTGGTATTCCTGCCGCTGATTATCGCTGGACTGGAATGTCTGGTTGATGATGGCAGAAAAATCAACTACGCCATTCCGCTGGCATTCATGTTTGTAGCTCATTTCTATATTGGCTTCATGATTGCCATCTTTATCGTGATCTACTTTATTTTCTATCTGTTCTTCGGTACAGACCGCAAGGGCAGAAAGGCATATGACTATTTCCAGACCATCGGCAGAATGTGCTATACGACCATTGCAGGTCTGCTCTGTTCTGCAATTATGCTGTTGCCAATGGTTTACACGCTGAGTCAAGGTAAAATGGAATTTACTGAGAGCGTCTGGACACAGCTGAGCAACATTTTCCACGGCGATGGCGACAAGCTTCAGCAGCTGAAAGAACTGTTCACTGCACAGTTTGAATTGATTGACCTGATTCCGCAGCTGTTGCCGGCACAGTATGACTCTGTTAATGTACAGGGCAGCCCAGAAATCTACTGCGGTTTGTTGACGGTTGTTCTGCTGCCGATTTTCTATATCAGCAATCAAATCAAGTTGAGAAAGAAAATTGGTTATACCTTTGTTCTGGTTTGCATGGTTGTCAGCATGTACTTCAAGCCGATTGATATGATGTGGCACGGCGGACAGTCTCCGAACTGGCTGCCTTACCGGTATTCGTTCCTGATTTCGTTTGTCCTGTTGACGATGGCATTTACCAAGCTGAAAAGTGTCAAGCCGGGCATTTTAGGAGCGGTGTTCTTCGGCTGGATGGTATTGCTGTTAGTCATCTCGAAATTGGGCTATGAACACATCGACACCATCAAGAGCATCTGGGTTTCCATCATTCTGATTGGGATCTATTGTGTCTGCCTGTACTTCATGAAGGGTGGCACAAAGGAAGACCTCAAACGCATGAGCAATGTGGTTGTAACAGTTGTCATGCTGTTTGCAGTCGGCAGTGAATTAACTTATAACGCTGTAGACTCCATGAAAAAGATTGATGATGAAGTTGCATACTCCACAAAGAAATCCTGGACAAACTTCATTGAAAACGGTCGTGCAGCAACCGACCAGCTGGAAGAAAACGATAGCGGTTTGTACCGTGCAGAAAAGACATTCTATCGTTGCGTCAACGATAATGGTGCATTTGGTCTGCGTGGTATTTCGCACTCCAGCTCGGTTATGAATACGGACATCATCAACTTTATTGAAACCATGGGTTACTGCATGCACAGCTATTATACCCGTTATGATGGCAATACACCGCTGGCGGATTCTCTGCTGGGCATCAAGTACGTTCTGAATCGGGAAAGCGATAGCACAAACCGGAAACTGAATCCGACTTATGTCGCAAAGCCGGATTGGGACTATAATTATACAGATGAAAACAATGTCAGCCAGACCATCAGAACCTATGAAAACCCGAACGCACTTTCCATTGGTTATATGGCAGATGCAGATGTAGAACGCATTGACCATCTGGGCAATGATAATCCGTTCAACAGCCAGAATATGTTGATGAGTGTCATCAGCGGTAACATGGAATTTGATGCATCTGGTGCAATCTCTGGCAGCAAGAACTATTATTCTCCGGTAGAACTGGATGGCGACCCGATTCTGAGCAATGTTACAACATCTGCTTACGGTGACCAGACTTGCTACACGGCTGGACAGAGTGGTGACCCGACCGTGGACTTCCATCTGACAGTTGCAACAGAAGACCCGATTTATATCTTCTTTAAGACCGAAAACCAGAAGTCTGTAAACCTGTGGCTCGGTCAGTGGAACGATGAAACCAGCGATTATGATTTTGACTGGTTCAACGCTTACTTTGAAGGCGATAACTACACCATTATGCGGCTCGGTCAGTTTGACATCGGTACAAAGCTGTGCCTGCGAATGACCGTTGCCAACGAATACACCATTGTAAAGAATTTCTTCTTCTATAGCTTCGATGAAGCAATGTTCCAGGAAGACATTGACAAGATGAAGGAAAATCAGTGGAATATCACCAAGTTCAACGATCGGAAGATTACTGGTACGATTACCGCTGAAGAAGGTCAGGTAATGATGACCAGCATCCCGTATGAAGATGGTTGGACGGTGAAGGTAGACGGAAAGAAAGTCGAACCGGTGAAGCTGCTGAATGCATTGGTTGGCGTTCCGCTCGAACCGGGTGAACATGAAGTCACCATGACCTTTACACCGCCGGGGTGGAATATCGGCTTGATTTGTCTGGCTGCTGGTATTGTCGTCTTGATTCTGTTCTATCGCTACGATAAGAAGCACAATGCCGTATTGCTGGCAATTGCAAGAGAAAAGCGGCAGGCAGCAGATGGCAAACAGCCAGAACCGGCAAAGGCAGTTTCTGCAAAGCCGACTACCTCTACAAAGTCGGAGTCGGAAAAGGCGGAAACGACTTCTAAGAATGCGGAGAAAAAGGAATCCAAACCGCCGACAGAAGAAAAGCCGAAAGAATCGGAAGCAGAAGATGCAACAGACAAGGAATCGGACGATTCTGAACAGAAAACAGAGGATTCGGATTCTAAGGAGGAAGAAGCAACTGATTCTGATTCGGAATCCAAATAACAGTATGAGAGCAAATTTTCTCGCCGCAGGCGAACTGCGGTCGAGCTGGCTCAGCTCGGCGAGGTGGATTGTTAAGGAGGGCAAGCTGCCCTCCTTAACATAGGTTTTAATGAAACGCAACTAAAATCTAAGAGAGAATCGCAGAAACCGCAATTGCCTTTAGAAATGAAAAGGCTGTAATCAGACACGAGGTTTCAGGGGCAATTGCGGTTCCCCAGGCAAGCTGGGGATGTGCCCCAGCCTTGCCGAACCGGATTCAGGGGATTTCCCTAGAAGAAAGTTGCCCTTTATCGGCAGACAGCGAAGCGATTCTGCCGACCCTTACGCAGTTGTTTTCCCTAGAAATAGGATTTATGAAAATCACGTTCTCATCAATCCAAAAAACGCATACCGGAACAACACTTTCGGTATGCGTTTTTTTATTTGCAATTTTTCTGAAAAACTACTTGACAAATCGCAAAACTTATGCTATAATCAAAGTACTGTGTGAGTTTTTCACTGTTCGAGGCGTAACTCAGCTTGGTAGAGTGCTTGCTTTGGGAGCAAGATGCCGCAGGTTCGAATCCTGTCGCCTCGACCATATCGTTCCAAACATCCTGTCGAATCCATCGGCAGGATGTTTTTTTGTGCTGCAATTCTTTGACAAAAATCACGCTATCTTTTCTTTTTTCTGCTACATTGCAGGAAAACTTCTTTTAACAAAGACAAAACGCAAAAATCACCTTGTTTTGAAAAGTTCCGCTTCTGTTTTCAAAAAACAAGAAAAATCTAAAAAAATTGCTTGACATTTCTGCAAAGCTGTGATATAATAAATAACGTTGTAAGGCTGGTGTAGCTCAGTTGGTAGAGCAGCTGATTTGTAATCAGCAGGTCGGGGGTTCAAGTCCGTCCACCAGCTCCAATCACAACAAAATTGGATATCTACACTATGGGGGAGTTCCCGAGTGGCCAAAGGGGACAGACTGTAAATCTGCTGCTTCTTGCTTCGATGGTTCGAATCCGTCCTCCCCCACCATAGAACAGGTAAAGCAGATATGTGTTTTGCCTGTTCTTTTTTTCTGTTAGTGAGAATGTGAGAAGAAGGAAAGCCCGTCAGATGGGAGCAAGGGCAAGAGAAAAGAGGAAATTTTACCATGCTGAGAGAAGATTTGAGAAATGTTGCGATTATTGCACACGTTGACCACGGTAAGACCACACTGGTAGACGAAATGTTGAAACAGGGCGGTGTGTTCCGTGAAAATCAGGCAGTTGCAGAGCGTGTCATGGACTCGAATGCACTGGAACGGGAAAGAGGTATCACCATTTTGGCGAAAAATACCTCTGTTCGGTACGGTGACATTAAAATCAATATCATTGACACACCGGGACACGCAGACTTCGGCGGCGAGGTAGAACGGGTGTTGAGTATGGTAGACGGTGCATTGCTGCTGGTCGATGCCGCAGAAGGCCCGATGCCGCAGACTCGTTTCGTTCTGCAAAAAGCTCTGGAAATGAACCTGAAAATCATCGTAGTTGTCAACAAGATTGACCGACCGGATGCACGTCTGGACGAAATCGGAGATGAAGTGCTGGAACTGTTGATGGATTTGGATGCAAGCGAAGAACAGCTTGAAAACACCCCATTCCTGTACTGCTCTGGTAGAGATGGTACGGCATCTCTCGACCCGCACGGCAACGGCACGGATTTGATTCCGCTGTTTGACACCATCGTGAACTATGTAAATCCGCCGGAAGGTGACCCAGAAGCTCCGCTGCAAATGCTGATTTCTTCGATTGACTATAATGAATACGTGGGCAGAATCGGTATCGGCAGAATTGCTCGTGGTACGATTCAGGTCAACCAGCAGGTTATGATTGGGAACTATCACGACCCAGAAACGGCAAGCCGGAACAAAGTTGTTTCGCTGCTGCAAATTCAGGGGCTGCAAAAAGTTCCAGCAGAATCTGCAACCGTCGGCGATATTGTTTGGATCAGCGGCATTTCCAATATTTCCATCGGCGATACCGTTTGTGCTCCGGATTGCTTTGAACCGCTTCCGTTCACAAAAATCAGTGAACCGACCGTAGAAATGACATTCTGTGTCAACGACAGCCCGTTTGCTGGTCAGGAGGGGAAATTTGTAACTTCTCGTCAGCTGCGTGACCGTCTGATGCGGGAACTGCTGCGGGACGTTTCTCTGCGTGTAACCGAAACCGATAGCACGGATGCCTTTCGGGTTGCCGGCAGAGGCGAAATGCACCTCTCCATTCTGATTGAAAATATGCGGAGAGAAGGCTATGAACTGGGCGTTTCGACCCCTCGGGTTCTGTATCACGAAGTCGATGGCAAGCGTTACGAGCCAATCGAAGAAGTGATTATTGACGTGCCGGAAGAATGCGTTGGTTCTGTTATGGAAAAGCTGGGTACTCGTAAGGCAGAATTGCAGGATATGCATCCGCAGGGCAGCCGTACTCGCCTGACCTTCCTGATTCCGTCCAGAGGACTGTTCGGTTATAAGAGTGAATTCCTGACCGATACCAAGGGCGAAGGCATTATGAACAGCATGTTCCACGGCTATGAACCATATAAGGGCGAAATTCCAAGACGGAATACCGGTTCTCTGATTTCCTTTGAAACCGGCGATGCTGTCACCTATGGTCTGTATAATGCACAGGAACGTGGTTCGCTGTTTATCGGTGCAGGTGTTCCGGTTTACGAAGGCATGGTTGTCGGTGCATCGCCAAAGACAGAAGACCTCGTTGTCAATGTCTGCAAGCGGAAGCATCTGACCAATACCCGTGCAAGCGGCAGCGATGATGCATTGCGGTTAGTACCGCCTCGCATTATGAGTCTGGAAGACTGTCTGGAATTTTTGGCAGACGATGAACTGCTGGAAGTAACACCGAAGTCCCTGAGAATCCGGAAGCAGATCCTGAGCAACCAGCTGCGGGCAAAACAGAGAGGAAAATTGAAATAACGAGAATTCACCGGAAGAAAGGATGAATGCAGAATGATGCAGCAATGGAAACGAAGTATGTGGGCAGCTCTGTTGACGCTGGCAACGTTATTCAGCTTTACAGGTTGTTCTTCTTCAGATGATGAATCTTCAGAATCCTCTGTCGACCTATCAAACATTGCCTCTGCAATGATTACCGAGGGGACGACAGAAGCATTGACCACGGATTATGCGTATATCATGAATGACGATGGAACGATTTCTGTATCGGGCTATACGGGTTCGGATACCGACCTGACCGTGCCTGGCTTGATTGATGGCTATGTGGTAACAGGCATTGCCGACCACGCCTTTGAAGCCAATGCAGACATTAAGAGCATCACGCTCCCGAACGGCTTGATTGCCATCGGGGAGAGTGCGTTCAGCGATTGCAGCAGCTTGACAACGGTTGTCATTCCGGATACCGTTGGAACAATTCGCAGAGGTGCATTTATCAGCTGTACTGCTCTGACAACATTGGATATTCCGGCAAGTGTAACGGAAATTATGGAAGAAGCGTTCACCGGCTGTGCAGCCCTCAAAGATTTGACCATTGAGAGCAGCACCGTGGAATTTACAAACTGGTGGGTCGATACTGATGAGATTCCATCCGATTTGACGATTACTTGTCCGAAAGATTCCAAGATTGCAGCGTGGGCAGAAAAAAATAATGTTGCAACAGAACCGCTGTCCTGAGCGGCTTTGAAAAAAAGCTCCGGCAGTGAGCTGGAACAGAGAAAAAGGAAGGGTATCAACGATGAAAAAAAGTTGGAGAGCCATTTTGTGTGGCGTAATGGCAATCGCTATGACTGCCTCTCTGGCAGGCTGCGGCAGCAGCGATGACAGCAGCAGCGAATCCGATAGCAGCAGTGCAGCAGAAACAACTGCGGCAGACAGTTCCACAGCAGATGAGAGCAGCACAGATGCAGACAGCAGCAGTGACGAAAGCAGCGAAAGCAGTAGTGATGACAGCAGCACAGCAGATGAAAGCAGCGTTGTATACGGCAATTATGAAATTGAAGCAGAAGACGGCGTAGACAGTGCTTGTGCAGATGTCATTAAGGCATATTTCACTGCAATTGAAGAGCAGGATTTCGATGCTTATAAGGCAACGTTGTACGATTACTATTACAATGTATACAACGATTGGTTGCAGGATAATCAGGGCTATGGCATGGAAACAACCATGGAACAGATGCACCAGTCTTTGTTAGACAGTGCTGGCGGCGACCATCTGGTAGTTACTGGAATTACAGTAAAGCTGGCAACCGCAGAAGGCAATGCTGATGAAGCAGAAGAAATTGCCAGCGAAGAAGCTGCTGCGGAAGAAACTACTTCTTCTGATAGCACAGATAGCACCGCAGAGGCAACCACAGAGGGCGAAACAGAAGACCTCCCAACACAGTATCTGGGCATCTATGAACAGATATTGGGCGAAGGCTTCGCAGATGAAGTCAAGAAAGATGTGGATAAAGCCTTTGTTATTGCCTTTACCATGAAGGGAACGGTTGACGGCGGCGAAGAAAAGACCATCATGGATGGTTATGATTTGATGATGGTTGAAAAAGACGGGGCTTATTATGTCCTCGGCTAATGTCGATAGAAAAAACCATGACTTTTGCAAAATTTGCCTCCCTTTTTCAAAAGGGGGGCATTTTGCTTGGAGAAAAACAACAGGAAATCTGCAATTTCTGCGAACTTGTTTGTTAATCTATTGACACACTGCAAAAAAAAGCGTATAATAGGAATATGTGGCGGATGAACCAATCATCCGAACGTTTATTTTTCGAACAAATACAGTCATTCCCTGTGTTTGGATTTCAGCGATGGAGGGAAAAACCAATGAAGCGTGTTTACAATTTTAGTGCCGGCCCGGCAGTGCTGCCGGAAGAAGTTCTGCGGGAAGCAGCAGACGAAATGTTGGATTATAACGGAACTGGTATGTCCGTAATGGAAATGAGTCACCGTTCCAAGGCATTTGAAGAAATCATTCAGACTGCCGAACAGGATTTACGAGATTTGATGCACATTCCAGATAATTATACTGTTCTGTTTTTGCAGGGTGGTGCATCGCAGCAGTTCTCCGCAATCCCGATGAACCTGATGAAAAATGGCGTTGCAGATTACATTGTAACGGGTCAGTGGGCAAAGAAAGCTTATCAGGAAGCACAGAAGTACGGAAAGGCAGTGAAGATTGCATCTTCCGAAGATGAAACCTTCTCTTACATTCCGGATTGCTCCGATCTGCCGATTGATCCAGATGCAGATTATGTTTATATTTGTGAAAACAATACGATTTATGGTACAAAGTTCAAGACCCTCCCGAACACCAAGGGCAAGCCGCTGGTTGCAGACGTTTCTTCCTGCTTCCTGAGCGAACCGGTTGAT
>OGQX01003571.1_pt1 | contig 10494 bp, 9 predicted proteins | sample 1553291 | NCBI WGS metagenome assembly OGQX01 (sample SAMEA2580030, study PRJEB22360) | human gut metagenome | biome: human gut; feature: human-associated habitat; material: faeces | place: Denmark | collected 2008/2010
GCCTTTGCCCTGTCAGCTATCATTTTCTGCCTCCTTCGATGAAACTTGTAACTAGTAGCATGTAGCTAGTAGCTAGGAACTAGTAGCCAGGAACAAGCTACAGGCCACATCCTCCGCACTTGATCTCGGTCCCGGCCGCGCCGTAGGCGCCCCCAACCACTAGCCACCAGCCACCAGCCACCAGCTGCTGCACCGTCAGGCGCCCCCTATTCCTCCTCCTTGAGGACGGCATTGATACCTTCTTCGATCTTGCTGCGAAGAAATTCATTGGCAGCAGCACCCACTTTGAAGTAGCGATGTGAGGAGTTCTGTGGTAAGATGAGCCATAAAGGAATCTTCTTTCTTTGTGTTTTGTTTCGGCACTTAACACTATAAAGGAAAATGGTTCCTTTTTCTATACCCACTTTTGAGTTTACACAAATGATTTTACTCTATCGTGCAGGGTTGGAATAGGGCCTAGTATTGCACAATATGACGCAGAAGAAGTGTTACGCCCAACGATTGAATTTGCAGAAAAATATGATGTAATGGTACACGGGCATCTTGCGGAGAGTAAGAGTGAGTATGACTTTACGATGGAACAATTTGGGTGTTCGCCGGTAGAATGGTTCCGGAGGAATAATCTGCTTGGAGATCGGTTTTATTATGCCCATTGTATTCAATTGGATGAACAGGATATAAAAGTATTAGCAGAGACTGGAACCGGCGTTGTAAGCTGTCCCATTTCAAATATGTATCTCAGTTCCGGCTCCTGCCAAGTTCGTAACATGATGGACGCGGGTGTTGAGCGCATTGGTCTTGGGGTTGATGGAGCTGCCAGCAGCAATTCATCTAATATGATGGAGGAAATGCGGGTTGCTTATTTATTGAATCGATTAACCCATGAAGAGAATGCCTGTACATCTGAGAATATTTTATACATGGCTACAGCTGGTGGAGCAAAAGCGTTGGGAAGGAATGATATAGGTACCTTAGTGCCGGGTAAAGCAGCAGATTTGACTCTGCTTGACTGGAGTTCACTTTCCTATGCAGGAGGCCGAAATGATCCTGCTGACTGTATCGTACGTAGTGGTGATGCCCGTATGGTGGATACTGTTATTGTCAACGGAGAGATTGTTGTTAAAAAGAGGCGATTGCTACGCATTGACGAATGGCAGAAAAGTGCATATGCTGATGAGATTAGTCATGAATTACTTCAGAGGGTTTCTAAGCACTTTCTCGCCCTTCAAGAAGAAATCATTTCGTCTGTACAGGAATCTACAGGAGGGGCGTTATGAGAGAAAAAAACTGGCTTACTAAAATTATAGTAATTCTTGTTGGTTCAATTATTTCTGCTTATGGAATTACGCTTGCTATGTATGCTGGATTTGGCAGTGCAACTTTGGCTGTATTATGGCAGGGAGTCTCCAAAGTTACTGGGATGAGTATCGGAATGACTTCTTTTGTGATAGCAGTGGTCATGATCGTATTTGTATGGTTTTATGACCGTTCACAGATCCATATTGGAACTGTTCTGTATCAGGTGGAATACAGTGGGTTTGTAGAGATATTCAGTAGGATACAAAGATACAGCGATATTGTCTGGATAAATTTCCTGCTGATGTGCATCGGTATTATTCTCTTTGCAATAGGAACTGGCATCTATGCATCAGCAAATCTTGGGCGTGGTTCTTATGAGGCAGTGACATTTTCTCTGGCAGGGAAAAATGGATGGCCTGTCAAAATTGTCCGTATGATATTGGATGCGGCGATGGTCGTTATCGGGGTTTTGTTGGGAGGTAGCTTCGGTATTTGTACGATTATTACAGTTTTAATATCAGGCCCAATTATCCAAGCTACTGTACAGCGAATGAATAAATTTGTTTTTGGAGGGAAGTAAACCATGTATGATATAAAAATCAAAATGCCAGAATAAATGGATCCAGCATAAAATAACGGCAGTAACGATAAAAAGCTATCGTTACTGCCGTATTCATTTCTCTCCTCCATCAGCTTTCATTACTCATAGCCAACCCCCTCTATTTTCGGGCATAAAAAAAAACGGCCTTTTGCCAGAATACGTTAAAACCTCGCTAAATATGGACTTTTAGGCTATGCGTACCTTTCTTTAAATTGTATCAATCCCAAGCATCTTTGCTCGATGTAGATGCATTTGATTTTTTCCCTCATACTTAGGAAGAAGTGACTTCAAAGCCAGCAAATTATCTCCATGGATAATCATATTCTCGCTGCCATTATCTTCCTCATGCTGTCCTTCTTCATCAAAGCTGTACTTCCTCTCCAGTACATGATATGGCACCTTCAGATGATAATTCACTACCTTGTCTTTTCCTATCCAATTCAGCGTGGGCATTGGTCGTCCCCCTTCCTTATTTTTTCTATTGTAGCAGAATCAAATTCAAAGTTGAAACCATAAGTTATAGGCATTTGTTTTATATAAAAATGCGCCCCTCCAATAGAAGGGCGCTGCCATCATTATCCTTTTACAATTCAATAACTTCAACAACCAGCTACTGGCCCCATTCTGCAGGATGATTTCTCCACTCTGTGGAGGTCCTGCATAGGACCTCCAAATCAGCTGAAGTTGGCCTCTAGCCTGCCCAATAAGAGGCTTTCCTATTGTCGGCTGACCGGCCACGATCGAAATGACGGTGAGGCGGAATAGAAAATCTTTTGAGGAGAGGTTGTAAAAAGGAGGGGCTTATGCAATATAAATGTATGGAGAGAGAAATGAGGACGCTTTCCATGGAAGGATTCTATTTCCCATCTGTCATATATATCGCGATCATTCCGGCCGAAATGCAGCTTTGACAGAAAGGAATCAAGAATCTCTGTATACAGGCTCCTGATTTTCCCCCTCCCGCTCCCCGGCACCGGGAAAGCAAAACGGATTCTGCAGATTCGTAAAAAATATGATAACCAATCGCAAAAGCACGGATACCATCCCTTGCAGCATGAGCCTGTATTCCCGGACGACAAGAGCAGGGTTGGCGCAGGATTTTCCTGTGATTTAGCGCTCAGGGAAGCCCGCCATACTGACTGGCTCGGATACCATCCATGTTTTTGTGCTGCCTTTTGACAGTATGAAAAAAGCAGCCCCTCATGGACTGCTTTTTTCATTGTAAAAACTCCTGATTGGTCCCATACTTATGCACGGTAGGGCGTCAAGGCATCTGCTTCGATGAATCGGCCAGGGATAGCCGCCTAAGCGGAATGTCTGTGTCGTCAAGGAAGAACAGGTATAGCCATAGTTGCCACCAGGATTTCTAGCAGGTTTTCTTCAGGAGTTTTTATATGGTTGGCGCGCCGGAGAGGTGAATTTCATGAAGGCTTCTGTCCTTCCCTCTCCGCTTCCATGGATTGAGCGCTGCGGCATAGGAAGGATTTCGGCCCGGCCTTTTCGCCTCTCTGCTGATATAGTCCGATAAAGGGAGAAACTGTCTCTGCATCAGTCCTAAAGACAAAAGGGCCGTGAAGAAATAGATGATACCGCCCTGCCCCCGTCATTTCGACGAAAGCGAAGCGGAGTGGAGAAATCTCACTCCAAAGTGTGACAAGCTCCATGGTGGCAGGAGATCTCTCGACTCTGCGTTTCATTAGAGCCCTAAGTCCTTGCCACCCATACCGACGCGTCTCCCCCTCAAGGGGGCGCAAGGTTCAGCGGGACCATCTCTTGTTTCCCCTTGAGGGTGGCAAAGAAACTGGATTCATAGGGGAGCAAAGCGAGCCGCGAATCCAGTGACATGCTTTCCCGTGGAGAAATGCCGCGCAGCAGCACAATCTCTTGTTTCCCCTTGAGGGGAAATGCCGCGCAGCGGCAAAAGGGTGTACGAGGCTGCGTGTAGAGATGAAGTGCAAAGGCTGCCCTGACCGCCAAACGGCGGCCTGCCTGGATGGAGTGTCATTTGAGGCTCTTGCCGTACAGCACCCCCGCGCCACTTCGTGGCCCTCTCCCCCTCAAGGGGGCGCATGGCAGGAAGCTTACCATCAGAATAAGTCATAAAAATAGGGCTGTAGAAAAATGATTACCATTTTTCCACAGCCCTTTCTGGTGGCTTTCTATTTCTGATTACCAGTTTCTGAATTTAGCTGGCGGATTGTAGAGGCCGCCGGACCAGTCTACCAGGTCTTTCATGTTCTTGGCAGCCAGGAGGTCTCTGGTGGCGTCAGCAGGGTTGATGCCCAGGTCTTCCGGCAGTTTGACGATGCCTTCTTTACGGAGTTTCTTTGTGATTTCCGGATCTTCCAGTTTGCCTACTTCCGTGTTTCCGGCCACGGCGCGGATAGCGTCCATTCTTTCTTCCATGTTGTGGCACTTATGGAGATAAGCGATACCCACTTCGGAAACGATATGGGTGAGGTCATCGGAGTAGATCATAATCGGTTCCAGGTCCAGGTTGGCGTTCTTTTTCAGTGCCACGGCGTCAAGCTGTTCTACGAAGCCCGGGAAGCCTTTGGCGGAGACAGTGGTAATCATCTGGACTACCAGTTTCTTGCCGCGGTTGGCATCGCCCATGAGTTCGAAACGGTTAGCCACTTCGGCGCCTGCTTTCTGCCATGCCGGGGTAACATGACGGCGGCCTTTGGCATCGCAGCCCATGTTCGGTGCGCCGCCGAAGCCTGCCACGTTGTTCTTGGTGGCGGTGGAGGAGTTGCCGTATTTATCGATCTGCATGGTGGAGCCGATGAACATGTCTGCTGCATAGTGGCCTGCTGCCTGGCAGAAGGCTCTGTTGGAGCGCATGGTACCGTCCGGTCCGATGGCGAAGATGTCAGGGCGGGCTTTGATGTATTCTTCCATGCCTACTTCGGAGCCGAAGGAGTAGACAGCCTGTACCCAGCCTGTTTCAATGGCAGGAATCAGGGTGGGGTGCGGGTTCAGTACCCAGTGGGTGCAGATCTTGCCCTTGAGTCCCAGGGATTCGCCGAAGGTGGGGAGAAGGAGTTCTACGGCAGCGGTGTCGAAGCCTACGCCATGGTTCAGGACTTTCACGCCGTATTCAGCATAAATGCCTTTGATGGCCATCATGGCTTTCATGATGCGGTCGTTTGTAATCTTAGCGGGGTCTCTGGTAAAGAGGGGGTTCAGCATGTAGGGGGTGGGGCTTTCGATAACGAAGTCTACCCAGTCAGCCGGGATATCCACGCGGGGCAGCTTATCTACCATTTTGTTGACCTGGAAAATCACGATGCCCTGGTTGAATTTCGTAGCTTCTACGATAGCCGGTGTATCTTCGGTGGAGAAGCCGGTGTAAATATTTCCGTCTTTATCAGCTGCATCGGCGCAGACCAGGGAAACTCTGGGTACCAGGTCGATGAAGTAGCGGGAGTACATTTCCAGATAGGTGTGGATGGCGCCCAGTTCGATGCCGTCGTTCTGTACCATCTGGGCCAGCCGTTTGCCCTGGCTGCCTGCATAGGCGAAGTCCAGCTTGCGGGCAATGCCTTTATCGAAAACATCCAGGTGTTCCGGAATGGAAAGGGTGGACTGAATCATGTGGAGGTCATGAACCTTGGCGGGATCCACTTCGCACAGTTTCTTAGCCAAAAAGTCTGCCTGTTTCTGGTTGTCCCCTTCGATGTTCACTTTGTCGCCGGGGCGAAGGACTGCTTCCAGCAGCTTTACTGTATCGGCAGGATCTACGATTTTGCCATGGGCATAGGGAGCGGCGGCAGCGATTCTTGCAGCGGTGTCGTCTCCTCTGGTATGCCAGTTTTTATTGCTTGGTTTGATTTCCAACATAATATCAATCCTTTCTTATGAAATGCGATAAGCAGAGTGATGACCTGCAGCACTTGGCTGGCAGGTTCTTTTTGATAATACTGGTTTTTTTATTATAATATAAGTCCTTTACTTTTGCAGGTGCAGGGCATTTCCTGGATGCCCCGCGCCTGAAAAAGGAAGGGAATCATTCCGGATCCGCCTCCTGTGAGAGATGGGCGCTGAAGGAAGGGGAATCTTTCAGCTCCCGGAGCGCTTCCCCGGAATGGGATAGTGAAGGAAAGGGGATGCCGTAAAAGGAATCTCTCTTTCCTATGACCGACTCAGAAGAAGAGGGTAGTCAGGAAGTAGAATACCGAGGGGAAAAGGAGGCATCCCAGGCCGGTATAGAAGGTAGCGGTCATAGCTGCATAGGGAACCAGTTTCGGGTTGACAGCGGCCATGCCGGCTGCGGTGCCGGAGGTGGTGCCCATGATGCCGCCGAAAGCCATGGCGGACTGAGGATTATCAATGGACAGTGGTTTTGCCACGAAGGGGGTCACCACCATGACCAGTACTGATTTCACCACACCTGCTGCAATAGAGATGGCGATGACTTCAGAAGAAGCCCCCAGAGCGGCTCCGGTAACCGGTCCCACTACGAAGGTAGCCACGCCGGCGCCAATGGTCACCAGGTCAACGGCGCTGGTATATCCCAGAGGATAAGCCACTGCAATACCTGCCACCAGGCAGATGAATTCGCCGAAGAACAGGGACGCTACGCCGCGCCAGCCAATTTTCTTGATTTCACGAAGATCCGCACCGAATGCAGTGGAAACGATGGCGAAATCTCTGAACATGGCGCCGCCCACCAGGCCCATGCCTGCAAAGAGAGGAATACCGGCAATACCCTTATTTCCTCCGGTGGTGACACCGCCGATGTAAGCCAGTACCAGGCCCAGGAAAATGGCAATAGCACTGCCATGTACCCGGCCCTTGGTGAGGCCGCCCAGTTTATAGGCCACAAACATGATGATGCCCAGAAGCATAAAGGCGAAAATCATGCCGTTTTTAACAAATAACTTTGTAATCATTGCTGCCATATCCATGATTTTCCCTCCTTATTTGTGATCCTTGGCCAGTTCGCTGTCCGATACCGGGGCTTCCGCTTTCTTCCTTGCGAAGAAAGGAATAGCCAGGAAACCGATGACTACTGCCAGCACACCGCCCAGAACAGCCACCACGCCGCCGGAAAGAGCAGCTGCCACGTTCTGAATGGAGCTCATAGCCACAACGATGGGAATGTACATGGCACTCCAGAATTTAATGCCCTGTTCCTCCGGTGCCTTCATATAACCCTTCTGAATGGCCCAGGTGGAAATCAGGATGAGGAGCAGCATGGCGAAACCTACGCCGCCGATATTGGCCTTCACGCCCAGAAGCGCTCCCAGCACATCACCGATGAAATTGCCTGCCATATAGCAGCCGGCTAAAAGTGCAACACCGTAAACAACCATAATAACCCTTCCTTTCTTTGAAAAACGTCCGTTTCCGCTCCCCCAGGGAGCTTCGCCTTTCAAAAAACTTGAACCCTGCAAGTCTCTATTTGTTATAATAAAAGCAAATAGGACTTATCAAAAATCCTTTGATTTCTTTCAGCCTTAGTATACCTGCTTTCGTTGAAAAATTAAAAAATTATGAGCCCAGATGCAGGAAACAGGGGATAAGATGCAAATAAAATGTATTGATTGAATAATTCATAGTTTATAAGTTATTATTTTTTCAAAACATAAAGGCTGTTGTCTATGGTTTAAGAAAGTGCGCTTCCCCTTGCGCCCCCTTGAGGTGCCAAGGGAACTTGATTCGCCGGGAGTCGAAGACGACTGAGAATCAAGTGACACGCTTCCCACCGGGGCGGAGAGGGCCACGAAGTGGCGCGGGGGTGCTGCACGGCAAGAGTCTCAAATGACACTCCCCCGGTCAGGCCTTAAAATTTTTCATTTCCCCATCGCCAGAAGTTCCCCACTTTTCCCATGGAAAGGATGATACTATGAATTCTTCCTGGATTATCGGCATCCAGCATGTATGGTTCGGCATTTCCATTTTCCTTCTTCTCCTGCTTCTGATCTGCCGCACCACTTTTTTCCGTGAAGCCATTTCCGCCAAGCATTTCAGCCGGCGGCATATGGTGTTTTTCATCCTGCTCTTTTCCGTCCTTTCCATCTGCGGCACCTACTGGAATGTGCGGGCCGGCGGGGGCATTATTAATTTCCGGGCGGTAGTCATTATTCTGGCCGGCCTCATCGGCGGGCCGGTGGTGGGTACGGTGACGGGACTTATCACCGGTTTCCATCGGGCCTTCTTTATTCCCACCGATGCCGCCTTTATCCATGGGGGCCTCACCATTATTCAGGGCATTGCGGCCGGTTTCCTTTCCAAGCGGCTGAAGAAGCACCATCACCAGCTGTGGATGTGGGCTTTTCTGGATGCCTTTACGCTGGAAATCCTTTTCTGGCTGTTTTACGCCTTTCTCACCTTTCCCCAGACCATCAGCCATCCCGAGGATTTCTTTGCCCTGTCCCTGCCTATCATCGTAACCAATACCATTGCCGTTTCTCTTTTCTACATGGTGATTGAGTTCTTTATCCACCAGCGGGATTCAGAAAAGACCCAGACCACGAAGAATACCTTCGATGCGGTGGCTGCCCTTTTTGCCACGCTGCACGACGGGTTCAACGATGCCAATATTTCCAAAATTGCAGAGCTTATGACTTCTTCCCTGCCCAGTCTCATCTGGACGGCCATTTCCTACAAGGACCAGTTCTACACCCGCACCAATTACAAAACCGAAGCCGATGAGACCCAGGGGGATGCGGAAATCGCCATTCTGAAGCTGCAGAAGTCTCTGCCCGATATGCCCCATCTCATGACACTGCCGGTAACTTACAAAAATGAGACAGTGGGATATATTATCGCCGCCAAAAGCAAGGGCGATACGTTCACGAAGATGGGTATCGAATTCCTGCACGGCATCTGCCATGTGATGGAAGCCATTTATGAATACGACCGCATGAAGGAGGAGGAAAATCTTCTGGCGGAAGCGGAAATCCGGGCGCTACAGGCCCAGATCAATCCCCATTTCCTCTATAATACGCTGAATACCATCAGCTACTATGTGAGAAGCGACCCTGATACGGCCCGAAAGCTCATCCAGTACCTGTCCGATTATTTCCGCCACAGTCTGAACAATCCTTCCAAGCTCATTCCCCTGTCGGAGGAGCTTCATGTCATTGAATGCTACACGGAACTGGAACGGGCGCGGTTCGGCGACCGGCTGAAAATCACCTACGATTTCCCAAAGGATAAGCTGAATGATATCCAGGTACCGCCGCTGATCTTGCAGCCTCTGGTGGAAAATGCGGTGATCCACGGTATTTTCAAGCGGCCGGAAGGCGGTAAAATCAAGGTGGGCCTCATCGAGCATCCGAAGTATTTCAAAATTTATGTACTGGATACGGGTGTAGGCATTCCCGCCAAGAAACGGAAGAGGCTTCTCATAGATCACAAACGGCGGGACCAGATCGGCCTCATCAATGTGCATCAGCGCCTCATGTCCCTCTTCGGCAGTGCCTGCGGCCTCCATATCGTAAGTAAGGAAAACCGGGGCACCCTTGTATTTGCCAATATCCCCAAAATTGAAAAGGCCCCTGCCTCTCTGGCAGACGAGGAAGGAGCCATTACGAAAACCATCGTCCTGCCGACAAAGAAATAAGAAAGGAATATTATGGAAGAAATCAAAACGCTGGTGGCTGATGACGAGCTTCCGGCCAGAGGAGAATTGAAGTATGAGCTTTCTGCCATTCCCGGCGTGAAAATCGTGGGCGAATGTGCCAACGGCAGAGAGGTCCTGCAGTTTTTAAAGGCCCACCCCAATGTGGACATCCTTTTTCTGGATATCGAAATGCCTATCATGAACGGCTTGGAATGCGCCAGGGAGATCCTCAAGATGGACCTGCCCTTGAAAATCGTATTCGCCACAGGCTACAGCCAGTTTGCCCTGCAGGCCTTCGATCTGGAAGCCTTCGACTACATTCTGAAGCCTTATTCTGAAAATCGCATCCGCCGCATCATCGAAAGGCTCACCGACAGTCTGGCCCTGCAGCGCGGGAAAATAGTGCCCGGCGAAGTAAGGGTCACTTCCCAGAAAGTATCTATCCAGACAAAAAATAAAACCCTCATGATTTCCCCATCTGAAGAAATCGTGCTGGTATGTACGGAAAAATCGGACCGCTCCCTCTTTTATACCACCAGCGGCATCGTGGAATCCAGGATGACCCTCCGGGATATAGAAAGCCTCCTCACTCCTTTGGGCTTCTTCCGTACCCATAAGGGCTATATTGTGAACCTTTCCATGATTCATGAAATCCAGCCCCAGGACAACGGCACCCTCCTTCTCACCATGACCAGCTATGAAAAGCAGAAGGTGCCTGTGTCAAGGCACTATATCAAAGCCTTCAAGAGCATACTGCATATATGAAAAAGGGCCGCCCCGGGGCGGTCTTTTTCGTAGGGTTCAGAAGGGAAGGTTCTTAAGATGGACCGGCCTGGCGGCCGGAGGGTTCTTAGGTTTGACGGGGCCTTTGGCCCCGAGGGTTGTTGTGGCGGCTTCGCCGCAGATTAAAAAAAAGGGGTGCGGCTGGCGCCGCGGGTTGTATAGAAGGGTTGTAAGGGAAAAGGTGGACGGGCCTCCGGCCCGAGGGTTCTTAAGGTTCTTAAGTTTGACGCGCCTTCGG
>OGQX01003575.1_pt1 | contig 10482 bp, 8 predicted proteins | sample 1553291 | NCBI WGS metagenome assembly OGQX01 (sample SAMEA2580030, study PRJEB22360) | human gut metagenome | biome: human gut; feature: human-associated habitat; material: faeces | place: Denmark | collected 2008/2010
CATATGGAGGGAAGCGCCACTGTTCGATTGGTTCACTGCCTGGCATGAAGGAGCGGACCATTGTGATTAACGGCTTTTCAAAAGCATTTGCAATGACCGGATGGCGCTTAGGCTATGCCTGCGGACCGGCACCGGTTATTGAGCAGATGGTAAAACTCCACCAGTTTGCGATTATGTGTGCGCCGACGAACAGTCAGTTTGCGGCAGTGGAAGCACTGAAAAATTGTGACATGGAAGTTGAAATGATGGTAGAGGCATATGATCAGAGAAGACGTTTCCTGCTCAATGCCTTTAAAGAGATGGGACTGGAATGTTTTGAGCCGTATGGCGCATTTTATGTATTTCCGTCAATTAAGAAATTTGGAATGACATCAGAGGAATTTGCAACAAGGTTACTGAGTGAACAGAAGCTGGCAGTAGTACCGGGAACAGCTTTCGGAGCATCAGGTGAAGGCTTTGTGCGCATTTCTTATGCGTACTCCATCGAAAATTTAAAGGTGGGATTAGAAAGAATACAGAAGTTTATAGAGTCCTTGGGAGGAAATGATGGCAGAATTTAGCGTAGAATATATCAATCCTTTTTTAATGGCGGCAACCAGCGTGATTAAAGATATTTGCCAGGTCGATATGAAAATTGGCAGACCGTATGTAAAGACAACGGAGTTTGCAAGTGATTCCGTGATTATTATGATTGGTGTGACAGGAGAAGTGCGCGGACAGGTTTTAATGTCATTTCCGGAAGCACATGCGCTCCATGTAGCCTCCAAGATGATGATGGGAAATGCGGCAACGATTCTTTCGACAAAAGGCATTGCCATGGATATCACACCGCCGACTTTATGCCGCGGAAATGTTTATTTAAAGCAGTCTTACAGTCAGAATATCTGTGTTCCGCTGACAAGTGATGAGATTCATATGGAACTGGATATTGCAATTAATGTGAATTAATTATAATACACGGCGGAGGCATTGACGGATAGGACGGTGCAGTTGTGTAACTGGTTGATTGCAGGATCAGAAAGGGGAAAAGATGTTAAATATTGTATTACATGAACCGGAGATGCCGGCGAATACCGGAAATATCGGAAGAACGTGTGTGGCGGCGGGCGCAAGACTGCATTTGATTGAACCGCTCGGCTTTAAGTTAAATGAAAAGATGTTAAAGCGTGCCGGACTGGATTACTGGGACAAGCTGGACGTAACCGTGTACGATGACTATGCGGATTTTCAGAAAAAAAATCCAGGTGCAAAGATATATATGGCAACGACTAAGGCACAAAAGACTTATTGTGATGTGTCTTATGAGGACGACTGCTATATTATGTTTGGCAAGGAAAGTGCCGGAATTCCGGAAGAAATTCTGGTCGATAATGAGGAAACGTGTATCCGTATCCCGATGATTGGCGATATCCGTTCCCTGAATCTGTCCAATTCCGTTGCAATCGTGCTGTATGAGGCTTTGCGCCAGCACAATTTTGAAACAATGAATCTGGAAGGACATCTGCACAGATTGCACTGGAAAAGTGAATGAATATAAGAATAGCATGAAAAAATGGTAGTCGTAGACATCTCTATTTTAAGAGGTACGGAATTTGTTCATCAGTTCCCTGGCGGCGTTGAAGTAACATTAGACATTCCGGCAGGCTATGAGGAAGCCAATACAAAGGTATTCCGTATGGAAGCAGACGGAACGGCAACAGATATGCAGGCAGTCTGCAAGGACGGCAAAGCAGTCTTTGTAACCAACCATTTCAGTACCTATGTTATTGCAGAACAGGCAAAGACGGCAGAGGAAGCACCGAAGGTTGTGAATGAAAATGTTTCAACCGCACAGACCGAAGCTGCAAAAGCAGAAAATACAAAGAATGAAACCGTAAAAACAGGCGATACCGCCAATGCAGGATTATATATAATCCTGATGGCAGTCATATTTATCGGTTCAGGCGTTCTGGTCATCGGAAAACGTAAAGATTTATTTACAAAATAGAATTAGAAGCAAAAGTAAATATAAAGTTGTAAAAGACTGAAAATAAAAGCCGGCGTATAAAGTAAGCAGAAAAGCAAAACTTTATACGTCGGCTTTTTACAGTGTAATATTTTCTAAAGCCAACCCCATCCCGCCCGCCACACTTCCGGTAAAAAAATCATCCGCTTTCCAAAGCCAAGTGCCACCGGCGAAAGCCATTGCCGTCCCGTTCGCCACGCCCCGGTAAAAAAATCATCCGCGGTCCGAAGTCAAGTGCCAACGGTGAGGAACGCGGATGATTTTTTTACCTATTACTTACTTAAAGCCAGTGTAAAAATAAACTCTGTGCCGACGCCGACGGTGCTGACGACATCAATCGTTTCATTGTGTGCCTGTAAAATTTCCTTAGTGATAGAAAGTCCAAGGCCGGAGCCTTTTTTGTCGCGGCCGCGGGATGCATCGGATTTGTAAAAGCGGTCCCAGATTTTATCAAGACTTTCCTTTGAAATACCGGAGCCGTTGTCCTTGACGGAAATATAGGCTTTCTCACCTTTTTCCCGCACGGAAATGTAAATCACGGAATTTTCGTGGCTGAATTTAATTGCGTTGTCGACAAGGTTGTAAATAACCTGTCCGATTTTGCTTTTATCGGCTTTGACGGAACAGGTTTCCGCGGAAAAGGTCAGCTGGAACTGAATCCGCTTCTTTTTACACGTTCCCTCAAAGGTTTCAATCGTGTGCTTGATAATCGAATTGACATCAAATACGGACAATTCAAGCCGCACGGTTTTCGGGTCTAATTCATTCAGCGTTAAAATGTTGCTTGTCAGCTTCGTCAGCCGGTCCGTTTCAAACAGTACAATATCAATATATTTTTTTGTCATTTCCGGCGGAATCGTACCGTCTGCAATGGCTTCCAGATATCCCTTAATTGATGTCAGCGGTGAGCGGAAATCGTGGGAAATGTTGGATAGGAACTTCTGCTGGAACTGGTCGGATTCGTCCAGCTTTGATGCCATATAATTTAAGGAAGCGGACAGCCGTCCGATTTCATCAATATCATTTTTGACATCAATTTTATAGGCGAGATTTCCTTTTCCGTATTCCTTTGTCGCTTTGATAATGCCGTTGAGCGGTTTGTGAATCTGGACAAAGTACAGTGCGATAAAGCTGAGACTTAAAAGCATTACCATAACCAGTGTGATGTAGTTGGTATTAAAGGTTGTGTATACATTACCGGTAATCACATTTTCATCTAAATGCACAACCACATAGCCTTTCATCGTAAAGGAGCTGGTTATCGGTGCGAAGACACTTAAACAGGTACAGTCAAGCATACCGTAAAAATCGCCGGTCTGCGTGTGTTTTGTCCCCAGACTGGTATAATCAAAGCCATCAATGGTGTATAAAATATCTTTTGTGTTATGCTCCTGTGTATAAGCTGTATCCAGAATGATATTGCCTGCGGTGTCGATAAACATAATGCGTGTATCGTTGAGCAGGGCAACGGTCCGTAATTCGGTTTCAACGATACGCAGGTGCTCCTCACTGAAATAGTCATCGGCGTATTCACTTGAAATCGACAGTGCCTGCTTGTACAGGGCATCTGTATAGTAGTTGTAAACCTTTGCATAGTCGATGCGGTAGCTGATAAAAGTCACGCCTAAAAAGCCGAGCAGGGCAACTGCCGCATAGACAAAAAGGTATTTGGTTAAAAGATTAAATTTCATAATTGAAAACAATCCTTTCCGGTGTTATGACAGTTTTATTTCATCTTTGTGGATTATCGGCGTGTTACGAACTTGTAACCGATGCCCCATACCGTTTCAATCGACCAGTTTGCGTGGTCTTTGATTTTTTCACGGATTCGCTTGATATGGACATCGACCGTCCGGGTATCTCCGATATATTCATAACCCCAGATGTGGTCTAAAAGCTGTTCCCTTGTAAAGACCTGATTCGGCGAAGAAGCCAGAAAGTAGAGCAGTTCCAGTTCCTTCGGCGGCATTTCCACCGTCTTTCCGCAGTATTGTACGGAATAATTGCTGAGATTGATAATCAGATCCGGGTATTCCACGCACTGCACAGTTGCACCGACCGGCGCGGATTCCGCCGGCATCTGGTAGCGGCGTAAAACTGCCTTGACGCGGGCAACCAGCTCCTTTGTTTCAAACGGCTTGATAATATAATCATCAGCCCCCAGTTCCAGTCCGAGTACCTTATCAAAGGTTTCGCCCTTGGCGGATAGCATGATAATCGGTACATTGTTGGACTTGCGGATTTCACGGCAGACTTGATAGCCGTCAATACCCGGAAGCATTAAGTCCAGTAAAATGAGGTTCGGGCGGAAAGTGTCAAGCTGGAGCAGGGCACTTTCGCCGTCATAAACAATCTTTGTTTCAAAACATTCTTTTGTCAGATAAAGAGAAATGAGTTCTGCAATATTTTCGTCATCGTCAACAATCAGTATTTTTTGTTTTGTCGTCATGTAAAAATCCCCCTTTTATTTAAAATCTACAATGGTTACACCGGTGTCGCCCTCGCCGATTTCGCCGAGACGGAACGACTTGATATAAGGAACACCGCGCAGGTAGGCGGTAACGCCGTTTCGCAGCGCACCGGTGCCTTTTCCGTGTACAATGCGTACCTGCGGAATTCTTGAAATGTACGCATCGTCTAAATATTTGTCCAGTTTGGCAACCGCTTCGTCAACGGTCAGTCCCAAAAGATTGATTTCATGGGAAATCGAAGCCGCCTTGGACATCTTGATTTTGCCGGAGCCGCCAGCCCCCTTCGGTGCTTTTTTAGCTTCTTCCGGGTCTTTGTAGCCGACAAGAATCTCTAAGTTATTGATTTTTGTCTTGGTGCTTAAACTGCCCATCTGTACGGTGATTTCGCCCTTCGGACTTGGCGGTGCGGTCACGGTGCCGATTAAGTTCATGCTTAGAACGCGCACATGTGTGCCGACTTTAAATTCGGAAATGTCGTGTGCCTTATGTGCTTTCGGCTTTGCTGCCTGGACGGAAAGTTTTTCCTGACGTTTATTCATCTTGTCACGGATGGCACTGCGCTGTTTTTCCAGTTCTTTTACGGTCATGCCGTGCTTGTTCATCGTCTTAATCGTCTGGTCGGCATATTCTTTGGCATCTTTTAAAATCGCCGCCGCTTCTTCGTTGGCTTTGCGCAAAATTTTGTCGCGGCGTTCATCTAACCGGTCGGATTTTGTCTTTAATTCGTCCTTTAACTGCTGGATTTCTTGCTTATAGGCATTGATTTCGGCACGTTCTTTTTCAATCGTAATGCGGCTATGCTCCAAATCGGAGAGCAGGTCTTCAAACTGTACGTCATCGGCATCCATGCGGGCAGAAGCATCTTTAATAATATAATCGGGCAGACCGAGCTTTTTGGAAATCGCAAAAGCGTTACTTTTTCCCGGAATACCGATTAATAAGCGGTAGGTTGGACGCAGGGATTCCACGTCAAATTCACAGCAGGCATTTTCCACGCCGTCCGTGGTGAGTGCATACACCTTAATCTCGCTGTAATGTGTGGTCGCCATGGTTGTAATGCCGCGTTTGTGCAAATCATTTAAAATGGAAATGGCAAGTGCCGCACCTTCTGTCGGGTCTGTTCCCGCACCGATTTCATCAAATAAAATCAGGCTGTGTGCATCGGCTTCCTTTAAAATGCTGACCGTGTTGGTCATATGGGAAGAAAATGTACTTAAACTCTGCTCAATGCTCTGTTCATCACCGATATCGGCAAATACATTGTCAAATACGGCAAGCTCGGAGTGGTCGAGAGCCGGAATGTGCAGACCAGACTGCGCCATTAAGGTCAGCAGTCCCACGGTCTTTAAAGAAACCGTTTTACCGCCGGTATTCGGACCGGTGATAATAAGCAGATTAAAATCCTTTCCTAAATAAATGTCGATTGGCACAACCTTATGCGGGTCAATCAGCGGGTGACGTCCCTTTTTAATATTGATATAATTGTTGGTATTCATAACCGGGCAGCTGCATTTATATTGCTTGGACATCTGTGCCTTTGCAAAAATGAAATCCAGCGTAGTCAGTACCTGGAAATCCGTTAACAGTTCATCGGTAAATTCAGATGCCTTTGCGCTTAATTCTGCAAGAATGGCTTCAATTTCAGCCTGTTCCTTTAATTCAAGCTCGCGGATATCATTGTTTAATTTGACAACCGCCGCCGGTTCGATAAAAAGAGTTGAACCGGTTGCAGACTGGTCATGCACCATGCCGGGTACCTGCGATTTGTATTCGGCTTTGACCGGAAGACAGTATCTGCCGGAGCGTGAGGTGATGACAAAATCCTGTAAGCAGTTACGCACGGAAGATGAATTTAACATCTTATTTAATTCGGTGTGAATCCGTTCAGCGGCAAGCACCTTCTGACGGCGGATACTGCGCAGATTTGCACTGGCATCATTGCTGATTTCATCTTCTGAGAGAATACAGCGCTTAATTTCTGTATTTAACGGTGTCAGCGGTTCAAGTGCATGAAAATATCCCGTTAAGGAATCGGTGGTATCTTCGTAATAATTTTTTACCCTTGCAGCCGCGGTCAGCAGGGAACTGATATGCAGTAACTCTACTGTATTTAAGGAGCTGCCGATTTCAAGACGTTTTACGGAAGCGCCGACATCATGTACACCGCTAAAAGAAACAGCCCCCTTTGCATAGACACGGGAAAGGGCATCACTGGTTTCTGAAAGAGCAGCGTTAATATCGTGGATGTCCGTCATCGGCACCAGCTTTTTTAAGCGTTCCTTTGCTTTATCGGAAGCCGCAAAAGATACTAAGCGGTCAATAATTTTATCATATTCAAGAGTCGTTAAAGACTTGTAATTCATTCATTTCTCCAATCCGGAAATGCAGGGTCTTGCAGACACGGAATCTGTGGCATTTCCGGCACAGATTCCATTTTATTGTACCGCATTTGAAACAAAAATTCTACTATGGATATAAGAATTTACAAGTAGGTCATAAATTGTTCATAACTGTCCGTTATAATAAAATTAATTTTGCAGTTCAATAAAAGTTAGGTTATGGTGACAGAAAAAATGGGAAACACAGAACACAAGGAAGAAGACTCCTTTGCTTTATATACGGAAAAAATCGTACCCAAGCCGTCCGTGAAGTACCGCAGACTAATCCGCGCGGCAAAGTTTTTTGCGGCGGCAGTGCTGTTTGGTCTGATTGCAAGCGGTGTGATGCTTCTTGTATATCCGGCATTGGAAAAAAGAATGGTTCAGAGGAATACGGACAAAGAAATTCTGACCATTGAAAAGGATGAATATCCGAGTGAAGAACAGGATAATACGGAAACAAAAGAAACGACAGCTGATGACAATTATGAGGCAGTGTTACAGACAACCGATGCGGCAGCTTTAAAAAATGTTGCTACGGCGGCGATTAAATCACTGGTATTAATTGACGTCTATAAGACCGATATGGGAAATATCCTGACGGAAACACAGAGTGCGACAGAAACGGTCGGACTTGTAATCGGACAAGTCAATTCAGAATATATTATTTTGACCAATGCGGCGGTTGTGCGTGATTCGTCGTCACTGGTCGTAAAGGTTTCAAAAGCGACAGAAGTCGATGCCGAGCTGGTTGGAAGCGATACGGATACCGGCATTGCGATTGTCAGTGTCAAGGAATCGCAGATTCCGTCCAAAGAAAGAAGTTCGATTGTAACAGCGCAGTTAGACAACTCTTACAGCATACAGCAGGGGGATATTGTCGTTGCGGCAGGCAGGCTTTACGGACAGAATAAGACGATTGATTACGGCATGGTTTCAGGCATTTCAACAAAAAGCGGTGTCGATAACAGCTATGAGATTATCAGCACGGGACTTGCGGGCATAGAAGGCGATTACGGTTATCTTTTTAATATGAAGGGAAATGTTGTCGGCATTTCCATGAAGAATACAAAGACGACATTTTCAGTGCTTGGCATTTCGGATTTAAAATCAATGATACAGGAATTATCCAACGGGAACAGCCCGGTATATTTCGGCATTAAAGGGCAGAATGTAACCGGTACAATGGCAACGCGCTATGGACTGCCGGTGGGAATTTACGTAACGGATATTGAACTGGACTCTCCGGCATATGCGGCGGGAATCCAGCCGGGGGATATTATTACAGGGATTGACGGAAATATGGTTTTGACAATTCAGGCATTTAGTGAGAAACTATATCAGTGTGAAAGCGGTCAGCAGATTTCTATTACAGCCAAACGGTTTGGCGGGGATGAATATAAGGATATGACATTTAACGCCGTAATTGCGGTGAAATAAAGCATATAATCCGGCTGGCGGCAGGAGAAATGAGAAAAGGAAAGGGCAGATTATGCATTTTATTGAAAAATTTAAGGACGGAGACAGAATCTCCGATGTTTACCTTTGTAAGTCCAAATCAACAGCACTCACAAAGTCAGGAAAAGAATATGAAAATGTGATGCTTCAGGATAAGACCGGACAGATGGATTCCAAAATATGGGACCCGTCTTCCGGCGGTATCTGTGACTTTGATGCCATGGATTATGTTGCAGTAACGGGACAGGTTATCAGCTTTAACGGTGCATTACAGTTAAAGATTGAAAGAATCCGCAAGGCAGACGAAGGAGAATATGTTCCGTCTGATTATATTCCATGTTCTAAGTATGATATTAAAGAAATGTATACAGAACTCATGCAGTATACAGGCAGTGTGAAGAATGAGTATCTTTCTGCACTGTTAAAGAGTTTTTTTACAGACGATGCCGATTTTATTGCAAAGTTTAAGAGCATTGCGGCAGGAAAGACGGTACACCACGGCTTTTTGGGCGGATTATTAGAGCATAGTTTAAGTGTAACCAGACTGTGTGTAAAGATTGCGGAAAATTATCCGTTTTTAAACCGCGATTTACTGATTACATGTGCGGCGCTTCACGATGCCGGAAAAGTAAAGGAACTCGCACCGTTCCCAAAGAACGATTATACGGACGAGGGTAATTTCCTCGGACATATTGTAATGGGCTATGAAATGATTCAGCAAAAGATTGCAGGCATTGAAGGATTTCCGCCGGTGCTGGCTTCCGAAGTCGGACACTGCATTTTATCCCACCACGGTGAGCTGGAATACGGTTCTCCAAAGAAACCGTGTATTATGGAAGCGGTAGCATTGTCTATGGCAGACAATATGGATGCCAAAATGGAAACGTTTAAAGAGGCACTGGAAGCCAAAGACACCAATGAATGGCTTGGTTTTAACCGGTGGCTGGATGCAAATATCAAAAAGACACTGTAGAGGTAAATGTGAAAAGCGAATTTAAAAAAGACGATTGTGTGACACTGCACATTGAGGATATCGGAACGGGCGGCGAAGGCATTGGCAAGGCAGATGGATTTACATTTTTTGTAAAAGATGCCATTGTCGGCGATGTTATCGAAGCCAAAATTATGAAATTAAAGAAAAATTATGGCTATGCAAGACTGATGAAAGTGCTTACACCGTCTAAAGACCGTGTAGAGCCGAAATGTCCGGTCGCAAGGCAGTGCGGCGGCTGTCAGATACAGGAAATGCGTTATGAAGCCCAGCTTGCCTTTAAGCAGAAAATGGTACAGAACAATTTAGAGCGTATCGGCGGACTTTCGGACTTTGAAATGTACCCTGTAATCGGCATGGAAACACCGTATGCATACCGTAATAAGGCACAGTTTCCGGTCGGGGAAGATAAGGATGGCAATATTGTCATCGGATTTTATGCCGGAAGAACACATCATATTGTGGAGCAGACAGACTGTTGTATTGGTGCGCCGGAAAACGGCGAAGTGCTTCGCAAAGTCAAGGCATATATGCAGAAAAATCAGATTCGCCCGTACAATGAGGAACACCACAGCGGGATTGTGCGCCACATTTTAATCCGCACCGGCTATCATACTAAAGAGATTATGGTCTGTCTGATTGTCAATGCGGCCAAGGCTTCCTGCTTAAAAAATGCAGAACAGCTCACAGAATCGCTGCGTGAAATGGACGGCATGACTTCGGTGATGGTGAATTTCAACACGGAAAAGACGAATGTGATTCTCGGCAAAAAAAGCGAGGTGCTGTGGGGACAGCCGTATATTGAAGATTTTATCGGCGATGTAAAATATCAGATTTCACCGCAGTCTTTCTTTCAGGTAAATCCGATGCAGACGGAAAAGCTGTATGCAAAGGCACTTGAATATGCGGGATTGACCGGAAATGAAACGGTGTGGGATTTGTACTGCGGTATCGGAACTATTTCGTTATTCCTTGCAAAAAATGCGCGCAAGGTATACGGTGTGGAAATTGTGCCGCAGGCAATTGAAGATGCCCGCAATAATGCAAAGCGTAACGGTATCGACAACGCAGAGTTTTTCGTGGGCAAGGCGGAAGAAGTCGTACCGGCATTTTATGAAAAAGCCCTAAAGCAGGCGCAGGATTCGGAAGCCGGTAAAAGTATCCGCCCGGACGTGGTCG